>ENA-ORMS01003189-ORMS01003189.1-human-gut-metagenome-genome-assembly--contig:-NODE-3189-length-10935-cov-2.724908_pt1 | contig 10935 bp, 10 predicted proteins | sample MGYA00242104_ERZ508997 | MGnify/ENA primary metagenome ERZ508997 (study PRJEB26280, sample SAMEA2338704) | human gut metagenome | biome: human gut; feature: human-associated habitat; material: faeces... | reverse complement strand
CGGTCTTGCCGTCCAGCACGCCGAGGTTGCAGTCGGAATCGTAGTATTTCTTGATCGCCATGGTAGTTGTTCTCCTTTTGTTTTCTACTTATTTCAGTATCGGATGAATGATAAGCATCGTATATTTTTCGCTCACTGGGGAGCGGAAAAGTAACTTAGCGGCACCGTGTGCCGGGCAGCGGGAACTGTGCCTCTCTTACCTCCTGCGCGGGCTTCTGCATATGCTGATGCATCCCGCCGCGCTCGAGGGCGGTGACGCCGGTGCGGCACTGCTCCAGGATCTGATAGTCTGACATGAGCTTCAAGAAGGCGTCGATCTTCTCGGGACGGCCCGTCAGCTCAAAGACCATGCTGTCGGGCGACAGGTCGATGATCTTTGCCTTGTAGATCCCGGCGATCTCCCGCAGCTCTGCGCGGTTGGTGACATTTGCCATCACCTTGAGCAGGAGCAGCTCCCGCTCGAGAGCGGTGGACTCGTTGAGTACGAAGACCTGACGGGTGACTTCCAGACGCTCGGTCTGGAGGATGAGCTGCTGGAGCTCCTTTTCGGTACCCGAGACGGAAACGGTGATGCGGCTGACTGTGGGGTCGTTGGTGGCCGAAACGGTCAGGCTGTCGATATTGAAGCCTCTGCGGCAGAACAGGTTGGACACCCGGGCCAGAACGCCGCTCTGGTTGTCCACCAGCAGGCTGATGACCCTGCGCTGATTGGATTCCATGTCGCTGTGTCCTCCTTATTTCATGATGATGTCGTTGATGTCGCCGCCGCCGGGAATCATGGGCAGGACCTTTTCGTCCTTGTCGATCATGCACTCGATCCAGGTGGGGCCTTTCTGCTTCAGAGCGTCGGCGAATGCCTCCTGGAACTGAGCAAGGTTCTCGCAGTGGTAGCCCTTGAGGCCGAAGCCCTCGGCCAGCTTGACGAAGTTGGTCTTGCGGTGGGGGTCGGTCTGGGAGAAGCGCTTGCCATAGAAAGCGGTCTGCCACTGGCGCACCATGCCAAGCACCTGATTGTTGAAGATGACGGTGATGATGGGCAGCTCGTAGCTGACAGCAGTGCAGGCTTCGTTGAGGTTCATGTGGAAGGAGCCGTCGCCGGTGAACATGACCACCCGCTGGTCGCGGCCCAGCGCCATCTGTGCGCCGATGGCTGCGCCGTAGCCGAAGCCCATGGTGCCGAGGCCGCCGCTGGTGATGAAGCCGCGGCTCTTGGCGTGGCGCAGGTACTGCGCCGCCCACATCTGGTGCTGACCCACGTCGGTAACATACACGGCGTCGGGGCCGCACTGGTTGCACACCTCGCCGATGACCTGATGGGGCATCAGCCGGGACACCGGGTGGTAATCCTGTGCCTGCCACTCGTGGATCATCTTCATCCAGTCGGGATGCTTCTTGTCCTCGATCATCGGGAGCATGGCGTTCAACACATAGGCGGCGTCACCCACGATGGCAAGGTCAACATCCACGTTCTTGCCCAGCTCGCTGGCGTCGATGTCGATCTGGATGATGGTGGCGTTTTTGGCAAAGGTCTTGGGGTTCAGCGCCACACGGTCGGAAAAGCGGGTACCCACCGCGATGAGCACATCGCACTCTGCCACCGCCCGGTTAGAGGTGCAGCAGCCGTGCATCCCCAGCATGCCCAGATAGTACGGATAATCTGCTTCTACTGCGCCCAGCCCTTTCAACGTACAGGTGGCAGGCATTTTTGTGGCAGCGAGAAATTCACGCAAAGCCGAAACTGCCTGCGCCATGCCCACGCCACCGCCAACGTACAGCATCGGTTTTTGCGCTTTTGCCAGCATCTGACGCGCTTGCTCGACTTCGGCATGTGGGAAAGTCACTTCGTTTTCAACAGTGGTGAACCACGGTTCCAGATCGCCGCTGGCTAACTGGATATCTTTTGGAATATCGACCAAAACCGGACCAGGACGACCAGAGCTGGCGACGTCAAACGCTTCGGCCATGATACGCGGTAACTCTTCCAGTGATTGCACCAGGAAACTGTGCTTGGTGCAGGCTAACGACAACCCCAGAATATCCACCTCCTGAAATGCGTCAGTGCCGATAAACGGTGCGGATACCTGACCGGTGATAGCAACAACGGGGATGGAATCTAACAGCGCGTCCGCAAGCCCGGTTATCAGGTTGGTTGCACCTGGACCAGACGTGGCGATGCAAACGCCAGTTTTGCCGGTAGCACGGGCATAACCGATAGCCATACATACTCCTACTTTACCAGTTGCTCTGGCATAACCATCTGCTGCATGGGAAGCTCCCTGCTCATGAGAAGTAAGAACATGATGGATTTTGTCACTCTGTTTATATAATTCATCGTAAATATTTAAAATCGCTCCGCCCGGATAACCGAAAACGGTGTTCACACCCTGTGCCCGCAACGCATGTACCACCCACTGTGCGCCATTCATAGTTAGTTCCCCGTCCTGAATCTTGAGAAACAGAATTTTGTGCTGTTATTCATTGTCTGCTCCTCAGTTATGTTTTTAAGGTCAAAAAAAACCCCCGGACCTTTCGGTGCGGGGGTCTTAGTTCGTTAAGGCTTGATCTCTAAGCCTTTCCTCGTCCAAGTGCAGCCCCGCACGGTGGGATAATAATCACCACCATGCTAATCACGACCAGGCTAATCACTCGTAGAAGGGCTGTCATTTTGTCTTTTCTTGCATCTTGTTCGAAGGAATGCCTAAAGAGTTACCATAGATTTTGCGAATAGCACAAGATATTTTTTGGCCGATTTTTATGATGTCTTTAATAATCTCAAGAGAAATTGTTGTTTTTTAAAAAGAAAATAGTGAGTGAAAAAAATTCAATTTCAGTATGAATGTTGTTCCCTTCCTCGTAGTTCATCCTTTGCCCGCTGCATTTTTGCGAGCATCATTCCACCGCCAGAACAACTCAACTTCACTTGCACAAATAAACAGGAATCAGCCACTAAAATTCACGAATTAGCGGGCTACAGCAGCGATATCTTATGCACATAATGGTGACTCAAGGAGGGCTTATGTCACTGTCAATTGTTCATACCCGCGCAGCCCTGGGAGTAAATGCGCCCCCAATCACTGTTGAGGTACATATCAGTAAAGGTCTACCAGGCTTAACGATGGTGGGCTTACCAGAAACAACGGTAAAAGAAGCTCGCGATCGCGTGCGCAGCGCCATTATCAATAGCGGATATGAATATCCGGCGAAAAAAATCACCATCAACCTTGCTCCAGCCGATCTGCCAAAAGAAGGGGGACGATATGATTTGCCTATCGCTATTGCGTTACTGGCGGCCTCAGAACAGCTTACAGCCAATAAGTTAGATGAATATGAATTAGTCGGAGAACTGGCGCTTACAGGCGCTCTGCGTGGCGTTCCCGGCGCAATCTCCAGTGCAACTGAAGCTATTAAGTCGGGCAGAAAAATTATCGTCGCGAAAGATAACGAAGATGAAGTGGGGCTAATTAACGGTGAAGGATGCCTGATAGCCGATCATCTGCAGGCTGTCTGCGCGTTTCTGGAAGGTAAGCACGCTCTCGAACACCCGAAACCAACTAATGCAGTATCCCGGGCGCTACAACATGATCTCAGTGATGTTGTCGGTCAGGAGCAAGGAAAGCGAGGACTGGAAATTACCGCCGCTGGCGGGCACAACCTTTTACTGATTGGACCGCCGGGAACAGGTAAAACAATGCTCGCCAGCCGTATTAATGGCCTGTTGCCAGATTTAAGCAATGAAGAGGCACTGGAGAGCGCTGCGATATTAAGTCTGGTAAATGCTGAATCAGTACAAAAACAATGGCGGCATCGCCCGTTCCGCTCACCTCATCACAGTGCGTCGTTAACTGCGATGGTGGGCGGTGGTGCAATTCCAGGGCCAGGTGAAATTTCGCTGGCGCATAACGGCGTGCTTTTTCTTGATGAGCTACCTGAATTTGAACGGCGTACACTGGATGCCTTGCGAGAGCCGATTGAATCCGGGCAGATCCATCTTTCACGCACACGAGCAAAAATAACCTATCCAGCCCGTTTCCAGCTTGTCGCGGCAATGAATCCCAGCCCTACCGGACATTATCAGGGAAACCATAACCGCTGCACACCAGAACAGACATTACGTTATCTCAACCGGCTCTCGGGGCCCTTTCTCGACCGCTTCGATCTCTCACTGGAGATCCCATTACCGCCCCCCGGCATTTTGAGTAAAACGGTAGTGCCGGGAGAAAACAGCACCACCGTTAAACAACGTGTAATGGCCGCCAGAGAGCGCCAATTTAAGCGGCAGAATAAACTGAACGCCTGGCTGGATAATCCGGAAATACGCCAATTCTGCAAGCTTGAAAGCGAAGATGCGCAGTGGCTGGAAGAAACGCTGATCCATCTGGGGTTATCGATTCGTGCCTGGCAGCGGTTATTGAAAGTTGCACGAACCATTGCTGATATTGATCAGTCTGACATTATCACACGTCAGCATTTGCAGGAGGCAGTTAGCTATCGTGCGATTGACCGTTTGCTCATCCATCTGCAAAAACTACTGACATAAAAAAAGGGCATTTCGCCCTTTTTATTAATCGTCAGAATCGGTGTAGTCTTCAGCACCTTCAACCTGCGGTTTACCGCCGGAAAGGGTGTGAAAACGTTTTGGACGCTTGATACGCGTCATATACTTGGACCACACGCGTTCTGCTTCTGTCACTGGTTCACGTTCGCCACGGCATACTGCTACGAAGAGTTTCTCTTCCTCGGTAACCGGCTCGCGTTTGCCAAGATCCAACTCATTGAAGGCATAACCATGACGCTCAAGCAGTTGTGCCTCTTTGATGGTGAAATCACCATGACGAGAGAATCCACGTGGATAATGTTTATTGTCGAAATATCGATTAGTCGTCGTAAAGCTTTCCGCCATCCTGCACGCTCCTAATTCTTTGACCGAGCTAGTTATGGCGCGGAGTATTAGTTACGCTTGACAGAGTGTAAAACAAAACATTTAAATCATAACGACAAATAATTTTGCGGAGAGCACTGTGGATACGGAATTGTTAAAAACTTTCCTGGAAGTTAGCCGAACGCGTCACTTTGGTCGAGCGGCTGAATCGCTCTATCTGACCCAATCAGCCGTGAGCTTTCGAATCAGACAACTGGAAAATCAACTGGGTGTGAATCTTTTCACCCGCCACAGAAACAATATCCGTTTAACCGCTGCCGGAGAAAAGCTTCTTCCTTATGCAGAAACGCTCATGAGCACCTGGCAGGCCGCCCGCAAGGAGGTGGCGCATACCTCACGACATAATGAGTTTTCTATCGGTGCCAGCGCCTCGCTGTGGGAGTGTATGCTTAATCAGTGGCTGGGACGTTTGTATCAAAATCAGGATGTCCATACAGGCTTACAGTTCGAAGCGCGAATTGCCCAACGGCAGTCTCTGGTAAAACAGTTACATGAACGCCAGCTTGATCTTCTTATTACAACTGAAGCCCCCAAAATGGACGAATTTTGTAGTCAGTTGCTGGGGTATTTCACTTTAGCGCTTTATACCAGTGCCCCTTCTAAACTAAAGGGAGATCTTAACTATCTGCGACTAGAGTGGGGGCCAGATTTTCAACAGCATGAGGCAGGTTTGATCGGTGCTGACGAAGTGCCCATTCTGACAACCAGTTCTGCTGAACTGGCACAGCAACAGATTGCGATGCTTAATGGTTGCACCTGGCTACCCGTCAGTTGGGCACGTAAAAAAGGCGGCCTGCATACCGTTGTCGATAGCACAACACTTTCGCGGCCGCTTTATGCCATATGGCTACAAAATAGCGATAAAAATGCGTTGATTCGCGATCTATTGAAAATTAACGTGCTGGATGAAGTGTATTAATCTGAATGGCTGGCAAGGATGCCGGTAGAAGGATTTACTTCGGAGAGGGTTATTTCAGATAAAAAAAATCCTTAGCTTTCGCTAAGGATGATTTCTGGCAGGGGCGGAGAGACTCGAACTCCCAACACCCGGTTTTGGAGACCGGTGCTCTACCAATTGAACTACGCCCCTAATTAGGGTGGCGGAACGGACGGGACTCGAACCCGCGACCCCCTGCGTGACAGGCAGGTATTCTAACCGACTGAACTACCGCTCCGCGTTGTGTTCCGTTGGGAACGAGGCGAATATTACGGATTGCCTCACCCTTCGTCAACGGTTTTTCTCATCTTTTGAATCGTTTGCTGCAAAAATCGCCCAAGTCGCTATTTTTAGCGCCTTTTACAGGTATTTATGCCCGCCAGAGGCAGCTTCCGCCTTTCTTCTGCACCAGATCGAGACGGGCTTCATGTGCTGCAAGCTCTTCATCTGTCGCAAAAACAACGCGTAACTTACTTGCCTGACGCACAATGCGCTGAATTGTTGTTTCACCTTGTTGCTGTTGTGTCTCTCCTTCCATCGCAAAAGCCATCGACGTTTGCCCACCAGTCATCGCCAGATAAACTTCCGCAAGGATCTGGGCATCGAGTAATGCCCCGTGCAGCGTTCGTTTACTGTTATCTATTTCGTAGCGGGCACATAACGCATCGAGGCTGTTGCGCTTACCGGGAAACATTTTCCTCGCCACCGCAAGGCTATCGGTGACCTTACAGAAAGTATTGGTCTTCGGAATATCGCGCTTAAGCAACGAAAACTCGTAGTCCATAAAGCCGATATCGAACGCTGCGTTATGGATCACCAGCTCCGCGCCGCGGATATAGTCCATGAACTCATCGGCTACTTCGGCAAACGTGGGCTTATCGAGCAAAAATTCATCGGCAATACCATGTACGCCAAAGGCTTCCGGATCCACCAGCCGATCGGGTTTGAGATAAACATGGAAGTTATTGCCCGTCAGGCGACGGTTCACCACTTCAACGGCACCAATCTCAATGATCTTGTGGCCTTCATAGTGCGCACCAATCTGGTTCATACCGGTGGTTTCGGTATCGAGAACGATCTGGCGTGTAATTGCAGTGCTCATAGCGGTCATTTATGTCAGACTTATCGTTTTACAGTTCGATTCAATTACAGGAAGTCTACCAGAGATGCTTAAACAGGTAGAAATTTTCACCGATGGTTCGTGTCTGGGTAATCCTGGACCTGGGGGTTACGGCGCTATTTTACGCTATCGCGGACGCGAGAAAACCTTTAGCGCTGGCTACACCCGCACCACCAACAACCGTATGGAGTTGATGGCCGCTATTGTCGCGCTGGAGGCGTTAAAAGAACATTGCGAAGTCATTTTGAGTACCGACAGCCAGTATGTCCGCCAGGGTATCACCCAGTGGATCCATAACTGGAAAAAACGTGGTTGGAAAACAGCAGACAAAAAACCAGTAAAAAATGTCGATCTCTGGCAACGTCTTGATGCTGCTCTGGGGCAGCATCAAATCAAATGGGAATGGGTTAAAGGCCATGCCGGACACCCGGAAAACGAACGCTGTGATGAACTGGCTCGTGCTGCGGCAATGAATCCCACACTGGAAGATACAGGCTATCAAGTCGAAGTTTAAGCCTGTGGTTTACGACATTGCCGGGTGGCACCAACCGCCTGGCGAATTCGCGGTTTGTTCTTGCTCTGTTTCATCGGATTTAGCGTTAAAGGAATAGTCCGTTTCCGGGCAACAATAAGTTGTAAGCAACCAAGCGCAGGAATATGCGCATTCAATAGTTTTCCTCCGTGTTTGTTCCACGGGAGAACGTGGAAACGGCTGGCGTGTAGCACTTCAAAATTCAACAAAGAGAGCCAGTCCCGCTGCCGCATCAGAGTGAACATCCGGCTGTTATAGGGCGATGTTTTGCGCAATACCGGCACAAGTTTGCGTAATCCCATTAAACTGATGGGATTGAAGCCACTAATCACCAGCCAGCCATCATCAATCAGTACCCGATCGGCTTCACGCAATAAACGATGCGGATCGGTGCACCACGGCAATGTATGTGCCAGTAGACAAACATCAACGGATTTATCGGCAAAAGGAAGATGAAGTGGGTCCGCCTGTACCTGGACGGGCATTCCTTGCGCAGAAACATTCACTTGATGAGAAACCGCGCACGCTTCGCAATTGATTTCTGCGCTTAAATTGCCAATCTTAAGCAGATGAAAACCATACATTTTAGTGAACCACGGGTTGAGCTGACGCTCCAGCGCCTTGCGATAAAGCTCTCCCCAGGGCAAATCGCCCCAGCAATCAGGAGCCACGACAGTTTGAGGGACTCTTGCCGGTTTCATCACAACCTTCCGTTTCACACTGAGAGGTAATCTATGAATCTTAACAGTATTCCCGCCTTTGATGACAATTACATCTGGGTTTTGAATGATGAAGCAGGTCGCTGTCTGATTGTCGATCCCGGGGACGCAGAGCCAGTATTAAACGCCATTTCCGCCAATAACTGGCAACCGGAGGCCATATTTCTCACCCACCATCACCACGATCACGTTGGAGGCGTAAAAGAACTGGTGGAAAAGTTTCCGCAAATTGTGGTGTATGGACCACAAGAGACACAAGATAAGGGAACAACACAGGTAGTCAAAGATGGCGAAACTGCCTTCGTTTTGGGGCATGAATTTAGTGTAATTGCCACACCGGGTCACACTTTAGGACATATCTGTTACTTCAGTAAACCTTATCTATTTTGCGGCGACACGCTGTTTTCTGGTGGGTGTGGTCGGTTGTTTGAAGGGACACCATCACAAATGTATCAATCACTTAAAAAGTTAAGTGCGTTACCTGACGATACATTGGTATGTTGTGCTCATGAATATACCTTATCAAATATGAAGTTTGCTTTGAGTATTCTTCCGCACGATTTGTCCATAAATGATTATTATCGTAAAGTTAAGGAGTTACGGGCAAAAAATCAAATAACACTACCCGTAATTCTGAAAAATGAGCGGCAAATTAATGTTTTTTTAAGAACGGAAGATATTGATTTAATTAATGTAATTAATGAAGAAACATTATTGCAACAACCTGAAGAACGTTTTGCATGGTTAAGGTCAAAGAAAGATAGGTTCTGATAAAACTTTCTTGTCATCGGCTCCATTCGCCGTTATGATCGGTCGTCTTTTAAGCAACTATTGACACACACATGAAGGCAAAAGCGATATTACTCGCCTCTGTCCTGCTCGTGGGTTGCCAGAGTACCGGCAACGTTCAACAGCACGCACAGAGCCTTTCTGCAGCTGGTCAAGGGGAAGCAGCAAAGTTTACAAGTCAGGCACGATGGATGGACGATGGGACGTCTATCGCGCCAGATGGTGACTTGTGGGCTTTCATTGGCGACGAGCTAAAGATGGGAATTCCGGAAAACGACCGGATTCGCGAACAGAAACAGAAATATTTACGCAATAAGAGCTATCTCCACGATGTAACTTTACGGGCAGAGCCGTATATGTACTGGATAGCCGGGCAAGTTAAAAAACGTAACATGCCTATGGAACTGGTACTACTACCCATAGTGGAGAGCGCTTTTGATCCTCACGCAACGTCTGGCGCCAATGCCGCGGGCATCTGGCAGATCATTCCGAGCACGGGGCGCAATTATGGTTTGAAACAGACACGCAATTATGACGCGCGTCGCGATGTTGTTGCTTCAACAACTGCCGCGCTGAACATGATGCAGCGTCTGAACAAGATGTTTGACGGCGACTGGCTTCTGACCGTAGCGGCTTATAACAGCGGCGAAGGTCGGGTCATGAAGGCAATTAAAACGAACAAAGCGCGTGGGAAATCCACGGACTTCTGGTCGTTACCGTTGCCGCAGGAAACGAAGCAGTACGTGCCTAAAATGCTGGCATTGAGTGATATTCTCAAAAACAGCAAGCGTTATGGCGTACGTCTGCCAACGACCGATGAAAGCCGTGCTCTGGCGCGTGTGCACCTGAGCAGCCCGGTTGAAATGGCGAAGGTTGCAGATATGGCGGGGATTTCCGTCAGCAAGCTGAAGACATTCAACGCTGGCGTGAAAGGCTCCACGCTGGGCGCAAGTGGTCCGCAGTACGTGATGGTGCCAAAGAAGCATGCAGATCAACTGCGTGAATCTCTGGCTTCGGGCGAAATTGCTGCTGTACAGTCGACGCTGGTTGCCGACAATACGCCGCTTAACAGCCGTGTTTACACCGTACGCTCTGGCGACACGCTTTCAAGTATCGCTTCACGTCTCGGCGTAAGCACCAAAGATTTGCAGCAGTGGAACAAACTGCGCGGATCTAAGCTGAAGCCAGGCCAAAGCTTGACGATTGGCGCAGGTAGTAGCGCACAGCGGTTGGCAAACAACAGCGATAGCATTACGTATCGTGTGCGCAAAGGCGATTCGCTTTCAAGCATTGCTAAACGCCACGGCGTGAACATCAAAGATGTGATGCGCTGGAACAGCGATACTGCGAATCTGCAACCAGGCGATAAGCTGACGTTGTTTGTGAAAAACAACAACATGCCAGATTCCTGACAAACCAGATAATGAAAGGCACCGATTCCCCCGGTGCCTTTTTTATTTATGCTGCTTTATGTGCTTCTACCATGATGATATCACTGGTGAAAGAGCCATCATTCTGCAAGGCAAAATACGTTTTCACCTCTGTCGATGCGCTCTGTTGGTAAATGCGAATAGCGTCTACTAACGCTTCTGGCGTACGCATTCTCGCGACCCATGAAGAAAATTCCAGCGGTAACTTATCTGTAATTAAATTATCAACTATCAGATTGGCTTCATTGATTAACCTCAACCACTCACCGCTGGCGTAGTTTCGTACGTGAGAGGTATCGCGTAATGCTTCTACCGTCTGTAACCAGATGTCGCGCACTGGGTGGCCCGGAGACATTACGTCCATCACAATCAGCCTACCGCCAGGTTTCAATATCCGGTTCACTTCACGCAGTGCTGCACCAACATCATGCCAGTGATGGGCAGAATAACGGCTGATAACAATATCAAA
>ENA-ORMS01003187-ORMS01003187.1-human-gut-metagenome-genome-assembly--contig:-NODE-3187-length-10943-cov-2.098824_pt1 | contig 10943 bp, 7 predicted proteins | sample MGYA00242104_ERZ508997 | MGnify/ENA primary metagenome ERZ508997 (study PRJEB26280, sample SAMEA2338704) | human gut metagenome | biome: human gut; feature: human-associated habitat; material: faeces... | reverse complement strand
GAAAGATTCATTGACGAAAGTCTTAATAAAAATTCTAACGTAACTACAGGTAAGGTTTACTGGTCAGTTCTTCAGAAAGAACGCCGCGGTGATTTTGGTGGAGGCACTGTTCAGGTTATTCCTCATATCACTAACGAAATCAAAAGCAGATTTTATCGCGACTACTCAGATGATAAAACTAAGATTGCCATCATCGAAGTCGGTGGTACTGTAGGTGATATCGAATCCCTGCCGTTCCTCGAAGCGATTCGCCAGATGGCTGTTGAAATTGGCCGTGAGCACACCCTGTTTATGCACCTGACGCTGGTGCCGTACATGGCAGCGTCTGGTGAAGTCAAAACCAAACCGACTCAGCACTCTGTAAAAGAGCTGCTTTCAATCGGTATCCAGCCTGATATCCTGATTTGTCGTTCAGATCGCGCCGTTCCGGCGAACGAACGTGCGAAGATTGCATTGTTCTGTAATGTTCCGGAAAAAGCGGTTATTTCTCTGAAAGACGTCGATTCCATCTATAAAATTCCGGGCCTGTTGAAATCTCAGGGGCTGGACGATTATATTTGTAAACGATTCAGCTTAAACTGCCCGGAAGCGAATCTGTCCGAATGGGAACAGGTTATCTTCGAAGAAGCGAATCCGGTAAGTGAAGTCACCATTGGTATGGTCGGCAAGTACATTGAACTGCCGGATGCTTATAAATCAGTGATCGAAGCACTGAAACACGGTGGGCTGAAGAATCGTGTCAGCGTCAACATCAAACTGATCGATTCACAAGATGTTGAAACGCGCGGCGTTGAAATCCTCAAAGGTCTGGACGCAATCCTCGTACCTGGCGGTTTCGGCTATCGTGGCGTAGAAGGCATGATTACGACCGCGCGTTTTGCGCGTGAGAACAATATTCCTTATCTGGGCATTTGCCTGGGTATGCAGGTGGCGTTAATTGATTACGCTCGCCATGTTGCCAACATGGAGAACGCCAACTCTACGGAATTTGTGCCAGACTGTAAGTACCCGGTTGTGGCGCTGATTACCGAGTGGCGCGATGAAAACGGCAACGTTGAAGTTCGTAGCGAGAAGAGCGATCTCGGCGGTACCATGCGTCTCGGCGCACAGCAGTGCCAGTTGGTTGACGATAGCCTGGTTCGCCAGCTGTACAATGCGCCGACAATTGTTGAGCGTCATCGTCACCGTTACGAAGTCAACAACATGCTGTTGAAACAGATTGAAGATGCAGGTCTGCGCGTTGCGGGCCGTTCCGGGGATGATCAGTTGGTCGAGATCATCGAAGTTCCGAATCATCTGTGGTTCGTGGCTTGCCAGTTCCATCCGGAGTTTACTTCTACTCCACGTGATGGTCACCCGCTGTTTGCAGGCTTTGTGAAAGCCGCCAGCGAGTTCCAGAAACGTCAGGCGAAGTAAGTAAAAAAGTTAGAACGGCAACGCGTACCCTGGGTACGCGTTGTTTGTCTGGAGTTTCAGTTTAACTAGTGACTTGAGGAAAACCTAATGTCCAAAATCGTAAAAATCATCGGTCGTGAAATCATCGACTCCCGTGGTAACCCGACTGTTGAAGCCGAAGTACATCTGGAGGGTGGTTTCGTCGGTATGGCAGCTGCTCCGTCAGGTGCTTCTACTGGTTCCCGTGAAGCTCTGGAACTGCGCGATGGCGACAAATCCCGTTTCCTGGGTAAAGGCGTAACCAAAGCTGTTGCTGCGGTAAACGGCCCGATCGCTCAGGCGCTGATTGGCAAAGATGCTAAAGATCAGGCTGGCATTGACAAGATCATGATCGACCTGGACGGCACCGAAAACAAATCCAAATTCGGCGCGAACGCAATCCTGGCTGTATCTCTGGCTAACGCCAAAGCTGCTGCAGCTGCTAAAGGTATGCCGCTGTACGAGCACATCGCTGAACTGAACGGCACTCCGGGCAAATACTCTATGCCGGTTCCGATGATGAACATCATCAACGGTGGTGAGCACGCTGACAACAACGTTGATATCCAGGAATTCATGATTCAGCCGGTTGGCGCGAAAACTGTGAAAGAAGCCATCCGCATGGGTTCTGAAGTTTTCCATCACCTGGCAAAAGTTCTGAAAGCGAAAGGCATGAACACTGCTGTTGGTGACGAAGGTGGCTATGCGCCGAACCTGGGTTCCAACGCTGAAGCTCTGGCTGTTATCGCTGAAGCTGTTAAAGCTGCTGGTTATGAACTGGGCAAAGACATCACTCTGGCGATGGACTGCGCAGCTTCTGAATTCTACAAAGACGGTAAATACGTTCTGGCTGGCGAAGGCAACAAAGCGTTCACCTCTGAAGAATTCACTCACTTCCTGGAAGAACTGACCAAACAGTACCCGATCGTTTCTATCGAAGACGGTCTGGACGAATCTGACTGGGACGGTTTCGCATACCAGACCAAAGTTCTGGGCGACAAAATCCAGCTGGTTGGTGACGACCTGTTCGTAACCAACACCAAGATCCTGAAAGAAGGTATCGAAAAAGGTATCGCTAACTCCATCCTGATCAAATTCAACCAGATCGGTTCTCTGACTGAAACTCTGGCTGCAATCAAGATGGCGAAAGATGCTGGCTACACTGCAGTTATCTCTCACCGTTCTGGCGAAACTGAAGACGCTACCATCGCTGACCTGGCTGTTGGTACTGCTGCAGGCCAGATCAAAACTGGTTCTATGAGCCGTTCTGACCGTGTTGCTAAATACAACCAGCTGATTCGTATCGAAGAAGCTCTGGGCGAAAAAGCACCGTACAACGGTCGTAAAGAGATCAAAGGCCAGGCATAAGTCTGACTTTATCTGATTTAAAAATGCCAGCCTTCGGGCTGGCATTTTTTATGGTTGAGTTACCAGCGGCCGGATGCGCCGCCACCTCCAGAAGAACCGCCCCCGCCGCTAAATCCGCCGCTATCTGAGCCTCCAGCGGAACCGCTGTTGTCTGAATGATAACTTCTACCAGATGCTTTTTTCTGAAGTACACATAAACAGGTAAAGACCATAAATATGGTGAAAGTAAAAAAGAAGGAAAATACAGCAATGGAAAAAATTTTATCGGAGAACAGGAATAAATCTAAAAGATAGATTGCTGAAATACAGACACTGCTTTTACATGCGCGACAAAAATTACTGCCTTGATGAAAAAACCAGAAAGGGAAGAACATCACTGCAAATACCCAAAAAATAGCAAAGTAGTAATGATCGCTGGAAGATGCTGATTCACTTTCTGAAGGATTAACCGAATATTGGTGTTGTGAAGTGAGTTGGTTATTCAAAGCGTTTATAGCTAGCTCTAATCCCTTAGCTAATTTTTGTTGTTTAAATGCGGGTATCATGTTGCTACGGATGATATCTCCAGCCAGAGCGTCGGTTACCTTTTCTTCCAGCCCATAACCTACCTGGATGCGGACAGTGCGATCCGACCAGGCAACAATGATCAGTATCCCATCATTGCGTTTGGCATCTCCTAAACGCCAATTGTCAAAAACTCTTGTAGCATATTGTTCAATTGTCTCGTCTTTGGTTGTGGGAACAATTAATACGGCAATTTGCACTTGGGTATTATTGAAAATAGATTCTAACTTGTGCGTCAGTTCTTTCTTTTCTTGTGAGTTTAAGCTACACGTGCTTAAGGTACCAGTAATATCGGTCACCTGTTGGCGCAGCTCCGGCACAGCAATTTGCTGGGCAAGCACAGGAAGGCACCATAAAGTGAGTAGAAAAAGGATTATACGCATAACGATCACCAACGGTCGGATGAACCGCCGCCTCCTGAAGAACCGCCGCCACCGCGGAAAGAATTTTTCGACGAAGAGCGAGAATGAGCATTACGATTCCCCGTTTTCCTGTTGCTTTTATGTCCTGATCCCAGTTTAAGATTGCCAGTAAATTTGGCCACAATGATCAGCAGAACGATGCCAGCAATGGTTATTGGGCCGATAAAATGATCAATTAGCCCAATAATTGTTGAGATGAATGCTATATCTTTATTACTGGCGAATACCAGGCACCATCCCACAACAATTATCAGCAGCACGACAAACAATGAGTTTCGTTCGGATTGAGAAACCTGCTGAGTCGTCTTTTGTTTTTTCACTTTAGCGTTTTTATTTTTTGGGGCCAGCATCATAGGAAATACGCGATACATATGAAAAATTACCGCGATACGCTGCCAGCAGGTTGCTGCGAAAAATAAACTAAAACAAACGAGCGATACCCGCCGAATGATGACATCATCCTGAAAGAAGAAAAACCAGACCATAGGAGTAATCATCGATATCATCCATATGCCAGGCCCGGGACGGCTGGTAAATCGCCAGAGGACAACGATGGCAACGATCATCAGTAATGTCCAGGCAAGACATGGCAGCGAGCGTTGCGGATTAGCAAACAGATGATTGGCTAAAGCATCCAAAGGGCTAAGATTCGCTTTTATATAGGTAAACTGTGCGATGCCTTCAATTCCCTGCGTTAACCCGGAGAAGAGATTATTTTTTTGAATTCCGGTTGCATATGGTAATGAACAATTTGCGCAGCTTGTTCCGGTGGCAGCATCTCTTTCAGTCCATGCCCAATCTTCATTGACGCCAGCCCTTCCGGCCAAACGACGAGAATTAAGATACCTTCGCCGTACCGCTTCTCTCCAACGGGTTTCCAGTGATATAACCCGTAGCTCTGAGAGGCTGCAAGTTTAATGTTTTTGCCCCCTGTGGTCGGCGTAACCAACACGGCCACCTGGAAGTGGTTTTGCTGCTCGAGAGTCTGTAATTGTTGATTTAAAGCAGTTTGTTCTTCTGTCGTTAATGTCCCGGTTAAGTCAGTTACTGAAGGCAATTGTTCAGCTAACGCCTGGAAACCATATAGCATCAGAAGTAAGAGAAAAATACGCATTTCAATTCCTTTTGTTACCAGCGCCCGGAGGCGCCACCGCCGCCAGATGAACCGCCGCCGCCGCTGAAATTATCATTGTCAAAAGAGGATGAAGAGGAAGATGACGACGATGATGAAGAACGCCAGGAGGCCGAGTTACTTCTTTCGTAACGTGACGGTCGGTTGGCACTACGCATCGAATCCCGAACCTTTTTGCCGAAGGGGGTAAAAGCGATAGCGACAGCCAGGAACGGTGTAGCGAAGCAGAGTAATGTTGCGAGTACTCCCCAGCTTCCGCTGAAACCTGCTATAGGTAAAACAAAGGCCAGTACAATAGCTGTGAAGCAAATTAGTCCCAGCGTTTTGAAATATCCTCTGGCGGAAATAAAGGTCAGTACTATTGCCCAGACTAACAAAGCCCACCAACCGTTAAAGGGCAAAGGGTGATCGGGCGGTGTTATCGTTGCTAAATTATTCCCCGTCAGACGATTATCAATATCGCTTATTCCCTTTTGCAAGCCGCCAGCCAGGTCGCCATTTTTAAATGCCGGAATAATACTGTTGCGAATAATTTTCCCGGACTGCGCATCCGTAATAACGCCTTCCAGTCCGTAACCGATTTCAATACGCACGGTATGATCCTGCCAGGCGACTAACAGTAGAACGCCATCATCGCGGTCTTTATCACCTGGTTTCCAGCTATCGAATACCCGCGTAGCGTACTGCTCGATGGTTTCATCGCCCGTTGTTTCAACCACTAACACGACCAGTTGTGCGTGGCTTTTTTGCGTCAGCTCTTTAATCTGATTGGTCAAAGTATTTACTTCATCGTTCGTCAATTTACCGGTTAAGTCATTCACATACCTGGGTGATTCAGGCACTGGAATTTGTGTGGCAAACACAGATGAACAGAAGAAAGCCATAAGGAAGATAAAAATTCGCACAGGACTTCCCCGCTTAATGAGCATTAGTATTCTGGCTAAAATCTATTGTCGGGGCTTTACTCACAGCGGCGACATCATCCGGCAAATAATTTTTCTTTGGTGTGTAATCCATGACCTTTGCGGTTAACACTGCGGGGAATTTGCGGATAGTGACATTATATTGTTCAATAGCTTTAATATATCTTCCTCGCGCAACGGCAATTCGATTTTCACTTCCTTCGAGCTGTACCATCAAATTTTGATAGAGTTCCTGGGCCTTTAGCTCAGGGTAACGTTCACTAATTATCGTTAACTGACCGAGAGTGCGAGACACCTGCGCCTGAGCTTGTTGCCAGGTTTGTAATTTTTGTTCATCTCCCGGAATTTGCTGAAGATCGCTACTGGCGCGATTAGCCTGGCTACGAGCCAATGTTACGGCTTCCAACACTTCTTTTTCATAGCTGGAATAACCTTTAATACTGGCGACAAGATTAGGAATAAGATCGGCGCGACGTTGATATTGATTCAATACCTCAGACCAGGAGGCGTTAACCTGCTCATCATAGGTTTGAATATCGTTATATCCACAGCCTGATAAATTGAAAATAAATATAATTGCGATGAATATTCTGAGCATGGTTAAATTCCTTTTAATTAATTCCTTAAAACATAATACGCCGCTTCATTTTATTCTTAATGATCTGAGCCAATTTTTGCATCAAACCTGCCTGTAACAGAATGTTAATAAGACATGATTGTTGTGGCAGGATCTGCAATAATTAACAATTATCCACTTCACAGAGAATGCTATGCAGTACCCGATTAACGAGATGTTCCAGACCCTGCAAGGTGAGGGTTACTTTACCGGCGTCCCCGCCATTTTTATTCGTTTACAGGGATGTCCGGTTGGCTGTGCCTGGTGCGACACCAAACACACCTGGGAAAAGCTTGAGGATCGGGAAGTCTCCCTTTTCAGCATTCTGGCGAAGACCAAAGAGAGTGATAAGTGGGGGGCGGCGAGCAGTGAAGATTTGCTGGCTGTCATTGGCCGTCAGGGATACACCGCGCGTCATGTGGTGATTACGGGTGGTGAGCCTTGCATTCATGATTTGCTGCCACTGACTGATCTGCTCGAAAAGAACGGTTTTAGCTGCCAGATCGAAACCAGTGGTACTCATGAGGTACGCTGCACACCGAATACCTGGGTTACCGTATCGCCAAAGCTGAACATGCGCGGCGGCTATGAAGTGTTGTCACAAGCCCTGGAGCGAGCTAACGAAATCAAACACCCAGTTGGACGCGTACGTGATATCGAAGCACTGGACGAATTGCTGGCGACGCTGACCGATGATAAACCGCGAGTCATTGCACTTCAGCCAATTAGCCAGAAGGAAGATGCTACGCGTTTATGTATCGATACCTGCATTGCGCGCAACTGGCGTTTGTCGATGCAGACACATAAATATTTGAATATTGCCTGATTTGATTATTCATCATTAATATTTAACGTTCAGGATGAAAATAATCGCCCCGTTTTACAGGGGCGATGCAAGATAGTGACGGGATTATCGGTAGCGTTTTTGTAGACTGGCAGGAAGATAACGCTGTAATGGGGATGGCGTTTCACCTTCAATCAGTTGCGAAATAAGTTCAAAGCAGTGAAAAGCAAGTTGGCGATTATCCTGTTGTATTGTGTCGATTCTTACCGAAAGTGAATCATACAAGTAATGATCATCAAAACTCGCCAGGTGTATTTTACTGTCGAGTAAATTATATTGGCTCATATAGCGCAGAACGCCTTCCAGTAATCCACAAGCGGCAGTGAATAAGGCTTTAGGGGGACGTCCTAAACGAGCGCATAGCGCGGCAAACATTTCATAGCCTGAGCTCGGATGATAATTACCGTGAATAATCCATTCAGGTTGTAGCGTTACTCCGGCTTGCTGCAAGCCTTGTGTAAATCCTTCCAGTCGATCGCGAGTCGGTGACAAACGGGGTTGTCCGCCCAGAAAATAGAATTCATCCGGGTGACTCCGTGCAATATCTGCCACCAGAGCGGCGGTGGGAGAAACAGAGTCAGTAATGACCAATGGCAATGTACTGCCGTTCATGTGGCGATCGAACAACACAACAGGTAATTGCTCGCTAAGTTTTTGATAGTCATTATCATGCAGCATACTGGATGCGACGATTAACCCATCAACTTGGCGGGCAATCATATTGTTCACCACCATTGTTTCCTGTGAAGGATTTTCATCAGTACAGGATATGAGGAGCTGGACGCCCGCTTCCCGACACAATGTTTCCAGTTCATGGGAAAATACTGCAAATCCGTAGTTAGTGATTTCAGGAACGACGAGACCAATGGTATGACTGCGGTTGTCCCGTAATGAGCGGGCATGAATGCTGGGCTGATAATGCTGCTGTTGGGCAATACTCAGCACACGCTCACGCGTTTCCTGCGCAACACGTAACTCTTTGCCACGACCATTGAGAACCAGACTGGCGGTTGCTTTCGACACTCCCGCCAGTTCAGCAATGTCTTTAATAGTAACGCGTTTGGTTTTTCTCACGACGAGGATCCGTAATTCAAAACCCTCATTCTACCATGCAGGCGCGTAGCGACCAGTAGCGTAACGTGACGTCAGACTCACCCTGTAATATCAGCGAAGCTGGATGATGGGGAAAATAACGATTACTCATTACACCTTCACCATTATTGATGAATATCTCTACGCTGGAACTGTCACAGAGAATCTTCAGTGACGTTACGCTTCCTCGCCAGTAACGAGTTAATTTCTCTTGCCCTGCAAGGCTTCTCCTCTGTAGTTGAATACCATCGTCATTAAGATGCAGTGCCAGCGCATTGCCAAAATTCAGATACAGCTCACCCGACGGAATGATGTCCATTTCCAGGCGTTCAATTTCGACATGCGGCGCATGATCCGCTTTTCCTTGCCAGAAGTGTTCAGCTTCACGCAGTTGCGCGAGTTCCCTGATTGGCATCTGAAACAATTTTCCCTGCTGGAATGAGAGTTCGCGAAAACAGGTCATTTGATGCTGCCAATGATGCTTTCTGGTTGGCTGCAACATCTCTTCGCCATCAGGAACCCCCATCCAGCCGACCAGCAATCGTCGCCCGTCCGGGGCTTCCATCGTCTGTGGTGCATAGAATTCAAATCCCGCATCCAGCTCTGAGAAAGCGCCATGCGTAAATTTGCCTGTCTCGTAATCAAACTGTCCATGTAGCCAGGCGCAGGGATAAGTATTCAGATAGCGCTCATGTTCGCGCACCATTCCCTGGGGGCAACAGAGGAGAATGTATTCACCATCAAGGGCGAAAAAATCAGGACATTCCCACATGTATCCTGCGTTATCTATTTCATTCAGACCGTTACCAGCAATTTCTCCATGAAAAGACCAGGTATAGAGATCGACAGAGGAATACAGCAGCACTTTCCCCCGTTTCTCTTTATCTTGCGCGCCAAGCACCATGTACCATTGGCTGTTGTGCTTCCAGACTTTTGGATCACGAACATGTCCGGTGTAACCATCAGGTAACGGTATGACAGGGCCTAGTTTATCAAACCCGCCCTGGTTATTTTCGGTGGCCAGGCATTGCCATGCCGTTCTGCTGCCATCATCAAACTTAACATTACCGGTATAGCAAAGTGTGAGAACGCCCTGATTATTAACCGCGCTTCCTGAGTAACAACCATTACGGTCGTACTCTTTATCGGGCATTAGCGCTAATGGTTCATGCTGCCAGTGCAATAAATCCGTCGAACTCCAGTGCCCCCAACATTTGTACTTATGATCACAAGCCAGTGGATTCCATTGATAAAACAGATGATAGCGTCCTCCAGACCAACAAAAGCCATTTGGATCGTTCATTAGTCCGGTGACTGGAGCGAGATGCCAACAAGGATAGTGGGCATCTGCCAGTGCTTTGGACTGACCTTTCATCACTGCCTGTAAAATCGCGGGCATTTGTGAAGGCATCGACATTACTCCTCGTCCGTTTTGTATTTGAGTAATAAAGAGAGGCTAAAAGCGACAGCGAAAGCAATCACCATTCCAATAATATAATTAACCAACGATGTTGGCTGAACGATTGCCATGCCGGGTATTGCGGTCAGACCAACGGCAGTCATATAAACGTGAACAGAGACAACCCAGGCACCGCCGGCAGCGCCACCAATTAAGGCCGCAATAAAAGGTTTAACAAAACGAAGGTTGATACCAAAAATAGCGGCTTCAGTAATCCCTAACATTGCGGAAAAGGCCGAGGGTAGGGTGATTGCTTTAATTTTTGTATCTTTGGTTTTAAACCATACCGCCAGACATGCACCGCCTTGCGCAACGTTTGCCATTGCCCAAATAGGCAGCAGGAAATTAACACCGATTGCAGGGTTACCTAAAAGTCCTGCTTCAATTGCGTGGAAGCTATGATGAATACCCGTAATAACAATCGCTGAATATAGCCCGCCGAATAACAACCCTGCTAACCAGCCTGCGTGTGCAATCAGCGTGCTGAGAACGAAAGAGATACCGTCACCTAACGCTCGTCCTGCCGGACCAATAATCAAAAGAGCGATAAAGCCAGAAATGACGACAGTCAGAAATGGCGTCAGAATGAGATCCAGAGCATCAGGGATAAACCTGCGTAACTGTTTTTCCACTATGCTCATAAACCATACTGCCAGAAGCACGGGGAAAACCGTTCCCTGATAGCCAATCATGGCGATTTCAAAACCGAAGAAGTTCATTGTCTGAAATCCCGCAGCAACGCCCCAGGCATTTGTGAGTGCCGGGTGAGTCAGAATCCCTCCTAATGTCGCGCCAAGATAAGGATTTCCACCAAATTCACGAGCAGCAGTAAAGCCAATAAGGATGGGGAGAATAATAAATGCGGCTGAACTGCACATATCCAGCAGGATATAAATCGCATTATCGGCATTCACCCAGCCATATGTTTTCACCATTCCCAGGAGCCCCATTAATAAACCAGAAGCAACAATGGCTGGAATGATGGGGACAAAAATATTAGAAAGTAGCCGTGCTATTCGCTGAAAAGGATTGAGTTTTTGACCTGTTTCAGGAAAGGTAAATCCACTTCCGCAATCATCGGCAGAAGTT
>ENA-ORMS01003182-ORMS01003182.1-human-gut-metagenome-genome-assembly--contig:-NODE-3182-length-10960-cov-5.237873_pt1 | contig 10960 bp, 8 predicted proteins | sample MGYA00242104_ERZ508997 | MGnify/ENA primary metagenome ERZ508997 (study PRJEB26280, sample SAMEA2338704) | human gut metagenome | biome: human gut; feature: human-associated habitat; material: faeces... | reverse complement strand
CGGGCGGTGTACTCCTTGCCCGCCAGTTCCACCGGGTAGGTGGTGTCGGTCTTTTCCGCCCAGCTGTGGGCAGTCAGCCACGGGTCGGGCTTTTCGTTCTGCACGCCGTCCTCAAAGGACTGATGGAACAGACCAAAATGGTACCGCAGACCCACGCCGTCACCGGGCAGATTCAGCGTTGCCAGAGAGTCGAGGAAGCAGGCAGCCAGACGCCCCAAGCCGCCGTTGCCCAAAGAAGGCTCCGGCTCTACCTCTTCAATATCGGAAAGGCGCTTTCCGGCAGCAGCCAGTGCAGACCGGGCTTCGTCGTACAGCCCCAGATTGATGAGGTTGTTGGACAGCAGTTTGCCAATGAGGAATTCGGCGCTGATATAGTACAGCTTGCGCCCGGTGACCGGCTGCACGCGGTCGGCACTCTTCTGCCGCACCAGTTCCAGCAGTGCCAGATACAGCTCCTGATCGGTGCAGTCTGCCAGCAGTTTGCCGGTGATACTCTGTAACGTCTCGGTAAAGCTCATAAAAGCATCCTCCTTTGCTAGGGTGTATCTGAAAAGTAGAAAATTCAGTCTATTTCTTTGTTTTCAGATACACCTTACGGAAAACAGGTTTGACATCTGTACCTCAAGATATACCACATAGAACGATCAAAATCTTGCCTAAAAAGTGCAAACTATGGTACAATCCTATCATCGGAGGTGAGACGATGCAAAATCAGGCTTCTTTGCAGGAGACAAAACAGCACGGGGCCGTGCGCTTTCCGTTCAACCTGTACCCCTGCACCATTCCGGGGGATTTTCAGCAGGTGGCACTGCACTGGCACGAGAGCATGGAGCTGGTCTTTGTCAAGCAGGGCATGGGGCTGGTACAGGTGGGCGTGGTGACCTACCCGGCCTACCGGGGGGATATCTTTATTTTTGCCCCGGGCACGCTCCATGCGCTGCGGCAGGCAGAGGGACAGCGCATGGAATACGAAAATATCATCTTTGAGCCGGAGCTTCTGGGCGGTGCGGAGGACCTTTGTGCCGAAAAATATCTGCTGCCGCTGCAAAGCGGGCGGCTGTCGCTGCCGGTGCGTCTAACCCCGAACGATTTGTGCTATCTGCAAGCCGCCGCCTGCCTGCGGGAGCTGGAAGATGCCAACCGCGCCAAGCGCCCCGGCTACGAGCTGCTGGTAAAAGGGGCGCTGCTGCGCTTTCTTGCCCTGCTCATTGCGCAGGGCAGACAGTGTCTCTCCACCGAAACCGCCGACACCCAGCGGCTGAAAACGCTCCTGCAATGGCTCTCGGCCCATTATACCGAGGAACTCCGGGTCGCCGATGCCGCCGGGGTCTGCTCCTTCAGTGCCAGCCACTTCATGCGGTGGTTCCGGCAGATGACCGGGCAGAGCTTTGTGGCCTTTCTGAACGAGTACCGGCTCAACGCCGCCGCCGAAGCGCTGCAGGCCACGGATGAGACGGTTCTGACCATCGCTTCCCGGTGCGGGTTTGAGAACCTCTCCTATTTTAACCGGGCGTTCAAGGCGCACTTCGGCATGACACCCCGGGAGTACCGGAAAAAATAAGCAAAACGAGGCCGTTCTGCCTCTCTGGAAAAGAGAGGGAACAGCCTCGTTTTTTGCACATCAGATCTCCGGCGGCGGGCAGCAGCTCTCCCGTTGGATGAGCCGGTGCGGCACGATGATCTTGGTTGCCAGAAGATTCGGGTTTTCGATATAAAAAAGAAAAGGCAGTGCAGCCCGCCGGGGCCACACTGCCTTTGTCAGACTTTATTGTAACCGATTCCGCTGCGATGCACAAGAGCAAGATTGTGCAAAAATAGAAAACAGGGAAACCGGTCTTGTGTGAAAATACATTGCATTGGATCGCTGCAGCTTATTGCAATGACCGTTCAAAAGCGTTAGAATAAAAACAATGATTTGTCTGTAACAGACAGGAAAAATTTTACTTTCAAGGAGGACTTTGCAAATGAGAAAACGTTTGATCAGCATGGTTCTGGCGGTCAGTATGGCAGTCAGCATCATTCCTGCCCCTGCTTTTGCGTCGGGGGGGGGCAGCAACCTGAAACTGTGATCGGGCAGGAGATCGACCGGCAAAACAGCAGTGGGGACTATTTAGAGGTCTCTTCGCTGGATCAGCTGACCTATACAAACAACGAGTGCAAGGTCCGGCTGACGAAAGACATTGTGATGACCAAGGCAGTTACAGTTGACAGTGGAAACAGTTTGACCATTGATCTGAACGGCCATACACTTACGGCAGCGGAAAACAGCAGAGCGTTCTTTATCCAGAACGGTGCGCTGACGATCGAGGACAGCATCGGAGGGGGTGTCATTCAGGGCAGCGGGACCGTGAACGGCTACGGCGGTGCCATCTTGATGAACGGCAGTGACAGCAGCAATGCACTGACGCTGGCCGGCGGCACGATCCGCGGCTTTACTGCAAAATACGGCGCAGGTGTGTCTATGGGCAACGGCACATTCCGTATGACCGGTGGCGCGATCCGGAACTGCAGTGCAACCGGCGGCAAAGCTGACGGCGGCGGTGTATATGTGTCCGGCGGCTCCTTTGAGATGTCCGATGGAACAATTTCCGCTTGCAATGCGGCCAACGCGGGCGGCGGCGTATATGTGATCAGCGGCTCCTTTGAGATGTCCGGCGGCTCAATTGAAGATTGCACAGCATATGAAGGCGCAGGCGTTAAAGTGTATCCCTCCTCCGGAAAAACAGCCAGCTTCAGCATGACCGGTGGCGAGATTCAGAACTGCAATACGAATGGTGTCTCGATCTATGCAATAGGCGGTACATCTGAATTCAGCATGAGCGGCGGCACCATCGAAGACAACGGTGGGGATGGTGTACGGGTGGATGCCGGATCTGCTGTGATGAGCGGAGGCTCTGTCAAGGACAGCGAACTTTATGATATCCGTATTGGCAGTAGTGCCACACTGACGGTGAACAACACTCAGGTCGGCGGAACTGTGTTGAACATGGGCAAGATCACAGGTAATGGAAGCGCCGAGTTTACCGGTACGGTAGAAATTGCGGGAACCGGAAAAATCACAGGATGCAAGATCCACAGAATCGAGCATCGCTCCCCTTATAAAGGAACAATTACAGACTCGCCGTGTGACGAGTATGTTTATCTGCTCGGCCGCAGCTGGAAGATCCCGAGCGGAGCGGGCGAAAGCATCACCCTCAAGGTTTCGAGCTATTTACCACCGGTAATGGAAAACTCCTTGGAGATCCCGAAAGGAGTCACGGTTACGGTGGATCTGGCGGGCAAAACGCTCTCTGCAAAGGAAAGCGATTTCAAGATCATCAATCATGGCACCCTGACGCTGATCGACAGCGGCACCGATGGCGCCCTCAGCATCCCCATTGAAAATGACGGCGTCCTGAATGCAAATGGCGGCACAGTGACCAGCGAAGTGACCAACAAGGGAACGATCCAGGCAACCGGCACGCCGGTCACTCAATTCACCGGAACACTGGTCAATCAAGAGGGCGCATCCGTTACGGCCGGCGATTTCAGGGGTTGCACGATTACGAACAATGGCGGAACGATCGGCGGCGATGCGATTCTTGAAGAGCCGAAGCCTGACCCGGAACAGCCCGGTGCTGGTTCTGAAGATGGCGGCGCAGGTGCTGTGATCGCTGCGTTGGCCGTTGGCACGGCCGTTGTGGGCGGCGGCATTCTGCTGGCGCACAGCTACATTCAAAATAACCTGCCCGAAGGCTTTGCGGTTCCTGAGACCCGGCAGGAGCTGGCTGTAGTGCTGTGGAACATGGCAGGCAAGCCGGAACCGGCCTCTCAGCAGACATACACTGACGTACAGGATGAAGAGGTTCTGAAAGCTGTGTGCTGGGCGGTAGAAAATGAATTGGTCACCCCGGAAACGGAGTCCACCCTTGGCGTAGATGTCCGGGTGAACCGGCTTCAGGTGATCGGGGCAATGTATCAGACGAACAAACGGAAGAAGTAACCGATTTTCCTCCGGAAAGAAAACACAAAGGGGATGTTTGTAAGACTGTTCGGATAGGAGTGCGCGAGGTGCACCACAAAAAGCACGAAGCAGCAATGCTTGGTGCTTTTTCTTTTTGACATGTGCCGCGGGATGCTTTATAATAAGAATGATTTCAGATGTCTGCGGGGCGGTGCGCCCTGCGGTAAAATTACGGCAAGCAAAAAAGGGAACTGCTATGAGAGAAGAAAAGGCCAGCGCATTGCCGCTGCTGCTGGACGTGCGCAGAATGGACGAAAATAACCGGGCTTACGCCTACCGTATGCTGCGCAAAAATATTATGACCTTGCAGCTGCAGCCGGGCTGTCAGCTGAGCGAGGCCGAACTGTGCGAACAGCTGGCCATGAGCCGCACACCGGTACACGAAGCGCTGATGATGCTGAAAAGCGAGTGGCTTGTGGATGTTCTGCCGCAGCGCGGCAGCATTGTGTCCAAGATCAGCGTTCCATACCTGAACGAAGGCTTTGCCATGCGCCGCATTCTGGAACCGGCGCTGCTGCGCGGGCTGGCCGGAAAGCTGACAAGGGAACAGCTGAACGAATTTCAGGAACTGCTGAACCGGCAGAACGAAGACCTTTATCTGGATCAGGATGCAGCAGATGACTTCTTCATCTCGCTGGATAACGACTTCCACAGGCTTTTGTACCACGATTCCGGCTACGACCGCATCTGGGAGGCCATGCACAACGTTACTTCCCATATGGACCGTGTGCGGTATCTGGACTCGGCCCTTTGCCGGGGAAATATTGCCTCGGTGCAGAAAGAGCACGAGCAGATCTTTGGCTACCTGCGGGACGGCCTGCCGCTGGACGTGGACGTAGAAGCCCTGTTTGAGCATCACCTTGGCATGTACCGCGAGAATTTCCAGAAGATATTGGAACGGTTCCCGGATTTCTTTGTACGGACATAAACCAAAAAGAGCACCTGCTGCTGACCCTTACAAGGCCATGGCAGGGGGCGCTTTTTTGGTTCAATACGGATACGGTTTTACGCCGGGCTGCGGATATCAATTTACGACGGCAGTGTTTCTGATGGATTTTGCACCAGAAATGCTGCTTTTTCTGTTCAAAACCCGGAAAAACAGCAGTTTGTGCTCTTGAATTGCCCGAAAAGCTTGCAGGAATGCAGGTTTTTGTGGTAATATTTAAGATGTGTTCCCGTTGAGGGGAAGAAAGAGAGGGGTAATCAAATGATCAATATCTGCATCATTGCCACCATTGTGATCTATCTGGTGGGAATGCTGCTGGTTGGCTTTGTCTACAGCAAATCCAACGAGGACAGCAGCGATTTCTACCTCGGCGGCCGCACGATGGGCCCGCTGGTCACGGCTATGAGCGCCGAAGCCAGCGATATGTCCAGCTGGCTGCTGATGGGTATGCCGGGCCTTGCATATCTCACCGGCATCGCGTCGCCGGGCTGGACGGCCATCGGCCTTGCTGTGGGCACATGGCTCAACTGGCTCATCGTGGCCCGCCGCCTGCGCCGCTACTCGGCCAATCTGGATGCCATCACGGTGCCGCAGTTCCTTTCCCTGCGGTTCCATGACCAGCGCAACCTGCTCAACGCGCTGGGCGCGGTCATCATCATCGTGTTCTTCATCCCGTACACCGCTTCCGGCTTTGCCGCCTGCGGCAAGCTGTTCAACAGCCTGTTTGGCGTGGATTACATGGCGGCTATGATCCTGTCCGCTGTGGTCATTGTGGGCTACACCATCATGGGCGGCTTCCGCGCTGTGTCTACCACCGACCTGATCCAGTCCGTTGTCATGAGCATGGCGCTGATCGCAGTGCTGGTGTATGGTGTCAGCGTGGCAGGCGGCTGGGATGTGGTTCTGGACAACGCCCGCAGCCTGCCCGGCTACCTGACCATGGCTGCAAGCCACAATGCGGCAGACAACACCGCCACCTCCTACAGTCTGCTGGACATCGCGTCCACGCTGGCATGGGGTCTGGGCTACTTCGGCATGCCCCACATCCTGCTGCGCTTCATGGCCATTGAGGACGAAAAGAAGCTGGTGCTCAGCCGCCGCATTGCAAGCGTGTGGGTGGTCATTGCCATGACCGCTTCCATCGTCATCGGCATGGTGGGTCTGGGCATGACCAAGGCGGGCGCACTGGAGTTCCTGAGCGGTTCTTCCAGCGAGACCCTGATCGTACGCGTGGCCAGCCTGATCGCTCAGCACGGCGTGCTGGCAGCCATTCTGGCAGGCCTGATCCTTGCCGGCATCCTTGCCGCTACTATGTCCACCGCCGACAGCCAGATGCTGGCAGCGGCCTCCAGCGTATCCCAGAACATCCTGCAGGAGTTCGGCCACATGAAGCTGACCGAGAAGCAGAGCCTGTTCGCTGCCCGCCTGACCATCATCTGCATCAGCGTGGTGGGCGTGGTGCTGGCCCGCGACCCCAACTCCAGCGTGTTCGGCATCGTCAGCTTTGCATGGGCCGGTTTCGGCGGCTCCTTCGGCGCTGTCGTCCTCTGCGCCCTGTTCTGGAAGCGCTGCAACTGGCAGGGCGCTCTGGCCGGTATGCTCTGCGGCGGCCTGATGGTCTTCGTCTGGAAGTACATCGTCAGCCCGCTGGGCGGCGTCTTCGGCATCTATGAGCTTCTGCCCGCCTTCCTCGTCTCGCTGGCCGTCTGCGTGGTGGTCAGCCTCGTGACCCCGGCTCCCACGGAGGATATTCTGGCCGAGTTCGACGCGGCAAAATAACCGGTAAAAACAAGAGGAGGGCATGTGCTGAAACCCGGCACAGGCTCTCCTTTTATGCTTGCGTGACGCTTCCGTGCTCCACCCGGTATACCTTGTCAAACTGTTTCATGAACGCCCCCGAGACGTCGTGGGTGATGGCCACCACCATGCAGGGGAGAGCGAGCAGATTTTCCATGACCTGTCCGCTGGTGTCGGGGTCGAGGCTGGCGGTGATCTCGTCGGCGATGATGAGGTCGTACCGGCGAAGTGCCAGCCGTGCGATGCCGATGCGCTGGCGCTGCCCGCCCGAGAGGTTCTTGCCGTTCTCGCTGATGAGGGTGTCGAGGCCGTCGGGCAGGGTGCTTACCCAGTCGGAAAGGCCCGCCGTCTCCACGGCGTGGGTCAGCTGCTCTTCGGGGAAATCCTCACCCAGGCAGATGTTGCTGCGGAGGGTGTCGTTGAAGAGATAGGTGGTCTGGGCAATGTAGCCCACCCGCTGGTAGAGGCTCTGACGGTCGATGCCGCGCAACTGCTGGCCGTTGAAGAGGATGCTGCCGGTATAGTCTGGGTAGTACTGGAACAGCAGCTTTGCCAGTGTAGACTTGCCGCAGCCGCTCTCGCCCACGAGAACGGCCTTTTCCTGCCCGGAAACGGTCAGCCGGACACCGCTCAGCACCGGCGCGGCAGCACCCGGATAAGTAAAGCCGGTGTCTTGGCACTCGATGTGCTCAAGCCTGCCGATGGGCTGACCTTTGGGCGTTTCTTCCGGGCCGGATATGGCGTCTTCTAACCGCTGGCGGATGCCTTTGGAGGACCTGACCTTGGCCCAGCACTGAGCGATCTGGCTGCAGGGCGTGATGACGAAATTCGCCATGCTGGCGGCGGTGGAGACGGTGCCGATCGTCAGACGGCCATCAAAGGCGAGGAACAGGCCCACCAGCATGACGATGGGGAAGATGAGGTTGCTGATGAGAGAGGTGTTGACCACCATTGCATTGAGGCTCTGCTGATAGCCCAGCTCGCTGGTGCGGGCCTGCCGAGCCGCGTCCCGGTGGCGGGCGGCGTAGGCGTCCTCCCGCAGAAAGCCCCGGATGACCTCAAACCCGCCCAGAAGCTCTTTGAGCTGTTGGGTGTAGCCCGCCATCTGGAGCGAGAAGGCGTCGCGGGCAGCTTTGAGCCGCTCGTTCATCTTGCGGGGCAGCACCAGCGGCGGCACGGTCACGAGCAAAATCGCCGCCAGCATCACCGGGCTGATGTAGAGGTACATTCCCAGAGCGCAGAGCATGATGCCGCCCCAGAACACGATATTGAAGATGGACATATAATAGTCGTCGTAGAGGGTGCGCAGGTCGGTGGTCAGCAGGGAGAGATAGGCTGCGTCGCCCTCCCGCTGATATTGGGACACCGGGCGGCGCAGCACCCGCTCCATGACCTGTCCCCGTACCTGCTCCACGGCACCGCAGGCGAGTTTTGTAAAGGAGCGGCGGCTCAGCCGTTCGAAAAACCAGCTGGTGAAGGTGATGAGGAACACCAGCCCCATATAGCCCAGCGCCTCCTGCTTGCTCTTGGAGTCGATGAGCCACTTGAGCTGGAAGCTTTTCAGCGGCGCGAAAAAGGATACCACCGCCGTAAAGAGCACAAAGACGATGAGCTTCGCCCAGTGGTGCTTGAAGTAGTCGTTGACTGTCTGATTATTCATAAGCAATACCCCTTATATGTCCCGAAAGGCTTCCTGCCGCGGTGCAGAATTTGGACTAAGTATAACATGGTTCCGCAAAAAAAAAATAGGTTTCGCCATTTTTTCGGGACATAAAAAGCCCCCTGCCCGGGACTCCTTAGAGTTCGGGCAGGGGGCTTGAAGCTCTTTATGTAAGAGGTGCTGTCAGCTTACAGCTGGGGGCCGGCGGAGACCAGAGCCTTGCCGTGCTCGTTGCCCTCGTACTTTGCGAAGTTCTTGATGAAGCGGCCAGCCAGATCCTTGGCCTTCTCTTCCCACTGAGCGGCATCTGCGTAGGTGTCGCGGGGGTCGAGGATAGCGGGGTCAACACCGGGCAGAGCGGTGGGGACCTCGAAATCGAAGTAGGGGATCTTCTTGGTGGGAGCCTCGTTGATGGCGCCGCTCAGGATAGCGTCGATGATGCCGCGGGTATCCTTGATGGAGATGCGCTTGCCGGTGCCGTTCCAGCCGGTGTTGACCAGATAAGCCTTGGCGCCGCTCTTCTGCATCTTCTTGACCAGCTCCTCAGCGTACTTGGTGGGGTGCAGCTCCAGGAAGGCCTGACCGAAGCAGGCGGAGAAGGTGGGGGTGGGCTCGGTGATGCCGCGCTCGGTGCCGGCCAGCTTTGCGGTGAAGCCGGACAGGAAGTAGTACTGGGTCTGCTCCGGAGTCAGGATGGAGACCGGGGGCAGGACGCCGAATGCATCAGCAGACAGGAAGATGACATTCTTGGCTGCGGGTGCAGAAGAGATGGGGCGGACGATGTTCTGGATGTGGTCGATGGGGTAGGAGACGCGGGTGTTCTCGGTCACGCTCTTGTCGGCGAAATCGATGTGGCCCTCAGCGTCCAGAGTGACGTTCTCCAGCAGAGCGTTGCGCTTGATGGCGTTGTAGATGTCGGGCTCAGAGTCCTTGTCCAGGTTGATGACCTTTGCGTAGCAGCCGCCCTCGAAGTTGAAGACGCCGTTGTCGTCCCAGCCGTGCTCGTCATCGCCGATGAGCAGACGCTTCGGGTCGGTGGACAGGGTGGTCTTGCCGGTGCCGGACAGACCGAAGAAGATAGCAGTGTTCTTGCCCTCCTTATCGGTGTTGGCAGAGCAGTGCATGGAAGCCATGCCCTTCAGCGGCAGGAAGTAGTTCATCATGGAGAACATGCCCTTCTTCATCTCGCCGCCGTACCAGGTGTTGATGATGACCTGCTCACGGCTGGTGATGTTGAAGGCAACGGCGGTCTCAGAGTTCAGACCCAGCTCCTTATAGTTCTCCACCTTCGCCTTGGAGGCGTTGTAGACGACGAAGTCCGGCTTGAAGTCCTTCAGCTCTTCCTCGGTCGGCTTGATGAACATATTGGTCACGAAGTGAGCCTGCCAGGCGACCTCCATGATGAAGCGGATGGCCATGCGGGTATCCTTGTTCGCGCCGCAGAAGGCGTCCACGACGAACAGGCGCTTGTTGGAGAGCTCCTTCTTGGCGATATCCTTGAGCGCCGCCCACGCTTCCTGAGAGGCGGGATGGTTGTCGTTCTTGTATTCGTCGGAGGTCCACCACACGGTGTCCTTGGACACGTCGTCCATGACGATGAACTTGTCTTTCGGGGAGCGGCCGGTGTAGATGCCGGTCATCACGTTGACCGCGCCCAGCTCGCTGACCTGTCCCTTTTCAAAGCCCTCCAGACCCGGCTTGGTCTCCTCCTCGAAGAGCATCTCGTAGGACGGATTGTAGACGATTTCCGTCGTTCCGGTAATCCCATACTGCGTAAGATCAATCTTAGCCATCTTGATACAACTCCCTTTTATAAGCTGTCGGCCATGACAGAAAGCCGCATTGAGAGCCTGCCCATACACAAGCCCTACTACCCACATGATAGCACCTACATCATACCGCAACGCCGAAAGAAAATCAATGGGTTTTCGCCGAAAATATCCCATGCATGACATTTTTTGCGCAAAGGTCAGTCGTCGCCGCGCAAACCGTCCGGATTTTTTCGATTTCGATATATTTTTGTCACACGGCTTCATCCGGTTCGCCCGCGCCGCCCCGCCCGGCAAGGAGATAATCCCCCGCGCCCATCGCGAAGATCGGCAGATACGGCATGTGGTAGCGCGGCGCGCCGACCGTCAGCACCGCAATGCCGCAGGCCAGCGCGAAAATGCCCCAAAACGGCAGCATCCGGACCCATGTGCCGCGCCGAAACGCCGAAACGATATCCAGCGCGAACAGCGCCAGCACCGCCATATAGATCAGCTGGGAGAAGATCACCACCGCGTCGCCGAAGGCAAAGCCGCGCTCGCCCCGCCCCAGCAGCATATCCCTGAGCGACAGCAGATACGGCAGGGTGTCCGTTTCCGTGCCGCCGCCCAGATACGGCGTGCCGCCATACGTATCCGTCGAGAGGAAATAGAACAGCTTGCGCGGAATCAACTGCGCAAAGCGCGGAATGTGATGCACGATCCAGTCAACGGCCTGACGCTTGTAAAACGCATCGCGCACCTGATAGGTCACACCCCGCTCGTCCTCGCTGATGTAGCCGATCTTG
>ENA-ORMS01003181-ORMS01003181.1-human-gut-metagenome-genome-assembly--contig:-NODE-3181-length-10962-cov-13.315669_pt1 | contig 10962 bp, 16 predicted proteins | sample MGYA00242104_ERZ508997 | MGnify/ENA primary metagenome ERZ508997 (study PRJEB26280, sample SAMEA2338704) | human gut metagenome | biome: human gut; feature: human-associated habitat; material: faeces... | reverse complement strand
CTTTGCAGGACGCAAAGCCCACAAAGCGTTCTTATAGGGATAGAGAATTTGCTCTTTTCTTATAAATACAGACTTTTTCTACAAACTGAGGCAGTGCCGGACGGCGCTGTCTTTTTGCTTTTAAGGTAATATTGACATATAAATCTGAACAATTAAAACCATACACGTTTTAATACCCGCCGATAACGCAAGCATTGCCAACCTCAGACATTTCCCAAGGCGGAATTTACAGTGACTTTCAGTCACCCGCCGTTTCGCCACCCTGCGGATAACTCAGACATTTCCAAAGGCGGAATTTGAAGCGGCACATTGCCGCAGGCGGAATTTGAAACGGCACATTGCCGCAGGCGGAATTTACAGTGGCTTTCATCCACCCGCCCTGCTTTGACTTTTTATGATTTAAGTGCTATACTCTATAAATAGAAAGACAAAACACGGAGATACTTTAAATGGATAACAAATACGAAGAACGGCTCGGCACAGCCTCGATGCTGCCTCTTATACTTAAAATGGCACTGCCGGGCTTTGCAGCACAGCTTATAAACCTGCTGTACAGCATAGTTGACAGGGTCTTCATCGGACACATAGAACTTATCGGCACAGATGCGCTGGCAGGTATCGGTGTTACAAGCTCGATAATCATTCTTATCTCGGCATTTTCACAGATAGTCGGCGGTGGCGGCGCACCGCTCGCCTCAATAGCGCTCGGCAAGGGCGACCGTGAAAGAGCGCACAGGATACTCGGCAACGGCTTTTCACTGCTCGTGTTGTTTACTGTAGTAACATCAGGCATAACCTACATCTTTATGGAGCCCCTGCTCCGCCTTATCGGCGCAAGCGACGCTACTATCGGCTATGCCACAGACTACCTCTCGGTATACCTTACAGGCACGCTGTTCGTAATGTTTGCAACCGGACTTAATTCGTTCATAAATGCACAGGGCAGACCCGGAATTTCAATGATAGCCGTAATAATCGGCGCAATCCTCAACATAGGCCTTGATCCGCTTTTTATCTATGTATTCGGTATGGGCGTAACGGGTGCCGCTCTCGCAACGGTAATATCGCAGGCGGTAAGCGCCTTTATAATAGTAGGTTTTCTTGTATCCGACAAAGCGACTTTGAAAATAAAGCCGAAATATCTTAAGCCCGATATAAAAATAATTGGCTCGCTGTTCGCTCTTGGAATCGCCCCGTTTATAATGGCAAGTACGGAAAGTCTTGTCGGCTTCGTTCTCAACGGCTCGCTGAGCGGCTACGGCGATATATACGTCAGCACCCTTACGGTAATGCAGAGCGCAATGCAGTTTGCCGCCGTGCCTCTGAGCGGCTTTGCACAGGGCTTTGTTCCGATAGTCAGCTACAATTACGGCAAGGGCAACACAGACCGTGTCCGCCTCTGCTTTAAATATTCCGTGATAATTATGTTCTCGTTCTTCGCCCTGTCAAACCTGTTTATGATTACCTTCCCCGAATTTGTCGCAGGAATGTTCACGGACGATACCGCACTTATAGAAACAGTCGGCAGAATGATGCCCCTTTTCCTTACCGGCATGACCATATTCGGACTTCAGCGTACCTGCCAGAATATGTTCGTTGCTCTCGGTCAGGCTAAAATTTCACTGTTCATAGCCCTTTTGCGTAAAGTGATACTGCTCATCCCTCTCGCCCTTATCCTGCCGAATTTTCTCGGTGTAAAGGGTGTATATCTCGCAGAATCCGTAGCGGATGCTACCTCGGCGATTTGCTGTACCGTTATCTTCGCTCTTACCTTCCGCAAGATACTCAAAAAGCGTGAGCAGACATAAATTAAACAATCAAGCGGTCACAGGGAAAGATACAGCCCCGTGACCGCTTTTTCTTATGCGATTTTCAAGCACCGCCCGCACATTTCCCGTGCAGGCGGTGCTTTGCATTTATTTCAGAAATTCCGCCAATATCTGACCGAGTAAACACGATTGCTTATCGGTAAGCTGTTTGCTTGTAATTACGTTATGCTCACGGAATTGCTCAATTAACTGCGTTATTATATTTCTTTGCTTTTCGTTAAGACCTATAGCAGAAATATTCGATTGCCGTTCCATACCCGACAGATAATCCATTGAAACGTTGAATAAAGCCGAAAACGCTCTTACCGTATCAAAAGTAGGGCTTTGCAGATTTTTTCATATCTGCTGATTATTGAGCTTTCCTTGTTTATTTTATTTGCCAGTTCTTCCTGCGTCCAGCCTTTTTCTTTTCTGAGCCCTTTCAGAATTAAGCCGAAATCAAAAGCATCGTTCATTTATCCACCTTAAATTTGATTTATAATCAAATTGTAACAGGTGCAACTTGATAAATTTGCATCATTATGCTATTATATTTGATATAAAACGAATTTACTCAGAATTAATTGATAAATTTGCTCAAAACGGGTGATTAAGTGCAACAACAAATAAAATCCAGACAACGTGTGACCAAACACGGCGAGGTTTTCACCGCCGAGCGTGAGGTAAAGGCAATGTGCGACCTTGTAAAACAGGAAACCGAGCGTATCGACAGCCGTTTTCTTGAAATAATCATACTGAGTTTGATACAAAACCGTGGAATAATTAAAAAGTATCCCGTTGCGGTGTAAAAACTGCTCTTGCGGTGTAAACGGAAAGCCGGGACTGCCCGCTTGTTTTTATTTGGAGGACAATTATGAAAAAGACACTCACTTAGAGGCAGATTGCTGATTATGAGCAGCTGTGCCGCAACAGAAACAATGGTCGGTTGCTGACCTCGGATGGACTGCGGTTCATCTGCGAAGCTAATAACTATGACCCCGAAGCCATCGGTTGGCATTTATTAGAAACATTGGCTCGTATAAATTCAGAACAGAAATGACAGAAACCTCACTACTACTTTGTGGTGGGGTTTCTCTGTACATAGAATATTTACAATTTTTTTGAGAAACCCATTGACCTTGGTGTGACACCAAGGTGTATTATATAATCGAAAGGTGGTGATCAAATGGGATACTCAGTAAAATGGGTGGTTGAGGATCTTGGCATAACTCGTGATATGCTTAGATATTACGAGAAAGAAAAGCTCCTTCCTACCAACGAGAGTCGTAATCCAACGAATAAATATCGTGATTACAGTGATGAGGACATCGAAAGGATATGGGGCATCAAACTGCTTATAGGCATCGGATTTACGGCGAAAGAAATTTATGCTCTTATAAATGATCCGGATTTCGATTTTGATACTGCCATCGCTAAAAAGGTAGCGGAGTTGGAACGCAAGCATGATGAAAACCTAATTTATTTGGAGTTTGCTAAAAGCATAAAATTCATGGGCCGTGTTCCTACTACATCGAAAATCGGCAGTATAAAATTCGACGATTTTCTGGAGTACGCTCACGAGAACTGGAACTTTTATGATGACCCTCGTTCAGCGCCATTTATGCAAATGGCGGACACGCTTATTTCAAAGGTCCCACAAGAGTGGAGTCCTGATGATGTGGAGCGCATTCTTGAAATGTTTGAAAATTTTGATGCCGAAGGAATGATGCACACATACGCCCTTCATGGCTACTATCAAGTTATCTCTGACATGAAGGACCTTGGATACGACAGTGATACAGTGCAGAGAGTTGTTAAACTGCTGCACGAGTATCTTGTGGGCCACAACATGGAACCGGAGCTTGACGGAAAAATTACCCCGCAGTTTATTGCCAAGTACACGGCTCCATTCTTCCTCGATGGAGATATAGCGCTTCAGCACGAGAGGAATTATGGGAAAGCAGGATGTTTATTCATTGCTCAGGCTTTGGCGTATTACGGTGGGTATGATATCGACGATTTGTAAAGGAGGCATGCAAATGGAAGAAAATAAAAAAGGATTTATTGCTTGGGTTAAGGCTCATAAGAAGCAGCTGTTCATGGCAGGAATCAGTGTCACAGCTATTATCGGGATTATAATTGGCCTTAAAAATAAGGAGGCCATCAAGGAACTGTGGGAGTCCCTCGAAAACAGCCTAAGCAAAACACCGGAAAACCTGCCTGAGTCCATCACCATAGTTCAGACAGCTCCGCCGGTGATTGAAGAAGTAGTTCCTGTTAGAGTGTACACTTCTCCACAGGAGCCTTTTGATGTTAGCCAACATATCAGAAACTTATCTGGTGGCAGACATCATTCTGTTGAAAAAGCAGCTGAGGCCGCAGCGTTAGGGATTGACCTGTTGCCGCATCAGACACTTGTTGATACATACACAAAGTGTGCTGCGTAAAGCAAAACCATTATGAAATTATAAGGAGGACAAAATTATGCAGATGTGCCCGTTTTGTGACAAAGTTTACGACGAATCCGAGTATAGCAGATGCCCTTATTGCTCCGGTGAATTAGAAGATGACACTGGGGAGAGATACTTTAAAAATTGCCCTAATTGTGGTGGTATCATGTATTGGGATGACGAATGGGAATGCACCAACTGTGGTGAAACCATCGATTCAGACGAAGACGATAATGATGGAATTATCGAAGGCTAATCCTTAAATAACAGAAAAAGCGCCTCACTACCGGAATCAAATCCAGTGGTGAGGCGTTTATGCCTTTATGGGGTTATGCTTTTATTTCCTGACCGTTTTTGAAGGTGAACCGCACATCGTCCTTTCTGTGGACGGTCACGACATCCACCAGTCCGCACCAGAGGGCGATATCAAAGGTGCCCACCAATTCAGCCTTTGCCAGGGCTTCGAGGAAAGCCTCAATCTTTGCTCTGCGGGACTGCTTGCTATGGATGGCATCTTCGACTGCCTCAAGCCTAGTTTTGGTAGCGTCAAACCGTGCTGTCAGACCATCATAGCGTTTTTGGTATTCTTCCTGGTCGAGAACAGTGTGTGCGTTTTCATAGATGCACTTTTCAATGAGGTCGTAAACCACCGCCATTTCACTTTCCAGTTCGACCTGTTCCGCTTTGAGGTCGGTAAGGTCAAAGGCTACATCAAGGGACACTGTAAGAGCCGCTGTTATCGTTTCCTTTTGTCCGATCAACTGATTGACCGCTGAAATAAAGAGTGACTTGATGTCCTCATCCGTCAGATGCGGCGTGGTGCAATGTTCATCGTTGTCGAATTTGTGATTGCATTGCCAGACTACACGGCAATACTTGCTGGTGGAGTGCCATGTCTTTGAGCCGTACCGCTCACCGCATTGACCGCAGCGTATCTTGCCGGAGAAAAGGTGAACACTACTGTGTCTGCCGTTGTTTGCCTTTCGGTGTACCAACTCACGCTGCACCTGCTCAAACACGTCCGGGCTGATGATGGCTTCGTGGTTGCCTTCCACATAGTATTGAGGAATTTCACCCTCGTTGACTTTTTTCTTCTTAGTGAGGAAGTCCACAGTGTAGGATTTCTGTAGAAGTGCATCGCCCTTGTATTTCTCATTGGTAAGGATACTGCGGACGGCTCCGGCATTCCATTTATCTTTACCGCCGGGTGATTTAATGCCGTCAGCAGTCAAGTGCGTGGCTATACCGTATGGTGACATTCCCTGTATGAACATACTGTAGATGCGGCGAACAGTGACCGCTTCATCCGGGTTCAGAACCAGATTGCCATCAGGACCGCGGTCATAGCCGAGAAATCGCTTGAAAGGTACGGTGACCTTGCCGTCTGCGAAACGTTTTCTTTGCCCCCATGTGCAGTTTTCTGAAATGCTTCTGCTTTCCTCCTGCGCAAGGCTGGACATGATAGTAATGAGCAGTCAGCACTTGCTGCCCTGGATGATTTCGCTGAAATCTGGGACAAGAAATATCCTAAGATCTCAAAATCCCGGAGAGAAAACTGGGCAAATCTCAACACATATTTCAAGTTCCCGGAGGAGCTTCGGCGGCTGATTTATACGACCAATTCCATAGAGGGCTTCAATCGGCAGCTGCGTAAGGTGACTAAATCCAAGGCTGTTTTCCCGACAGATGACAGCCTGTTCAAGATGCTGTATCTCGCCATGCTGGACATCACCAAAAAGTGGGCTGGCCGCCGGCAGGACCGGGCGCAGATATACACTCAACTCGCACTGTACTACAGTGGCCGCATTCCCGAATGACCGCCGCGCCGGAACTCAATTGATTTGTGTTACTATGAATAAGCTCTGGACTCATCAAAATGTTACCTGAGCTTACTGATTTCACTTAATGCACGTTTGTGGTTTACACAGATTTTGGGGTAGATCCAGTGCATTCATTTCTCAATGCTCCGCTCTTCCCCTTTTGCATTGACTATTACAGCTGAATATGCTAAAACGAACACAGCATATCACTTAATTTACGGCAGATATGTCTGATTGAGAAATAGCTATTTATCAATCAAGCGCCAAAGAGTCAGCAAAATAGCATACATAATCATTTTTATTGCAGTAATCCATGACCTTTTTCCTCAGTTTATCGTTTGCGCCATATTCAATAAGCAAAACATCCATACCGTTTTGTTTGCAGGCATTAAGATATTCAATAAAATACTCTCTATTCTCCCAATTATTTTCGCCAAAGGATTTATCATCGAAATTTATTGATGTAAATACGGTTTCCTGATTAACCGCTTTTATGCAAGTTGGGATAGAGCGATTATTTATTACTTCACTTATAAACACATCGCCGCCATTCACAATTACCTTTATTCCTTTTTCAGTAAAAGCGTTGAAAATATCTAGTAACGCATTGTATATTTTCTGCTCGTGAAATGCATAGTAAACATCGGTATTATCCACAAATAGTCCTGAAACTCCCTTATCCACCAGTTCATCCGCTGCTTCAACGATGTGTGTCTGCCATTTTTCTGATGATACATCTATCCACTTTTCATTATCCCAATCCTTGTATTCGCCTATGGTAAAAGGCAAAAATTCTTCGTAATAGCTGCGAAAGTCTTCTACTGAACCAATATTAAGATAGGAATATATCTCGTTGTTTCCGTTTTGGTGTATCACATCAATGTCCTCGGCTGTCAATAATTCTGCATCAATAACAAGAACGTCATAGTTGTTTAGCGACAATAGTTTTTCCTTTTCTGCTCCGATAAAAACACCATACGGATGTCTTACATCAGTCAACTTTTCCGTTGTCTTTACCGCACAGGCTGTAAAAAAAATCACCACAGAAATCAGAACAAGTATTTTAGTCATTTCTTTTTTGCTCCTAAAAAAGAATGTGCCATCTCCAAATTTATAAGGCAGATTTTCACCCATTTTCCTCATTATATCACATCCCAACTTAAAATTTCAATACCAACATACCAGAGCGTATCCGAAGTACGAACAAGCGATTTTATGACGATTCGGCGTATAGTAAAATGAACCTCGCCCTCGCGTGCCTCGATGTAGCCGTCCCAGGGAGTATCTCCTGCAAGGTAAGCGCCCATTACATAGCCCCAGGTCTGCATTTTCGGGAATTTACCCTCTGCGCCGTCAGCCGAAACCACGCTGAGCGACATGGTGTTCTGCCCAACTTCAGATGTGAATGGGTAGGTGTATGTCTTGGTGTGCATTCCCTCGCTGAAATACTCCTCATACCGCATGACCTCGTTTTCGTTCTTTTTCAGAATGAACGCAAGAGTTCCTGCGGCTGAAATCACAAATTTCACGGTCGAGCAGAATGCCGCGTATGTTGCTTGAATCGCATTGTAGGTAATGCGGAACAGCCTCTGTGCGAACGGATATTTATTTCCGCTCCATTGTACTCAATTTCTCCTCCGCATAAAGCGATAAGCTGCATTAAGGCGGCTCTGCGGGTACATTCTCGATTGATTTTCAGCTTTATCGGGACGGTCGGGTCGCAAATTCCGGCAGTCAGCGATGTACCTTGCAATAAAGAAATAAGGCACTCACCCGGAGCGCCCTCGAAGTCAAATTCAGTCAGCTTGTATTCATCGTTGTTAAGTTCATAGGATTTGTGTTCGCACTCCACAGTGCAAATCGCAATGCCGTCGGACAGAGATTTCGACACCTTCACAACATTGAAAAGATAGTTCAGCGTGTCGCTTTTCAGCTGTACTTCAAGTCCTGTGAATATCTCCGAAGCCATCGAGGATATCACGGAAAACTGAAATGTACATTCGCCGTTAAGGCTGTCGGTAAGCGATGCGGAAATCACCCGCGTAAACACACCACGCACATTGCCGTTTTCGGTCACGATTATATCAACCATCACACCGCCCCCGCGTCAGAAATGCCCTGCCACAGACCTTTCAGCAGGTTGCCGCCGACCTCCGCCATCTTGCCAAAGTAGCTGCCGAATGCGTCAACAATTCCGGTTATGATTTGCGGAATAGCCGCAACAATGTTCGTGATAATTGTCGGCAGATTCTGCACAAGCGCAATGAGCAACTTTATTCCGGCTTCGATGATGAGCGGAATTGCGGAATGAGAGTTTTTATTGCGTCAATAACGCTTGAAACGCCGCTTTTCAGTTCATCGGCGGCATTATCGTTTCCCGCAAGCAGGTCGGCAAGGCCGTCCGTGATTTGCGTAATTCCCGGCAGGAGTTCTCCCACCATGCGGTTTTTCAGACCTCCCGCCGTGTGCGACAGCTTGGTAAGGCTGTCCTCAAAAGCTGCTGAAGCCGCCACGGCTTCGTTGCTCATAACCATGCCGTAGTCCTCGGCTTCCTGCTTCAGACGTTCGGTTTCCTCTACGCTTGTGTTCAGGACAGCCGCCATATCCACAGCGGATTTTCCGAGGAGGTCGTTTGCGGCGGCGGTACGCTCTGCGCCTGCTTCCATGCCTTGCAGAGCCGTGATTACCATGCTCAGCCTTTTCAAGGGCGGTGTTGTTTGCGCTTAATTCACGCTCCATGCCGTTCAGAGCCGCCTGCGCATTGTTCAGCTGTATCTGCCAGCTTTGAGTACGGCGGTCGTTCTCGCCGAATGACTCGGCGGCATTTGCGAGAGCAGAACGGAGCGTTTCGATTTTCTGCTTCTGACTGTCGATTTCCTTGTTCAGAACATCGCTGCGGGCGGTTAGGGCTTCTGTGGATTTGTCGTTCTTGTCGAACTGCGAATCAACCAGTTTCATTTCAGAACCGAGGACTTTGAATGAATTGTTGATTTCAGCGAGGGATTTCTTGAACTCCTTTTCGCCCTCAAGACCTATTTTAAGGCCGAAATTTTCGGACATTCTGCGTCACCTCCTTGAAATGGGCATAAAAAAAGAGCCTTGCGGCTCGGGGGATATATGAAAAAGGAGCAGCCGGGGCGGGTGCTCCTAAGTTAATAAATTGTTTATACGTGGAAATATCTGTCAATTGTTTCAGACCTATCCACACGTATATCTGAGATTTCTCGACGGTCGATAGCCTGGTTGAGTGCTACGCAGACGCGCCCCCTGACAAGCGGGATGTATACGCTCGCTTGCTGCTTCTTGAATGGGAGATCCGCCCTGATATCTAATAAGAGCTGTGTGTACTGTGCTTGTTCGTATGCGTTTAGTTTTATCATATTTACCTCCATATATAATAAAATTATTTTCTGCTCAGGTGCTTCCCAAGCTAATTACATTGTACCACAACGTGCAGTAGAAAACAATGTACACTTTTGTACACTGGTAGGTTATTCCAGTTCCGTAAATAAAATAAGGGTAGTCAAATCAATAGAGAATTTTTCCCCTTTAGCAACAAATAATTTTTCCATCTTTCCATTACTATCAACTGGAACTTTACAATTATTTAAAATATCTTCTGTGAGTTTTTGTTTAAATTTCTCATCATTCGCTCTTCTTTTTAAGTCATCTATGCTCACACATTTTTTATCCTCATCTAGTAGACAAAGCATTAAATAAAGAACATATTTCTGATTAGGAGTTAAGTCCAAATTTACTCGTAATAATAATTTTTCAATTAACCGATCTGTATCTAATACAAATCTTTTATCGACGTTCTTGAGGTCTTTATAGTCTCCTTCATTAATAGAACGATGTGCTGAACTGTTTTTAGACCTTAAAAATTTACTTTTCCAAGAATCTTCTGACCTGTAAGATGTTTTGGTTAACTCTGTGATTTTTTCATTTTGAGAATGTCCGGGCATATAATCTTTATCGAAATAATCCCTATTAAAAATAAATCTTTTCATACTCCACCTTTACCCTTCTATTGAATTAAATACTGTGTGTTAAAGGATAGACTAAACGAGAAAAACTTCTTTCGTATCAAAATAATTATACCACATATTCCCACTTATTTCAACCACTTTTCCAATCAAATCCCCACCGGCACAACCTCGTCAATATCCGCTTCACGCTTAGGCTTTGCAATCCCCATAAACTGCTTATGACACTCCCACAAATCCAGCAGAAACCCGAACGGCATAAGCCACGCCTCTTCCGAAGCGAGGTGCAGCTGCGCCGTTCCGTAATAGAACAGCCGGGTAAATAGTTCTGCGTCATTCACTCGGTTGTTACTGCGTTTTTTGGAGTATCTTCACTTTCCACATTGCGCTTTGTGCCTTTCAGCATAGCTTCGGTGATTGCGTCCTTGTATTCGGCAAGCTCGCCGGGGGAGGTCAGGAGTTCCACGGTTTCCTCGGTGAGAAGCGGCTTTTTATCGCTGTTTCTTAGATTGTAGATTTCAATGCTCTGATTGCAGAGCAGAGTAATCAGCCAGATTGTCTCGTCCAGAGCCATCTCCACTTCAAGCATCTGTTCGATCGTTCCTGCAAACAGCTTTTTCAGTTTTGCCTGAATATCTCCTGTGCTTTCACAGTCTGCCATCAGAAGCTGAACGAGCTCCTTTTCGCTTAATCCGTGATTTCTGTTTTTCATACCAATTTACCCCAATTTTCTTTATGGTCATTATTGGTATTTACACGGTTTATTATTCAGACTCTCTATGCCGCCCATCAGGGCGGCATTTCAGCTTGTAGCAAAAGTATGTTTTTTCAAAAAAGTGCTTGTTCTCAATCCCTATCCCCAAACCCCTTTCCCCAGGAAAGGGGCTATATTACTGGG
>ENA-ORMS01003176-ORMS01003176.1-human-gut-metagenome-genome-assembly--contig:-NODE-3176-length-10986-cov-2.416339_pt1 | contig 10986 bp, 7 predicted proteins | sample MGYA00242104_ERZ508997 | MGnify/ENA primary metagenome ERZ508997 (study PRJEB26280, sample SAMEA2338704) | human gut metagenome | biome: human gut; feature: human-associated habitat; material: faeces... | reverse complement strand
GGAGATTGCCGATTATTACGCCGATAAAAAGCGCGCGGCAAATTCGTGCGATTTCGACGATTTGCTCGAGCTCTGGTACTTTTTATTGCACGACAACCCCGACATTCTCGAAAAATACTCCTCGCGCTTTAAGAATATTCTGGTGGACGAATATCAGGACACCAATAAATTGCAGTCCGACATACTCGACCTACTCGCCTCGAGCGGGCGGATAAGCGCTGTTGGCGACGACGCCCAGTGCATATACTCTTGGCGCGGGGCCGAAATAGGAAATATTCTCGGATTCAGGGAGCGCTATCCCTCGGCTTTCATATACAAGATAGAGCGCAATTACAGAAGCACCCCGCAGATACTTGCGTTCGCCAATTCAATATTGGCGGAAATGGGCTCCGACGAGGTATACCGAAAGACGCTCATTCCGGCGCGCGGAGGCTTTGAAAAGCCCTTTGTAATGCGCACGATGGACGGGGTGTCGCAGGCGAGGAGAGTGTGCGACGCCATATCGGAGCTCGTCTCCGCCCAAAGGTGCAAATATTCGGACATCGCCGTGTTGTACAGATCGCACTTCCAGGCTATGGATATGCAGCTGCAACTGCAGCAGAGAACCATACCGTTTGCAATGACAAGCGGCCTTAAATTTTTCGAGCAGGCGCATGTAAAAGACGTCGTTGCGCAGCTTAAATTTGCGGCAAATCCATCGGATAGCGTATCGTTTACCAGAGTGGTTAAGTTTCTGCCGAAAGTCGGCGACAAGACCGCCCTTAAAATTTTCTCTACTGCGCGCGCGCTTGCCGAAAAGAAAAATATGGGATTTTTTGACGCCCTGCTAAATAAAAGCGTTTTGTCGAAAGTTCCAAGCGCGGCGCGCGACATCTTTGCCGAGGCGGTAGGCGACATTGCAAAAATCGCAAAAATGGCGGAATCCATGCACGGCGCGGCGGGAAAAGCCGAGAGCGCGGAGGGATTTTCGCAGGCGGATTTTCTCGACGAGCTTTCTGGTGCGCCGAAAAAGAGCGTGGAGCCTGCCGCAGCCGGGAAGACGGACGAACCTCCGGCGTCTCCGCAGGAGGCTGTGAAGCTCGCTTGCTCTGGCTGGTACAAGGATGCGATGAAGACCATTTACGAAGATTGGCAGGAGCGCTGCGAAGACTTTGATTCGCTCTTTGAATACGCCTCGAGATACTCGAATATGGAAGATTTTCTCGCAAACGTCACTCTTGAAATATCCGAGGCGGAGGAGGGGGAACAGTCGGGCGGAACCGACAGGGTGAGGTTGATGACGGTTCACCAGGCAAAGGGGCTTGAATTTCCCGTAGTCTTTTTAATAAGCGCGGCCGACGGGCTTTTCCCGACAAAAAGGAGCATAGAAGACGGCGATGTGGACGAGGAGCGCAGGCTGTTTTACGTTGCCGCGACGCGCGCTATGGATTATCTTGTAATATCGTATCCGCGCGTGAGCGTAATGGGCGGAAACTTTGAAATGCGCGAGCCCAGCCGCTTTTTGCAGGGAATAGACCCGTCTTTGTACACAGTCTCCGATTAGCGCTAAAAAAAGCTTCCCGCCGCCGCGGCGACAAAATGCTAAAACATTCCGCCCGCGCTTGCGCCGGCTTTGCAAGACGGGCATCTTACTTGCGGGATAAATATTATTGACTATCGCGCGTACAGTTTCATCATTTCCGCTTAAAAATTTGATTTTTTGAGCTAATATTATAAAAGGCGTAAAAATGTCATTAATCGTGCAAAAATACGGCGGGACGTCCGTCGGCAACACCGATAAAATTCTCAACGTCGCCAAGAGAATCAAAACTTTTGTCGACGACGGGCACAAGGTAATAGTTGTGGTTTCGGCCAGAAGCGGCGTGACAAACGATTTAATTGCGCGCGCAAAAACACTAAATTCAATGCCCGACGAAAGGGAAATGGACATGCTCCTCGCAGTCGGCGAGCAGGAGACGATAGCGCTGACGGCAATGGCTCTCCACTCTCTCGGAGTAAAGGCGGTTTCCCGCACGGGAGCCCAAGCCGGAATACATACGGACTTTGCCCATACCCGCGCAAGGATTGTCGAAATTACCGGCGGCGACATAAAAAAATGCCTCGACGAAGGCAAGGTTGTCATCGTTGCGGGTTTCCAAGGGGTGGACGGCGACGGAAATGTCACGACCCTCGGGCGCGGCGGCAGCGACCTGTCGGCAATAGCGCTCGCGGCGGCGATGAAGGCGGACGTTTGCCAAATATACACCGACGTCAGCGGAGTTTATACCGCCGACCCCCGCATAGTAAAAAACGCGAAAAAAATTCCAGAAATGTCGTACGAGGAGCTTCTTGAAATGGCGTCCCTCGGCTCGAAAGTCATGCAGGCCCGCTCGGTGGAATTCGCGCAGAAGCACGGAGTTGTATTTGAAGTAAGATCGAGTTTTAATAACGAACCCGGAACAATCGTGAAATCAGAAGTGCCATCAATGGAGGACGTCGTAATAACGGGCGTCGCCGTAGATAAGAACCAGACAAAAGTGACTGTCAGAAACATACCCGACAAGCCGGGAGCCGCAGCGGAAATCTTCCGCGAACTCGGCGAAGCGGGAATCCTCGTGGATATGATTGTCCAGAATATCGGAAGGGAAGGATTGGCGAATCTCACTTTTACAGTCTCAAAAGACGACGCGGCAAAGGCGGAAAGCCTGCTCGACAAATTCTGCTCTACTTTCGACGGCGCGTCAGCCCAGCTTACCGGCGATATTGCAAAAGTGTCGGTAATCGGGACAGGCATGCGCTCCCACAGCGGAGTTGCCGCGAAATTCTTCCGCGCCCTTGCCGACAACGATATAAATGTGCAGCTCATCACCACGAGCGAGATAAAAATATCGGTGGGAATCGACCTCAAAGACGCAGACAAGGCTGCGAACGCGCTCCACGCCGCATTCGGGCTCGACAAATAGCTTTTCTTTATAACCTCGAGCGCGCCGCGCGCTTTTTTAAGGGAATTTTTAAGGCATAATGGGCTTTGTCCCGCCTAAAAAAATTTCCGAAGTTGCGCGGCGCAATGTGAAAAGTTTTTAGCTGAAGCCGCGCGGGTTTGAATGGCGGAGCACGGAAGGAGAGTCCGTCGGCATTAGTGGCAGTTGCATATTAAGCCCGATTGGGAAAGGCGCGCAGGGCGGCGCATATAAAAAAGCTTTGCGGATTGTTGGGAGGATTGCCCATAGAGGATTGGTGGCTGATAAAATGCCGCGTCAATATAGTGAGGCATCGGGAAAGAGGCTTGGAATTGAAGTTTTATATCGCGGGCGATGTTGCGCGGCACGTTTATTTCCAACTAATGACAAAAGCAGACCGAAATGGGAGTTTTATACCTCGGACAATTTTGCGCGATACTTTTATTTCAACGAAGGGCAAAAGCTGGCATAAAGGGATTTTTATTTCCCGGGCGATATTGCGCATAATAAAAAAACGTTTTTTATAAAAATTCCGCGTCGCAAGACGGGGGACTTTTTTTCAATAAAAGATGGGAAAAGTGGAAAAAGAAGGCTTTTTTAGGCAAGAGCGTATGCCCGCAAATGTAGGGCGGAATTGGGAATATCGGAAGCCAAAAAAATCTCTCCAATAAAATACCGTAGGGAAAAAGATAAATTTAAAAATTGTGGGGTGCGGCAAAACGGCAAATAGGTTGCAAAACTTTTTGAATTGTCGGCGCAGGCGGCGCCGAATAAAAAGCCTTCCAAAAAACGAAAATGCGGGTCAAATTTAGAATGATTTTGGGGATAGACGGCGAAACGGCGAGTTCGGAATACAGGCAGGCGCGCGGGAACTTGACTTTCGCCCTAAATAAAAATGCCCGCGATACGATATAAATGCAAACTAGACAGAAGTTTTTGCATAAAATATTTGAAAGGCGGATAAAAATTCGGATAAAGTACCTTTTGAAAAATGATAAAAATAAACCAATTCGCGCGCGGACGGCGTCCGAATCGCCGCGGGTTGTAAAATGGCAAGAGCAAAAAACAATACTGTCGGAAATATAAAATGAAATTCACGAGCACCCGCGGCGAAAGCCGCAAACTAACGTTTCTCGAAGCCGTAGCCGAGGGCCTTGCGCCCGACGGCGGCCTTTACGTTCCCGAAAATATGCCCGATATTTCCGGCCTTTTGAAAGGCTGGGAGGGGCTTTCTTATCCGGATTTGTGCTTTGAATTTTTGAGGCTTTTTTCCGAAGACATCCCCGATGAGGACTTGAAGAAAATCGTAGATTGCTCGTACAAAAAATTTGACGACCCCGCGATTGCTCCGCTGAAAAAGCTGGACGACTCTCTTTGGCTACTCGAGCTCTACCACGGCCCGACTCTCGCATTCAAAGACTTCGCCCTACAATTTCTCGGCAATTTATACGAGTATATGCTCTCGAAGTCCTCGCGCAAGATGAACGTATTAGGGGCGACGAGCGGCGATACAGGCAGCGCCGCCATAAACGGGCTTCTAGGAAAGAAGGGCGTAAATATTTTCATATTGTATCCGGAGGGCAGAATATCGCCGTTGCAGGAGAGGCAGATGACTTGCGCAGGGGCGTCCAACGTATTTCCGATAGCAATAGACGGAACGTTTGACGACGCCCAGGCGATAGTAAAACGCATCTTCGGGGATACGAATTTTAAGGCCGAGTGGAGCCTTTCGGCGGTGAATTCCATAAATCTCGCGCGCGTGCTCGCCCAGTGCGTCTATTACATATACGCATGGTTAAAGCTTCCGGCGTCAGTCCGCGAAAGCGCGGTATTTGCCGTTCCAACCGGAAACTTTGGTAACGTTCTCGCAGGCTGGATGGCTTGGAAGTGCGGCATGGCTTGCGGCGGATTCAGGGTGGCGACCAACCAAAACGACATTTTATACCGACTCTTTAACACCGGCGTTTACGAAGTATCAAAAGTAATGCCAAGCTATGCGCCGTCTATGGACATTCAAGTGGCTTCCAACTTCGAGAGGTTCATATATTTTTCAGAGAACGGAGACTGCGGGAAGGTTCGCTCGATAATGGCGGAGTTCTCTAAGAGCGGAAAGTGGGTTTTCGACGATTTCAAATCGGGGAATTTTTCGGCTTCAAAAATGACGGACAGCGAAATCCCCGCCGCAATCAGGCGCGTGTGGGAAAAGTATTCCACTGTGATCGACCCCCACACGGCGTGCGCGTTTAAAGATTTGCCGGATTCGCCAACGGTCGTGCTCTCGACGGCGCATCCCGCGAAGTTCCCGGATTTGATAGAAAAATCGCTCGGTTTTTCCCCGAAATCCGAAATACTTGAAAAACTGAAAAAAGAAGAAATCAAAAAGTACCCAATGCCCGCCGACACCCAAAAGATACGCGATTTCATCTGCTCAAACGGCATTAGATAGCCCGTACGCGAATGCGGACGGGCGCAAGGGTAATTTCTGGCTTAGGCGCGATAGCGCTCAACTCTAAAACAATCAAAAAATGAAAAAAATTTTTATATACGACACAACATTAAGAGACGGAACCCAATGCGAGGGCATATCCCTCTCGGTCGCGGCGAAACTCAGGCTCGCCGAGAAGATGGACAGCTTTGGAATAGATTTCATAGAGGGCGGATGGCCGGGCTCCAACCCGCGCGACATGGCGTTTTTCGAGCAGGCTAAAAACCTGCGCTTAAAGCACGCGAAAATAGCGGCGTTCGGCTCGACCCGCCGCGCCAACGTGAAAGTCTCCGAAGACCCGCAGATAGCCCTGCTTCTCGAGGCCGGCACTCCGTACGTCACAATATTCGGGAAGACGTGGCTTTTGCATGTCACCGAGGTCATAAAAACTACCCCCGAAGAAAACCTTAAAATGATAGAGGAAAGCGTTGCGTATCTCGTCGGGAAGGGCGTGAAGGTAATATACGATGCCGAGCATTACTTCGACGGGTATGCGGACAACCCCGAATACGCCCTACAAACGCTCGCCGCCGCAAAGAGAGGCGGTGCCGAATGCGTCTGCCTATGCGACACAAACGGGGGAACCATGATGGGCAAATTTGCGGAAATCGTCCGCAAAACTGTGGAATTTATGGGGGACACCCCCGTGGGAGTGCATTGCCACAACGATTCCGGCTTGGGCGTTGCGCTTTCGCTCATAGGCGTAGAAAACGGCGCGCTCATGGTGCAGGGCACGCTCAACGGAATCGGCGAGAGAAACGGGAACGCGAACCTTTGTACAATAATCCCCAATTTGTCTCTAAAAATGAACCGCGAGCTTTCGTGCTCGGCAAACCTTAAAAAGCTAAGAGACTTGTCGCTGTTTGTAGATGAAATGGCGAACTTGCGCAGCAATACGCGCCTGCCGTACGTCGGGTCTTCGTCCTTCGCTCACAAGGGAGGGGTGCATGCGGACGCCGCGAACAAGGTAAAGCGCAGCTACGAGCACATAGACCCGTCGCTAGTCGGAAACAAAACGAGGGTTTTGGTGAGCGATATGTCGGGAAGGGCGTCGGTCATGATGAAGGCGAGGGATATGGGGCTTGACGTAAACCAAAAAGACCCCGCTATAAAGGAATTTCTCGACGAGCTTAAAGAACTCGAATTTAGGGGTTATGAATACGAGGCTGCCGATGCGTCTTTCGGGCTTTTGCTCGCAAAATATTTAAAAAAATACAAGCCCCACTTTAAAGTCCGCGGCTACCGCGCGATAGTCGAGCGCGACGAGCTCGCCGGCACGACAAAGTCCGAGGCGACAGTAAAGCTTGAAATAGACGGCAACATAGAGCATACCGTCGCGGAGGCGCACGGCCCTGTCGCCGCCCTCGACCTCGCCTTGCGCAAGGCTTTGGTAAAAAAATTCCCGTCGATAAAGTCGATGGACCTGACCGACTTCAAAGTGCGCATAATAGACAGCGGCGCTGGCACAAACGCAATAACCCGCGTAATGATAGAGTCAAAGGACTCGAAGGGCGAAATCTGGGGGACTGTCGGTGCTTCGGACAACATCATAGTCGCCTCTTGGGAGGCCCTAAAAGATTCTTTCGAGTACAAATTATCCAAAGAGGATTGATTTTTACGAAGGAATCCGCCACTATTCAATCGTATGCCCGAAGGTTCTAAGAAGATTATAGATTTGCGCGCCGGAATAAAAAATCCGTTGCTGTCGCGTCTATATGGGCTGGTCGAGAGGCCGGTCGAGTCGTTTTTCGGACTGTCGAGGCTTAACGAGGCGTATGTGCGCCTCCACTCGATGGACGACGCCCGCAATTTCTTCGAGCGCGCGATAGACGTGCTTTCGATACGCTTCGAGGCGGATCCCGACGAGATTGCCAAAATCCCTAAGACGGGGCCGCTTGTTGTCGTCTCAAACCACCCTCTCGGCTGCGTGGACGGAATAATCCTCGGGGCGGTTTTAACGCGCGTGCGCAAAGACGCAAAAATGATTCTAAATTCGCTGCTTTCGTCCATGGACGAAATAAACGAATGTTCAATCTCGGTCAATCCATTTGGAGGGAAGAAGGCGACAGCCCAAAATGTGTCCGCCATGAAGGAGATTGTAAAACATCTAAAAAACGGCGGCTGCGTGGGAACCTTTCCGTCGGGCACGGTTTCCTATCTGCACGCCGGCGATTGGTGCATAACAGACCCCGAGTGGAACACTAATATTTTTCAGATAGCCCGCCGCACGGGCGCGTCAATACTGCCGGTGTTTTTTGAGGCGAGAAATTCGTGGCTCTTTTATCTTTCTGGGCTTGTGCACCCGAGGCTCAGGACAGCGCAGTTGATTCGGGAAATGTTTGCAGCGGGCGGGCGGGAACCCGTCAGAATGAGGGTCGGTTCGCCAATACCACCGCGCAAAATAGCGGGGTTTAAGACAGACGAGGAGCTCGCTGGGTGGCTCAGGATAAATTCCTATATCTTAGGCGGCAAGAGCACGAAGGGCACAAGGGCTTCCGCCCAGCAAATTTCCGCTTTCCGCAAAAGCATGGAGAGATTTTTCCCGAAAAAGGAAATGCAGGAGCTGATTCTGCCGATAGCTCCGGAAAAGATGGAAAGGGAAATAGCGGCGCTTCCGGAGTCGTGCAAAATGCTGTCCGGCGAGAAAATATCGGTGTATTGCGCGGAGGCGTGGCAGATAAAATGGACGCTTGTTGAAATCGGCAGGCTGCGCGAGAAGACTTTCCGCGAGGTTGGCGAAGGCACCGGAAAGAGTTTCGACAACGACGAATTCGACCAGTACTACCTGCATATGTTTATGTGGGACTCCGAAAACAGGCGCATTGCCGGCGCCTACCGCATCGGCCGCACGGACAAAATAATAAATTCGATAGGCGTGCAGGGTTTGTACGCATCGACTTTGTTTAAGATTCGCCCGGAGCTCATAGAGCGGATTGCGCCGGCGCTTGAAATGGGGAGGTCGTTTATCGTAAGCGAATACCAGAAGAAGCGCTCGACACTCGCGATTTTATGGAGGGGAATAGGGGAGTATTTATATAGGCATCCGCAGTACAGAACCTTGTACGGCCCGGTAAGCATCAGTACCGAATACAATTCCATATCAAAGGATTTGATAGTGCAGTTTCTCTCGGAAAAGAAGACGTCGGAGGAGCTGGCAAAGTTTGTGAAGGCGAAAAAGCCCCCGAAGCCCAAACTTAAAAATGTCGACCGCCAGACGCTCATGAGCTGCGCGAGCGACATCGAGCACATATCGGCGCTCGTTTCTGAAATTGAATTTGACAACAAAGGCATACCGACGCTCCTAAAACACTATTTGAAGCTCGACGGCGAATTGCTCGCTTTCAATGTGGATCCGGAGTTTGGCAGCTGCATAGACGGCTTGATAATGGTGGACATGCTGAAAACCGACCCAAAACTGTTGAAGTCCTACATGGGGGCGCGGCAGACGATAGAATACCGTAAATTCCACGGCCTAAAAACAGACGGGGTGGAAGCGCCCGAAGATAAAAATGAAGGCTGAGGGTTGGAATTCGAGATTCGGCGTGATACTTGCAGTTGCGGGGAGCGCCGTGGGGCTTGGGAATTTTCTAAAATTTCCGGGGCAGGTCGCGATGTACGGCGGTGCCTCTTTCATGTTGGCGTATGTGGTCTCTTTTTTCGTTCTTGGGCTGCCGATTGCTATATGCGAGTGGACCATGGGCAGGTATGGAGGCGCAAACGGCTACAATTCGCCGGCCGGAATAATGGGGTTTTTCGGAAGAAGCAAAAAAATGGCGTATTTCGGAGTCGTGGGCGCACTGCTTACGATGATTATATTTTGCTATTACGTCTATATAGAGGCGTGGTGCCTCGGGTACGCGTTTAACTTCCTATTCGGAAGGCTCGACTTCAAGACGATAGCGGAGTCCGGGGGCTTTTTTGCCGATTTTGTCGGGGCGGGCGCAAACGGAAGCTCTCTGAAATTTGGGGCGGGCGGCGTGCTCGTGTATTTTCTAATATCGTTTATATTGAATTTTACGCTCATTTACCGAGGGGTGTCAAAGGGCATTGAGCTGTTCTGCAAGTATGCGATGCCTACGCTTATTGTGCTTGCGATAATAATAGTGGCGCGAATGATGACCCTTTCGGACGTCACGCCCGATCACCCGGAGCGCACCATAAACCAGGGGCTGGGGTTTATGTGGAACCCCGTAAAAATAGTGCTTGAAACGGAGCGCGGCGGCAAGTGGGTGGAGACCCAGAGGCTTGTAGGCGACATTGAAATGGCGTCGGCGGAAGCTAAGATAAAAGCCTCGGAAAAAAGCGGCGAGAAAATGCGCATACGCAGAATTTCCGTGTGGGAGCAACTTTCGAATCCGTCGATGTGGATAGCCGCCGCAGGTCAGGTGTTTTTCAGCCTTACGATTGGATTCGGCGCAATTATGACTTACGCAAGCTACTTGAAGCGCGGCGACGACATAGTTCTAAGCTCGGTGACTTCGTGTAGCGCGAACGAATTTTGCGAGGTTTGCCTCGGAGGGATGATTACCGTTCCGGCGGCGGTCGCGTTTTTCGGAATATCGGGCGTAATGGGGGCGGGGCTTAGCCTGTTCGACCTCGGATTTAAAGTTTTGCCGCTATTTTTTGCGCAAATACCGCTCGGCTGGGTTTTCGGATTTATGTTCTTTTTCCTGCTATTCCTCGCGGCGGTGACGAGCTCGCTTTCCATGCTTCAGCCGAGCATGGCATTCATTGAGGAGGCCGTAAAAATAAAGCGCAAATTCTCCACGTTGCTGTTGGGGGTATTGGCGTTTTTCATATCGGGTTTTGTAGTCTATTTCTCGGAGGGGTTGAAGGCTATGGACACTTTCGACTTCTGGATGGGGCAGGTTGCCGTCTACGTTTTCGCGATGGTTCAGACGATTGCGTTCGCGTGGTTCTTCGGAGTAGACAGGGGGATAAAGCTTGCGAACGCGGGGTCGGATGTAAAGCTACCGAAGCTCAGCGGGGCGATTCTCAAATACATTACGCCCACCGTGCTGCTTTGCGTTTTTGCGCTCTGGTTCGCAAAGGACGTTCTCGGGGTAATCGGCGGAGGCGAGCTTTCGCCGTACATTACCGACCTGATCGGCGCGGACGGCAAACAGCCCAACGCCGTGGCTTGGATGGCGATAATAATAATACTTGTCCTGTTCGGATTTTTCGCCCTTGTTCTGGCTTCGTCGAAAAAATACGACAATATCGGGAGGGAATCGAAATGACATTCGGCGGTTGGATAACTTTTGCGCTTTCGACGGGTTCGGTTACGCTTTTGTTCGCGTGGTGTCTTTGGCGGGTTCTGTCGAAAAAGGACTCCGCCGACACGTCGGGGGCGTTCGATATTTTCGAGCCAGAAGACGACCCCGAGCGGCGGAAATAAACCCTTTCCCCGTCCGCCTTTTGACCGATTTTACAAGTGTTTTGCCGTGGAAGGATTCAAACACATACTCGTTGACGGGTGGAATGCGATACACGCGCATCCCAAGCTTGCGCACATGCTCCGCGATGGTATGCCCGACGAAGCGCAGACGGAACTTGCCTCGC
>ENA-ORMS01003173-ORMS01003173.1-human-gut-metagenome-genome-assembly--contig:-NODE-3173-length-10989-cov-2.437900_pt1 | contig 10989 bp, 7 predicted proteins | sample MGYA00242104_ERZ508997 | MGnify/ENA primary metagenome ERZ508997 (study PRJEB26280, sample SAMEA2338704) | human gut metagenome | biome: human gut; feature: human-associated habitat; material: faeces... | reverse complement strand
CCACCTGTTCTTCCAATTCCGGCTGCTTTTTGTCTGTGTACAATTCAATGTCCAGCTGTTTGCAACTGAAATATGCCAAATTATCCGCTGAAAATGTATTCTCTCCGGGAGATAAAAACAGCAGAAAAGGCGGTGCAGGGCTTTCGCCTTCGGCATAATGATGGTAGGCGAAAGGCAGCCCCATCTCTTCCATCATTTCTGCGATCTGTTCGTAGGTCATGACAGCGCCTCCTCTATAAGTTTCTCAAAAAGATGTACACCTTTTTCTTCCGCAGGAGCAATGTGCGGTTTGCCGGATACCCGACCACCGCCACGCTTGGCATGCCCCTTTTCCAGAGAGAAATTTAACTGCAGCAAAATACTTTTCAGTAAAAAATTTCGCTTTTTTTTCATAATTTTACATGCTTAGTAGTTAATGATAGTAACGACACCCCGTTAATTGCTGAGTTCTTACGGAAGATTATCCCCAATAATCTTCCGTTTTTCGATATATAGAACACATCAATCCAAGAAAGGGATGAATAAAAAAGATACTTTTTTAAGATAATTTTCACATTATTGCCTTTTCCGTTTCAGCCGGAATCCTATCGCCCCTCCCAAGACGAGTAAAGGAATCAGGCCGATAAAAAGACCTTTTATCCATCCGATATCGGCAATATCGAGATAATGGGTATCGTCCGTAGGAGATGGACGGCTATTATCCACCGGGAATTGCTGATAAGTCATATAATGCAACATCTCCATGAATAACCCGAAATTATTCAGTCGGACATCGTCTTTCCGTAAAGCCAGTCCTTCGGTACTGAACCAATCGGCATCCCCGGAAACGATAATACATTGTTCTTCTCCTCCCAGCTGCCGTTTCAAAGCCAGCATAAGCGTATCCCCGGCATATTCCACGATAGGTACCCCCTGAAATCCGTAGCCTGCATTGAACGACAAAGCCGTAGTACCCGGAAAAGCGACTTGGTATTGCCGGGCTAAAAGCCCTGCACCGACTCCGGTTTGTTGTGCCCCGGATTCAGCGATATCACCGACAATAAAATCTTCCTCCCAGTCGGCCTCCTCATGTTGCAGGATTATTCCTTCCTTAAAGCCGATTCCCAGATTTTTCACCAACCCGTTCATCAATTCTTGTTTACCCGGTTCACCGGTAATGATCAGATTACCTCCTTTAGCTATATATGAATCCAGTAATCCCTGTTCCTGAGGGGAAAATCTTTTTTCAGGAGCCGCAATCACCAGAATATCGATATCTTCGGGAATAACCGTCCGGCCGGTCAAATTCAGGGTATCTACATCAAACCCCTGATTCACTAAAGCATTCCGGCCGTTTCTTTGAATCAGTGAATATAATCCACCTTTATCATTCCAATACAAGCTCCGCTCCCCGTGTCCGGTCAGAAAAACTATTCTGGAAGCATCGGTCACCAACCGTTTCAAGGCCACCGTAATCTCTGTTTCCCTGGGGCGGATATCCATGCCGTCGTAAAAACGCAGAAAAGATTTCCGGCCGTTCGCCCGTTCCAGTAGATAAATCATCCGGTTTCCTTCGGAGGTCAGATCGATCTGCCGGTGAATTTCTTCCGGAGACAGAAAAAATTCCGGATCCAGGTCCTCGTCATCACATATTTTCAGCATTTGTTCCCTCAAAGGTAAAGAAGCCGTAGCCCCACGGAAACGGCTATGATCGGTGCTATCATAAAAATAGACATATTTCAAGCGGGTATCGGGTTTAAAACGTAGAAAAGGTTTCAATTCCCGGAGGTTCGACATTTGATTCTCCGGCATCCCTGCCGGAGCACTTTTATCCAATAAATTGACATACATGGTAATAGTCAGCTGATCGTCGATCAGATTCATGACCCGTTGGCCTTCGCGGGTGATGGTATTGTGTTCGGTTTCCGTCGTATCATAATAACACATGAACATCGGTTTCGAAGTCAGGTATCCGATTCCCAGAGCGATACAAACCACTCCCCCGTAACGTGCCCACCGCCACCACCAGGAATAATGCTGCTTGGTCGATTGCAATTTCAAAACAGACAAGGTCAAAAATAATCCGATCACCACCCCAAAGTACACGACATCTTCACTGCATATCAGTCCTGCCGTAAACGTTTTGGCCCGTCCCGACAAAGACAGCCACCAGGTAATCTCCTGTACGACAGGAATATCCTGCCAAAGTCCGCCTACAAAATTCAAGCAGGTAAGTATCACCAGTGTACCGACCGCTGCCACGATCTGGTAAGAAGTCAGGGTAGACATAAAGAGACCGATAGCCGAATAAGCACACAAAACCAGATAAATACCGAGCAACCCGGACAATATCAGCGGAATATCGAGGTTTTTCACAAAAATAAAAGCAAACACCACCTGCAGGAGCAAAATTACCAGCATCAATCCGCCGTACAACATCATAGCAAGAAATTTCCCCCCGATAATCTGAAAATTAGTTACCGGCGAAGAATATAATAACTTGATAGAACCGGAACTATATTCCCGGCTCATCAATGCCATTGTCAGTAAAGGAATATACAGATACAGATTATTCAGCACCTTGAAGAACGAACCGCTATCCCCCAACAATAAAATCACTGTCTGGAAAGGAATCTGCCCCCGTCCCAAAGCTTTATTCTGCAATTGATAGCTAAAAGTATCACAAAATGCCATTCCGGCCTGAAAAGCAAAAATGATCAGGATCAGCCAGGCTATCGGTGAATAGAAAAACAAACGAAGTTCTGTCTGTGCTATTCTAAAAATCGTTTTCATTTGAACTTTCTTTTAATCTTAATTTCTTTTTCTTCTGTAGTGAACCACTCCATAAGCCAGGGCCAAAAGACCGGGCAGCAATCCCATGGTTCCGAATTTCAGCCAGGGCATATCCTTCCGTCCCAAATACAATTCGTTGTCACGGGGAGGTATACTGGGGAGCAATACCGGAAATTCATCCCGGGCCAACCAGCGGAAAGATTCGGTAGCCAGAGTGAAATTAGCAGTCTTAACTCCCTGCCGGGCCCGGGTCAGCTCTGCATTACTGATACAATCGGCATCCCCGGCAACTAAAATCCGCTGTTCTTTATCCCCGACCTTACGGTCCAGGGCGACAATGACAGGCAGTACTTTCCCTTCGGCCGGGCCCGGATGATTCAGACCCTTCAAAGCATCTTCTGCATACAACCGGTTCACTTGCCAACTGATGGAATCCCCCACACAGGCAACAGGTGTTATCCCGAAGCCCTTTTTCTGTATTTCCAGACCTGTACAACCAGGTAAAGCAAAACAAAAACCATATTGCCGCATTTTCTGGAAAACCGGGAACTTTTCATCCCCCTCCGGATCCATTCCGGCAATTGTCAAAGAAGGTAAATATCCTTCCCTGGCCTGTAACAGCATCCCATTCCGGAATCTCACCCCAATCAATTCTGCCAACGGATTTATAAATTCCTGCGTACCCGGTTCACCCAGCAAAAACAAATTTCCCCCGCGTTCAATATATTCGCAGATCATCCGGAAATCTCCCTCCGGGATCTTACTTCTTACATCGGCTATTACTAAAATATCCACTTCATCCGGAATTCTCTCCTTTCCGGAAAGAGAGAAATCTTCCACATCGAACCCTTGATTGATCAAAGCACTCCGCAAAGACAGCTCAGAGGAAAAAAAACTATAATCCATTTCTCTCTTATTCGTACTATTCCGTTCGCCGTATCCGGTCAGAAAACACAATTTGGGCGGTTTTACCAACAACCTTTTCAGAGCAGCAGTCATCTCCTGCTCACTGGGGAATACATACATATCTTTATACACCCGTAACCAGGTCTTCCGTTCACCGTTCCATTCCACCTGGCGGACAAAATGATTCAATTCTCCGCTCAGATCGATCTTCCGGCGAATCTCTTCCGGCGTCAGAAACATACCGAAATCCAAGCCCTTAGCCTGGCAGATTTTTTCAGCCCTTTCCCGGTCCGACAACCCGGGATACAATTCGTCCAGATATTTATATCCGGCATAATCATAATAATACACATAATCCAGTTTCAAATTCCGCTTAAAGCGGGCATAAGGGCGGAAACGTTCGAAATCCTTTTTATGTGCCGCTGGCAGCCCACTCTCATAATTGGCATCCAATAAATTCACATATGTAGTGATCTTCAGTTCTCCTTTCAATTGCCGGAGTAAATCCTGTGAAAGAACAGAAATAGTATTACTCTGCGTAGCGGTCGTATCCCAATACCAGGTAAGAAAAGGACGTGACGAAACATAACTGAGCACAACGACTCCTACTGCCAATCCCGTTAATTTCAGTATTTTTTTCCTCCCCGGCTGCTTTTCTCTTACCGCCTGTAAACGCCAGACCGAAAGTAAGAGAAAAGCAGCGATCACCACCAAAAAGTAAATTAAGTTTTCCGTATTGATCATGCCGGCGACAAAAAGGCCTACCCTACCGTTCAAAGCCAGCCAATAAGTAATATCCCGGACCAAAGGTATCTCCTGTCCCACTCCGCCGATAAAATTCAAAAAAGATAAAAAAGCCAGAGTTCCGATAGCAGCCACTACCTGATAGGAAGTGAGGCAGGACATAAACAGCCCGATGACAGCATAAGCACAAATCAGCAGATACATACCCAAAAAATTCAAAAAAATCAGCGTACCGTCCATATGCCCGATCGTCAAAGCCCCCAGACCGACATATACTAAAATCACCCCCAGCAAAACGGCACAATAAATCATAACCGACAAGTATTTTCCCAGGATAATCTGGGCACTAGTCACCGGAGAAGAATACAATAGCTTTATAGAGCCGCTGCTGAATTCCCGGCTCATCAGTCCCATGGTCAGCAAAGGAATATAAAAATACAAGTGTTCCAGCATCACCGGGAAAATACCTTTTCCGCTCGTAAACACACTACCCGTCAGAGCCTGAACCTCATATCCTAAAGATTGGCTCTTTATCGCCGGCCAGATCACGTCACAAAACGAAAACCCACATTGTACGGCAAATACCACCAAAATCAACCAGGCTACAGGAGAATAAAAAATAACCCTCAATTCTGTCCGGGCGATTTGGTAAACTATATTGAAATCTTTGAGCCTCATATCATTTACTATTCTTAGATAAACGTGCAAAAATGGTATCCAGCGATTCCCGCTCCAGGCAAATTTCTTCCAATTGCCATCCTTTCTCTACACTCCGGGCAATGACCTGTTGTGTAATACCGGCCGGAGCTGTGAAATATACGCGATACTCCCTGAGGGTCAACGGTTCGACTTCCGAAATGCCATCGATATTTTTCAATTCTTCCGGAGCCGGCGGATTACCGAAAGTCACCAAAAAAGAACAAGGTTCTACATAATTATTAAATTCTTCCATCGTACCCGAAAAAATCATATGACCGTGTTCTATCATTTTGATCTTATCACAGGTGGCCTGTACTTCCGACAAGATATGGGTAGAAAGCATAACTGCCCGTTCAGCAGCGATCTCCTTAATCAGGTGTCTGACCTCTACGATCTGCACCGGATCGAGCCCGTTAGTCGGTTCGTCCAGTACCACAAAGCGCGGATTATGAACGATTGCCTGTGCAATTCCCACCCGTTGCTGATAACCCCCGGACAAATTTCCGATCAACCGCTTTTTAAAATGTGTAATGCCGCATTTAGCTTCGGCCGTATCTACTGCCTGCCGGATTTCCCGGGCGTCCATCAGCCGCAGACGGGCACAATAAGTCAGGTATTCATCAACGGATAATTCCGGATATAAAGGTGGCCGTTGCGGTAAAAAACCGATATACTTCTTGGCCTCTACCGGATCGGTCCTCAAATTGATACCGTTGATAAAAACCTCCCCTTCGGTCTGATTCAAAACCCCACAGATAATATTCATCGTCGTCGATTTACCTGCTCCGTTAGAACCCAATAACCCCAAAATCCCCCTCTGACTGATTTCGAAATTAATGTCTTGAATAGCCCACTGTGTTGCATAACGATGCGATAAGTGCCGGGCTTCTACGATTGTTTCTCCCATAAATAAGCTGATTATTTTAGTTAAGTTAAGACATGAAAAAAGCCGGGTAAGCCGCTTTCTCACCCCCATTCATCATTATATCAGGTAATTGTTATATTATTTGAACTACGACAGTGCGACCGGTCACCAGAAACCGTATATTAGTGGCTTTTTCCAACATCCGCAAAGCGACGGAAAAGTCATCGTACCTCTCCAAATCTCCGGTAAAATGAAAATTTTTGAGTTCCTCGTTTTGATAAAAAACAGAAATATTATACCACCGGGCCAGACTGTTCAAAATATTTTCCAGAGGTTCATCTTCAAAAATAAATTTACCGTCCTTCCAAGCCGAAAAATAGTTTGCATTCACCTCTATTTTGTGAAATCTCCGATGCCGTAAGTCACAGACTGCCTGTTGATCAGGTGCCAGTTCCAAAGCTTCCTTCCCCATCATAACCCTGACTTTTCCACAATTCAGCGTCGTTTTTACCACCTCATCCCCCGAATAAGCCTGCACATTGAACTCTGTCCCCAATACCTCTACTTTCAATTTATCGTATACATTCACGATAAAAGGATGCAAGCTATCTTTTTCCACTTTAAAATAAGCCTCTCCTTTTAAACTGACCTGCCGGGTCTGCCCCGTAAATACGACCGGAAAACGAATTTCCGAATCAGCATTCATCCACACATAGCTCCCATCCGGTAGCCGAACTTCATATTCCCCACCACGGGGTACAACGATCGTATTGTACTTGATTTCGGCCTGTTCTGCGGCCTGTAAATCTTGCAGACAATATTCCGCCAACAGACCGGTATTCTTTACAGTCACCGATTCATCCACCTGAATTTCCTGGTTCAGGGAATCCTGCAAAATAATCTGTTTGCCTTCGTTCGTAATCAGAACTGCTTTCGAAGATCCCGGATGAATGGACTGGACCAATAAGTCTGAAGGCTGCAAACGGCTATACCGGTTATACACCAGTAAAGTCCCGACACCGATCAATAACAGCAGACAGGCTACCACCCGGTAACAGGTGAAGAAACGGCGTTTTCGTACAGGAACGTCAGCAATCTGTTCCCGAAGTTTATGCCACACTCCGTCTACATCCAATCCGTCCACATATAAATTTCTCTTTTGCAACTCGGTCTGGTTCCTGATTTTTGCATAAAGACGGGCATGCTCCTCTTGTAAGCTCCAAGCTTCCAGTTCTGCCTGCTCTTCAGCGGTGATAATACCTAACCACTGTCTTCTGATCAGATCTGCCATCCGGTATTCTTCCTGATACTCCATTTCATTGTACATTCAAGATTCTGTCCTAAGAACACACAAAGATTGTAAAAGGATGAATGGGAATCATTTTTTTTATTTTTTCCGGAATAAAATATACAACAACACGGGGAAATAACCTTTCAGGGAATTTTTCAACATTTTCAGTGCGTTGTATTTCAGGGTTTTTACAGTAGTAACTGCGATTCCCAATATTTCCGAGATTTCTTTATTTTGCTTTCCCTCGAGAGCCAGCCGCATAATTTTTCCACTTTGTACAGGTAATTCCGCAATTGCATTAGAGATCAAGCGATATGTTTCTTCCTGTATCAGTTGTTCTTGAAAAGAAAGTTGCTTATCAGGCAGTTCGATCTGGGAAAAATCGATCGTTTTCTTTTTATCTCTCAGGTAATTATAACAAAGATTACGCACTGCAACGTAAAGAAAAGTCCTGAAATCCGGTATTTTGTCATATTCCGCCTTTTTTTCCCATAAACGGATAAAAACATCCTGTACAATATCCTCTGCCACTTCCCTGTTAGCGACCAATTTTCCGGCAATCACACACATAGAGGGATAATACTGCCGAAATAATGCCTCAAAAGCACTCAAATTCCCACACCTGATATCTTCAAAAAGGATTTCTTTATTCATTCACGTTGCACAACTTTTACCGACGAAGCTAAAAATAATAATCAATTTCAGACCTCAGGATATTTAAAACCACGGTATCAGCACTGAAAGTCTCCTTAGGATCACTTCCGTAAAACCGAACAAATATAATTACTTTTTTCTTATTGAAAAGCAAAAAATATTCGTTTCTTCAGGCTATTCACATTCCATCACACTGATTACAAACCACTTAACCAAACAAACTTCTATTTATTTTTAAGCGTTCATTCATTTCCCCGACCGTTTCTATCCACCGGATAAATATTGATGCAAAAAGTATATCTTTGCATTCAGATAAAATAACAAAATCGTATGGTATCGAGAAATCTGACCCAGGAGGAAATCACCCGGCTGCAAGCACAAGGCTGCAGTTCGACAGATTGGCAACGTGTAAAAGTTGCTTCCGGATTTAAAACCGATTATATACAAAATGTCCGTTTTTCAGGAGATATCGAACTAGGCATATTCGATTACGAGTTCATTTTAGAGGGAGGACTCCCCAGACATGCCGGTTTGTTCAATGTCACCTTACACAACTGTCGGGTGGGTAATAATGTCCTGATCGAAAATATCCCCAATTATATCGCCAACTACCGGATCGGAGAAAATTGTTTTATACAGAATGCCAATCTGATCGTAACGGAAGGACGTTCGTCCTTTGGAAACGGAACTTTAGTGGCTGTATTGAATGAAACCGGAGGACGGGAAGTGCCTATTTTCAATGAATTATCGGCCCATCTGGCTTATATTATCGCCCTATACCGCCATTTTCCTGTCCTGACCGAGCGTCTCAAGGCACTGATCGAACGATATACCGAGCAAGTGTCCTCGACAGAAGGAAAAATCGGTAATCACGTACGAATCATCAACACCGGAACGATCCGTAACGTCTGCATAGGCGATTACACGACCATCGAAGGTACATCCCGTTTGAAAAACGGTTCCATCAACAGTAATGCAGAAGCACCGGTATTTATCGGTCATAATGTGATGGCTGAAGATTTCATTTTTTCTTCGGGCACCTGTATCAACGACGGAGCAGCTTTAGTACGGTGTTTCATCGGGCAAGCCTGTCATTTAGGCCATCTGTTCTCAGCTCATGATTCTCTATTCTTCAGCAATTGCCAGGGAGAAAACGGAGAGGCTTGTGCCGTATTTGCCGGTCCTTATACGGTGACCATGCATAAATCCAGTCTGTTGATCGCCGGTATGTTCTCTTTTCTGAATGCCGGTAGTGGTTCAAACCAAAGCAATCATCTTTATAAATTGGGACCCATCCACCAAGGTATCGTCGAACGCGGTTCGAAAACAACCAGTGATTCTTATATACTCTGGCCGGCGAAAATCGGGGCTTTTTCTTTGATTATGGGGCGACATGTCAGCCATCCGGATACTTCGGACCTGCCTTTTTCCTATCTGATCGAACAAAATAACCAGACTTATCTGGTACCGGCAGTCAATCTAAGGAGTGTCGGTACGATCCGGGATGCTCAGAAATGGCCCAAACGTGACAAACGCAAAGACAGCCATCAACTCGATTATATCAATTTTAACCTGCTCAGTCCCTATACCATTCAGAAAATGCTGAGCGGTATAGAAGTACTCCGCACCCTGCAACAGGTGTCCGGTGAAACTTCGGAAGAATATTCATACCAAAGTGCACACATCAAAAGTAATTCCCTGAAAAAAGGTATCCAATATTATTCCATGGCTATCAACAAATTTCTAGGGAACTCGATCATTAAAAGGCTGGAAAACCTGACATTTCACAACAACGAAGAGATCCGCCAGCGCCTGGCCCCTACCCGGACAGAAGGTAGCGGCGAATGGGTAGACCTTTCCGGTCTGATCGTCCCCCAACAAGGGATCATCCGCCTGATCCGCCGGATAGAAAACGGAGAGATCGAATCTGTCGGACAGATCACGGATACTTTCCGCCAACTTCATGCCGACTATTATCAACTCGAATGGACCTGGGCTTGGGAAGTCATGCAACCCTGGTACCGGGTCACACCTGAAAGTATCACAGCCGGGGATGTGATCCGGATAGTGAATACCTGGAAAGAAGCTGTGGTCAATCTCGATAAAATGCTTTATGAAGATGCGAAAAAAGAATTTTCCATGACAGCTCAAACCGGTTTCGGAGCCGACGGTAATCAAAAACAAAAGAAGATCGATTTCGAACAGGTACGGGGAGCTTTTGAAAATAATCCTTTCGTGGAAACCGTCCAGGAACACATAAAGGCAAAAACCGCTTTAGGTGATGAATTGATCGAACGATTAAAAAATATTTAAAAATAATTGGATATAAACTAAAAATTATATTTCTTTGTAAAGCCGGATACAAGAGGTATCGGCATTTTTTTATTTCATGTAGCGTTTTCAAAAGCGCCTTAGAATCAAGAAACTGGTAATTTCAATTGTGATTCATTTACAACAACTAAGGCGGATATTGACAACGCTCGCGTAGTGAGTACGTATATAAATATACATATTCTAAGCGTGAGCTTGTCTTACCCGGTTGTTGTGGAATACCAGTTCCCTTGATTCCGGGTATGTGCAAGTTCCACGCTTATTTTTTTATTAAAAAGTACGCAAAACTTGCCTGTCCCCTATTATATAGCGGAGTTCCAAAAACCCAGCAGGCAGTCGGCAAATCAATCGTTTCTTTCCAGACTTTCGGTTACCGGCTGGTTTTTATGAAAATCCACCTTTTTATCCTATCTTTGCGTGAAACAAATCAAATCTGGGAAATTATGTCAGAATGTATAGAACATCCGGAGAATGCTCCGGAATATGAAGGATTAAAGGTGAACAAAGGCATCGAGCAGCCCGATCCCATGAATCCCAATATTGCTGCGCGCCTGAAAAATATACGGAGGCAAACCCTGACCACCGACGATTATGTCGAAGGTATTCTGAAAGGAAACATCAACATCCTAAGCCAGGCGATCACGCTGGTAGAAAGTGCCAAACCCGAGCACCAGGCCGTTGCCCAGGAAGTGATCAACCGTTGCCTCCCGAACACGGGTAAATCCGT
>ENA-ORMS01003172-ORMS01003172.1-human-gut-metagenome-genome-assembly--contig:-NODE-3172-length-10991-cov-4.675567_pt1 | contig 10991 bp, 6 predicted proteins | sample MGYA00242104_ERZ508997 | MGnify/ENA primary metagenome ERZ508997 (study PRJEB26280, sample SAMEA2338704) | human gut metagenome | biome: human gut; feature: human-associated habitat; material: faeces... | reverse complement strand
TCGAGGCTTACAACGACGTAACTCTGAAGATGGCCAACCTCGACAAGATTGAGGTCATCGCCGATAAGAGCGCCGACGCATCCAGTTTCATGGTAGGTACCGACGAGTTTGCCGTACCATTGGGCGACCTTATCGACGTGGCTGCCGAGATAGAGAAGGCAGAGGCACAGCTCAAGCACCTTGAAGGCTTCCTGATGGGTGTGCGCAAGAAGCTCAGCAACGAGAACTTCGTGGCTCACGCTCCTGAGAAGGTGGTGGCTCTTGAGCGCAAGAAAGAAAGTGACTCTGTAGAGAAGATCGCAGCCCTCAAGGCTACTATCGAAGAACTCAAGAAGAAGTAACAGACTATTTTTTTTTCAATGTTAAATGTTGAATGTTAAGTGTTAGACGAGGCTGCTCTTGCCATCTTAAGAACAAGACTTTACAAGGGCGCCACGACTTAACATTTAACACTTAACATTTAACATTTTTCGTATCATGACAAGAAAGAAGCTTTTCACCTTATTTATATATGTATCCTTCGCCCTGATGGGACTGACGGGCTGCAACGACGAGGCTTTCGACATCGACAGCGTCAACAAGCAGACCTTGCTCATCATGTATCCATGGTCGGGAACCGAAAACTCGGCAGGACTCTACAGCGATATGGTCAACAACCTGAACCAGATAGAGAATGCCATCAAGAAGAACAAGGGACTAAAAAGCACAAGGGTATTTGTGTTTATGAGCACATCTGCCACAGAGAGTTCGCTCTTTGAGCTGACTTACAACTCAAGCACCTTTACTGTAGAGCATCAGATGCTGGAAAACTATACCGGCAATGCCTACACCACTACGGAAGGACTGACAGAGATCATCGGTGAGGTGAAACAGCAGGCAGAGGCACTCAACTATGCCCTGATTATCGGAGGACACGGAACAGGATGGAACAACATTTCCGACTGGACCAACTATCCCAACCAGGTCAAGAGAAAAGCTGCACTCAAGACCCGCTCTTTTGGCGGACTCGACAACACCTATGCCATCAACGTATCATCGCTGGCACAAGCCATCGAGACCAACGGCATCAAGATGCAGTACATCCTCTTCGATGCCTGCTATATGAGTAATGTGGAGACGGCTTACGAGCTGAAGGATGCCACCAACTTCCTCTTGGCTTCGCCCAATGAGATTATGGCAAAGGGACTGCCCTACGAGGATATCTGGAGCTATCTCAACACGACAACTCCCAACTACGCAAGCATCATCTCGTCGTACCACTCTCATTACAACAGCACCTCTACCCCATACGCGAGCCTTGCTGCCATCGACTGCCGACAGATGGACAAGTTGGCTGCCATCATGAAGGAACTGAACAGCAAGTACACCATCACCACAGAACGCCTGGCTGGCGTGCAGACAGAAGACGGATACACCCCCAACCTGTATTACGACTTGGGCAACTATGTAGACAGTCTGAAGCCCAACGCCTCAATGAAGGATCAGTTTGCCACTCAGCTGAAAGCCACGGTAAAAGCCGCACAAAGCACCGCAGAAGTGTACAGCAACATCAATGCGACAACCATCACCGTCAAAGACTTCTCGGGTCTTACCATCAGCGACCCCAGTTCGCATCCCGTGGCTCTCAGAACCAAGAAACAGACCAAATGGTGGAAAGCGACGCATGAGGGAGAGTGAAGAGCAAAGAAGTTAGGAGGAAGTTAAAGAAAAACAAAAATAAACAGACAGAAACAATGGAATACTTCATCGTAGAAAACGGAAAGCAAGCCGGACCATTCAGCATAGCCCAGCTGGCAGAAAAACATATCAAGCCTGAGACTTTGGTATGGAAAGAAGGTATGGCAGACTGGACTCCAGCCTGGAAAATAGCCGAACTGAAATACATTCTCGCCGAAGGCAGTCAGCAAACAGGAACTGCTGTGCCTCCTGTTCCTCCTACAGCCAATCAGGCGGAAGAGATGAGTCAGCCTGCAGCAGAAACAGAGGAAAATGAGAACGGGAAGGACAGCGACAAGAAGCCTAAGAAAAAGAAATCTTACTGGAAATTCTTCGTAGGACTCTTGGTTGTGATTCTGCTCATCCTGGCATTCACCAACCCCGGCAGAGACACTCATAAGCAAGCCGTAAAGGAGGAAGTCGGCAAGGTGATAGACAAGACTACAAACATCAGTGACGACTTCATCTTCGCCGATGGCCTGCGCTCGTTTGCCAAGATGATCTCGAACAACATGATAGATGTTGCCTTCGACCAGCTTTTCGAGTACCACAACTACATCATCTTCTCGAAAGGCACCGTCAGCTTCAATGGCAAAAGTCACAACGTAAGCTTCGGAATCCTGGGCAAGGTATACACCATCAATGCCGATGATGCCATCAAGGCAATGGAAAATGTGGAACTGCTCAACAGCAACGACTCATCTGAAAATGCTGATGACAATCAGTCGGCAAACAACTCTTCAGACAACACCAACCTGCAGTCACAGCTCGAAAACAAGACCAACGAGGCTATTGACAAAATGTCCGACAAGGTCAGCAAAAAGGTGGAAGACAAACTCAACGAAAAGTTGGAAGAACTCAACGACTCCTCTAATATCGACAAGATAGTAGACAAGATCCTCAGCTTGTTCTAACAGGCCTCCCTCCACGAAGTGGCAACACATATAAAAACGACAATAATCGAGTAGGAGGAAAACGAAGTAGTTTTTCTCCTACTTTCGTTTTCCGACCTCTCACACCACCGTACATACAATTCCCGCTATTAGGAGAAGGTCGATCGAGCCTTACGGCTCAACCGACCTTCTCATTTAGATTTTTATGGCTTAACAAAAGAATAAGTTTTCTCCGTTCCATCCTCATAACGCGTCTTCACAATGTTCAAGCCATGCTGAGGTATCGGTAACTTTACACCTAACACATTATAAAACTGGCGAGAAACAATACGTTTAGTCTTCGACTCTACTTGCTCAATGGCAGTCAAATCGTTGAATTTATTTTCATCAACAGTCTCTTCTGTCGAGAACCAATCCACATCCACATAGCCTCCATTCTGCTGGGTTGCATAATTAAAGATGGCAAAGCGATTGCCTGTGAATATCTTGAGGGTATAGCGCATCTCGGTTTCGATATTCTTGCCCAAATCATACCACTTCTGATTGTCCCAACTGATATAGAACTTCAATTTATTGGTTTTGAAATTGGCCACTGCCCGAAGATAAATCTTATCGTTGTGCGAAGCGGTAGATGTGCTAAACTTCCTATAATGTTCCTTATCATCTACTACACCCTGCCAATCAGCCTTTGGTTCCCACCAAGGAGCACGATAGTAAACCACCCTTTTCTTGCCGTCGATCATCTTTACTGCAACATAAGCATGGGGGTCTTGGAATACACAAAGCCCAGCCACATCACCTTCCTTCATGTGGGATACATCTAAGCAAATCGTGCCATACGTATCGGTGGAAGTAGAGGCACCCTCCTTATCGTATCCAAACATGCGTTGGGTCAAGGTATTGCGCGCCTGTAAGAATTCGTTGAGCTTGGTGTCGGTACCTTCCTTCACAATGCCCGACGTGTATAAGCGCAAGAATCCAGGTCGTTCGGTCAAAGACCATGCCGAATTGTCAGGATTGTGGTTCCATTCCCACTGCATCCCAAGCTTGTCGGTGTTGAAACCATCATTGGTTGGCAAGTATGTTTTTGGATATTCCTTACCTACATTAGGCTTCTTGTACGACTTGCCATTCTTGCTCACATCAATGCCATTGTCACCGAGAATAGGCCATCCATCTTTCCATACCACAGGTTCGAGATACGGAATACGCCCGATAGTACCTGCATCCTTGAAGAGAATCGTCCACCATTCGCCAGTCTGCGTCTGTACCAATCCCCCTTGATGGATGTCCTGCTTTTCGAAAAGCAATCCATCGTGCTCCTCGTATGGTCCGAACGGATTCTTGGAACGGAAGATGGTTTGGCTACGGTCATAACCTCCACCGTATGTGGCATAGATATAATAGTAATCACCGATATGATACATGTGACTGCCCTCCAATCCAGAGTTTGGCTTATTGATAATCAGCTTAGAGGAACCGATGGCATTGAAGTTTTCATCCAACTCGGTCACACTGATTTCATTGATACCTGCCACCACAAAGCGACGTCCCGTTGCCTCATCTAAGAGAAGACCAGAATCATAATAGAAGCCATTCAGTTTTTGCACCTTCCACTCACCCTCAGGGTCTGTAGCCGTTAAGAGGAAGTCACCACCATCGGCAAACTTTTCATGGTTGAAGGCGATGAAGTGAAGGTAAAACTTACCTTGGTAGTATTTCAGACTAGGAGCCCATTGCCCTTTGGAATACTGATTATATCCATTCTGAAGATTAAAAGGCTCCGACTCCGCTATTTTTTGGAGAGGATTGGCACAATATTCCCAGTTCACCAAGTCGTGCGACTTCAAGATTGTCGCACCAGGGAAATAAAACATTGTGGTAGATACATAATAATAGGTATCCCCCACGCGGATAATGTCAGGGTCAGGAAAGTCTGAGTTGATGATTGGATTGGTATAAGTACCATCACCATTGTCAGCACACCACTGCTTGGCATAATTTTGCGCATTCACCTGCAAAGATACCAATAAACCTGCTAAAATTATCAGTTTCTTCATCATTCAATTTATTGAGTTAAGTTTTTCAAAGATATGCCTTTTACACTCAACGCCTTTGCGTGGTGTAAAAAAGAGAATCCAAAAAGGTCAGTCGAGCCTCATGGCTCAACTGACCTATCACGACTAACATAATTTAGGTTAATCTATTAATATGATAAAACCTAAACTAATGTCCTATTTCTTATTTGCAAGACCATCAGCAAAACCACCGTAAGCAGGCTTGCGCTGATAGTTCAGGTTCCAGAGACCTACAGGCTTTCCAGGGCGCCAACCGCTGTCTGCTGGTGAATCGGTGAGACACCACTGGCAGATGCCATACTGCTGACTGACAGGAACGATAGCGAAATACTGCTCGATAATCCACTTGTAGTATTCAGCCATAGCCTTTTCCTTAGCCACACGCTCTTCAATAGGAAGCTTCTCCAGCTGAGCAGTAGTAACATCATTGCCATTTTTATCTACATAGCCCATATCGATCTCTGAGATACGGACGAGCTTTTTAGACTCTACCATGATCTTGAGCATGTTCTGGATGGCCTTCTTCTTGCTTTCCAGAGTCTGTGGATTCTCGTAGTAGCTGATGTGCATCTGTGATCCGATACCATCAATCTTGGTGTTCCAGCCGAGTTCCTGACCCTTCTTTTCCCATACGCCAATCCAGTAAACGAGCGACTTCACCTTCTGGTTTCCGTCCCAGTCAGACTCCAGGTTATAATCGTTGATGAAGAGCTTGAGGTCTGCAGGGTTTGTACCCTCTACCGCAGCATAAGCATCACGAGCCGCCTTCTCTACGATAGGACCATACATCTCTGGTGTGAAGTAATCCTGCCAGTAGAAATCTTGTGGATTATGCTCACTGGTAGCCTCAGTCTGAAGAGCATAGAAGCCATTCACATTGCCACCACCTGAGATAGCCTCGTTGATGAGATCCCAAGCCTTCACCTTGCCTCCAGTGGCCTGCATCATGCCACTTATCCATTTGTTCATAGCCCAGGTAAGAGTATCTGATTTCTCCTTAGGAGTGAGAGGGATAGAGTTCGTCTTGACAATCTTCTTTACGGTGACAGACTTCAAGTCGAGTGTTGCATCGAATGTCTCTGGCTTCAGGATGAAATCGTAGTTACCACCCTGCTCAAGAGTCATCTTGAATCGGGCTGTTGTCCAGCCTTCCTTCAGAGCTACAGTGCCATCGCAACTCTCGGCATCACCGCCCCAACCGTTCTGAACAGTCATCTTGATGTTTCCTGACTTGGTTGACTTAATCTCTACATCAACAGCATAATTACCTGGAGTGAGAGCCGCACCGGAAACACAGAAGAACTGAGACCAGTCGCCTGTTGGCACAAAGTGAATAGAACCATTAATGACATCAGGAGCACAGCCCATCTGATAGAAAGGGAATTTACCATCCTGATAAGTCTGACGAGAAAGTTCCGTAAAAGTCTTCTGACTAGGATCTACATCCAGTTCCTTGTCTGCAATAAGTTTCTCAAGCCATTTTCTAGGCTGCTGAGCATGCCAGGCAAGCGTATGACCATAAACTGTTAACCCTGCATCCTCTGCTGCGGAAACAAAAGAAGATACCTTACTGAAATCCATCACACCCTGGTCGTTGACACAGGAAGCCATCTTCATGGCATTGCCTGCAACAATCTCATCAAAGTTATGGGCTGCAAGACGGAAGAGAGGACCCTGCTGGTTGAACTCGTCCGCGCCAAGTGCAGCACTTACCTTAAAGCCAGGATGAGCACTACGATCCAGATACTCCTTCAATGGCGCATAGTCGTTGAGGTACTCATACTGAGCGATGGTCTGAGGTTTCTCTACGTCATATTTCCAGTCATCCCAGTCTGCACAGCTGCCCAAAACAAATGGGCAGACCAGTGCAGATATAATATATTTTACTTTCATACTACTAAATTCATTTTCATTAGTTTGTTACGAAATTACTTCCATGACTCACGCTTGTTGCCACGACTCATCATAGACATCACATAGTCAGCAGAGATGTTCCATGTTTTCTCGTGCTCTGCATCACCAGCATTGGTCACAACAGTAGCATTAAACTTGATCTTCAGACAATCAGCCATGCGGTCCTTGTCGCTGAAATCCTGAATGCCACGAGGAGCAAAAGTACCATTACCGATCACCTTGCCATCCTGAAGAACCTGACAGTTTTCTCCATTGAATGCCAAAGTAATGGTCAACTCCTTCGATGCATCAATCTGACTCCAGATATGCTCTTTGTCATCATACTTCCACTCCTTTACAGGATAAGAGAAAGTGATGGAAGATGTATTGAAATCTACAGTTGAAACCCCATCCAGGGCATCCTCATTCTTGTGGGTAATGGTCTTCAGATCCTGGATATTGGTAGTTCCTGTCTTGCAATACAGACCTGAATACTGATTCTTGTACTTCACACAGAGCAACTGGTAGTTCTGCTTTTCAAGGATATCATCACCAGTGAGGGAAGAAACGAGTCTTACTGGCAATACATAGTGAGTAGTAGCAGCCTTTGGATCGTTGAAGAAGGCATCAGTAAGATGTACTGTTGTACCACCAATAATCTTTCCCTTAGGGATAGTCAGGGTATTAGGATCCTCCAGTGTATAGTAGGATTCAGGGAGCACCTCCATACCACTGCCTTCTGGCAGAAGAGATGGATCTATCTGATAGCTGATCTTACAGTCCTTGGTATTCTTGTAGCCACCACCCCAAGTTGCCTGCAGCTTGAACTGATGAGCATTGTCATCGGTGTTTACTGCATCATCGTCATTACCAAGGGTGATAACGCGGATAGGTGCCTGCATAGAGAAATATACAGATATCTTACCGTTGTTGCCACCATTGGCTGTTCCTCCCTGAAGACTATCTTCCCAATCTCCGTTTGAACAAGAGGTAGAAAGACCAGCTACCAAGGCAAGTCCCATGATTGCAGTACCTATTTTTCTGAATGTTTTATTCATATTCTTCATTTTTTCTTGTTATTACCAAATGTTGTTCTTTTTACCATCCAGCGTTCTGAACGAGTGATGGGAAATTAAGAATCTGGTCGTATGGTATAGGACCATAGAAGGCATTCTCCTTGAAGTTACGTGTTTCCACTGAGATTGGAGTATATTTCTTGCCAGCCTCTTCGTTGGTGATACTCATACCCTTTGCCTCCTCTGTGAGGTTAGCCTTCCAGCGACGCAGATCCCAGAAGCGGAAGCCTTCGAAGCAAAGCTCGATGCGGCGCTCGTTTCTAATCAAGTCACGCATCTTTTCCTTGCTCTGTGCACACTCTTCCAGGTATGGATCCTCGCCAAACTCTCCCAAGCCTGCACGCTCACGAATTGCCTTGATGACATCGTAGGCTGAGTAACCTGTACCACCCTTAGGACCATAAGCCTCATTGGCTGCCTCGGCATAATCCAGATAAAGCTCTGTGTAACGGATGCGGGCTGTATAATGATAAGCCTTGCCGTTAACCGTAGGATCCAGGTTGATGTCCTGACGGAGGAGCTTCTTCATATAGTAACCTGTGCGGGTTGACTTGGAAACGTCCTTGTTGAGACCATCGAGATTGTCTGCGTTGTCTGCCTGTGTATTGATGACAGCATTTCCAGAACCTGCTTTCTGACCGTTATAGATAATGTACTTAGCCAGACGTGGGTCACGGTTTTCGTATGGATTAGCTGGGTCATATTCGCTGTTGGCATCTGTAATAGGATAACCGTTGGCAGCAGGGAATGCATCTACAAGATTCTGGGTTGGATTGATACGACCCTGACCATAGATTGATGGTGGGTAGTACTTGGTCTCCAAATCATTGTTCTCGCTCTTCTCTGTACGCCAGAGTACTTCCTTAGGACATTCTGCCGCATCAAGATCCTTCATATTTGGGTCTGCATACCACTCCAAACCATTTATATCGATGCCTGAGATGCCACCATTGAGGTCGAGCACAGCCTTGGCATATTTGGCAGCCTGCTCGTAGGTTACGCCGCTGCCATCGGCAAAGGCTGGAGATGCAGCCATCAATGTAGCCTGTGCAAGAACGGCACGGGCGATACGACCACTTAAGCGTCCGGCGAAGTTGGAACCAAGTACACGATTGTAAGTAGCCTTTGTAACTGTATAGGATTTGCCAAGGCAACTAACGGTCATTGTCTCGTTATCCGTATCCTTGTAGTCAATAGGAAGTACACGTACAGCCTCTTCTGCATCCTCAATGAGCTGCTTCATGCAGTCGGCATAAGAAGCACGCACCTCCAGGGAATTGAAATCTGAGCTTACATCCGTTGGCTCAAGAATATTAGGCACACCGAGGAGTTTTCCATTGACCCAACCACCATGGGCACGGAGCAGATAGTACATAAAGAGTGCTCTCAAACCCTTTGCCTCACCGATATAACGCTGCTCATACATGGCACGCACAGTCTCATCGCTGTTCCAGTTTACCTTATCCACATTGGCGAGGAAGAGGTTGATATACTGGATGGCTGCACGACAGTCGCGCCAGGTTTCCACCGGATTGTTGCTTGAAGTCCAGCTATCTACGCCAGTCATCTTACGATAAGCGTCGGTAGCGTCGTTACTCACGGCATCGTCTGTTGCGACATCGTTGAATGAGTAAGAGCCGTTTGGCAGACGGGTATAGGCGTTGCCAAGCACACCATCAGCATAGTCAGGATGGTCGTACATATACTCGAAACCCAGATGGTTTTCGATGGCAGGCTCGAACATATCGTCGCAGCTTGTCAGTCCTATCGAAAGAGCCAGTCCGAGCACCACTCCACCAATTTTATATTTTGATAGTAAGTTGTTCATCACTTTTGTCATTTTCGTTATCTTAATTTTTATATTAGAACTCAACCTTTGCACCGATGGTGAAACTGCGGGTTTGAGGAGCAGAATCTACATTGCGTTCCATCTGCTTGCGCTCACCGGCTATCGTCAGGAGGCTGCTGCCATTAACATATACCTGCAAGCCCTTAACCAAGCTATTGTCTCCGAAGAGAGACTTGTTGAAGTCGTAGGTAAGCTGCACGCGGCTCAAGTCGATACGGTCTGTAGAATACATCCAGTAGTCGGAAGCACAGAAGTTGTTGTCACCACTCTGTGTTGTCAGACGAGGATAGGTGATAGACTCACCGTTCTTGTATTTACTCTCTGTCCAGGCACCGAGTACCACGTCACTGTACTTACGCTCACCGTAAACCCAGTTGTAGGTATCGTCCTTGAGAGCATTGCCACCAAACTGACCTGTCAACATGGCGAAGAGAGTGAAGTTCTTGTACTTCAAGGTAAGATTCATACCACCGGTGAACTTGGCGCTCCAGCGACCGATAACCACGCGGTCCTTGCTGTCGATGATATTATCACCATTCTGGTCCTTGTATCTCAGATCACCTGGCTTCAAAGTACCGAAAGAGCTCTTGACCTTATCATTGTCAATTTCTTCCTGACTGTTGTAGTAGCCTAAGCACTCATATCCCCAAAGGGCATCAGTGAGCTTGCCTTCTGTACGCATGTAGTCATACTCTACATTCTCTGCAACCTTCAGGTTCTTTGAACTGTTGGTCTGTCCGAATGCCTGGATGCCATATTCGAAGTCTCCCACCTTGTCATTGTAACCGAGAGAGAAGTCAACACCTGTGCGGCGGTTCTTGCCGTAGTTGATGTATGGCACGAATGTAGATACAGGCCAGTAGGTATGCATGTAGCTTGGATAGATGTAGTCTGGCTGAGCAAGCAAACCATCAGTCACCGTGTTGTAGTAGTTCACGGCAAAGCTGAGTCGGTTGCCGAACAAGGCACCATTCAAACCTACGTTGAACTCCTTACGCTTGATGAAGCCCAGCTTGTCGTTACCACCACGCTGAGAGTCTGAAGTCTGGATGGCGTTGTTGGCGTCAGACCATCCCCACCATGTACCGGTAGCCGTGAAGATATTCTCATACATGAAGTACTCAGAAATATCAAGATCCTGGTTCAAGACGGTATAACCTGCAGTAAGACGGAGGTCATTGAGCCAGTTTACATCCTTCAGGAAATTCTCTTCAGAGAGTCTCCAGCCAAGAGTTGCCGATGGAGAGATGGCATTGCGGTTGCCCTCAGGAAGCTTTGCCGAATGTACCACATTGGCTGCCAAGTCGGCATAGTACTTATGTGCATAGTTGTATGACACGAGAAGTCCCAGGTTGGCATTGCTTACCTTGTGATACTCACCGCTGATGGTCTGCTGATAACCATTGGCGAGCAAGGTGGCATTGACATTGTGATTGCCGAAGGAGTTAACGTAGTCAAACTGTCCGGTCCAGGCAAGCGTCTGGCG
>ENA-ORMS01003167-ORMS01003167.1-human-gut-metagenome-genome-assembly--contig:-NODE-3167-length-10997-cov-9.984555_pt1 | contig 10997 bp, 10 predicted proteins | sample MGYA00242104_ERZ508997 | MGnify/ENA primary metagenome ERZ508997 (study PRJEB26280, sample SAMEA2338704) | human gut metagenome | biome: human gut; feature: human-associated habitat; material: faeces... | reverse complement strand
GAGAACGGTCGGCTTCCCATTTTTTCAGCAGATAGTAGTAATCGGACAGTACGCGGTAACAGCGCTGTCGATCCTCCCGAAACTTCTGTGCCTCGGTTTTTTGCCGGACATATCTCCTGCGGGGCGGGGCCTGACTGTCATAGATCAGGCCAAAGTCCTGTGCCAGTTTCTCCGCCGCTTCTTTTGGGGAGAGGTCAAAGAGCTTTGCGGTAAAGTCGATCACATCCCCATCTTCACCGCAGCCAAAGCAGTGGAATCGCTGGTCTACCTTCATGCTGGGGTTCTTATCATCGTGAAAAGGACAGCAGGCCATGCCATTTCGCCTGACTTTTATCCCATAAAACTCTGCCGCTTCTCTGGTGCTGACCGACTGCTTGACTGCTTCAAATACATTCTCTGCCATGTGCCTTTAACTGCCGGACTTTTTCACAGGGGGCTGGTATCCGGCGGCTTTCGCACGCTCACTGGCAGCTTTGCGGCGCTCGGCGCTGTATGGCTCCCGGACTGATACACACCGCTTGGGGACGGTAAAGTTATGGGCGTCCTTTCGGGTGATCTGGTCGGGGTGCTTTTTTGCCAGCAGTTCCAGCTTCTCCATCAGACGGGGATCGTGGGTGTAGACCTCAGCCATTGGTTCTGCCTGGTTATAGAGGAGAATGGTTTCCCGTTCCACTAAAGAGAGCTTCATCGGCTGCCTCCTTTCCGCTGGTCAAATTCCAGCTTGAAGTTGGCATACTGTCCATCGTCCTCCAAAACCACAGTGGCATCGTAGGTCTTGCCGGTTTTCTCCGAATATAGCCCCGTCACACGGACACGGCCATCGTTCAGCAGCGCAGACACCACAGCCTTGGTCGGCTCTTTTTTCTTGGCAGCCCACCATTTGTTGTTTTTCCAGATTGCAAATTTGCAAGAATCATTCTGACAGAAGAAGCCTTTTTGCAGTTCTGCAACTTCACCGCCGCAGCGAGGGCATTTGCCCACCACCTCACGGGGCGGAGTGAACAGGTACTCAGTTCCCTTGATGACCTGATAAGTTCCCACCAGGTCTTTCAGCATGGTGCTGATCCCGTCCAGAAACTCCTCTGGGGCAAGCTGCCCGCGCTCGATCTCGCCCAGGCGATACTCCCACTCGGCAGTCAGAAGCGGCGATTGCAGTTGTTCCGGCAGCACTGTGATCAGGGAAACTGCATCGTGGGAAGGGAGAAGCTGCACCGTTTTCCTGCTCTTTTTTCGTTCCAGAAAACCGGCAGATACCAGCTTTTCCAAAATACCGGCACGGGTGGCCGGTGTCCCCAGACCTTTTCGCTCGGCATCCTCCGGCATATTCTCTTTTCCGGCAGTCTCCATTGCGGACAACAAGGTATCCTCCGTAAAGTGCTGAGGCGGACTGCTTTTACCTTCTTTGACGATTGCCGCAGAAACCGAAAGGGTCTGTCCTTCGGTCAGCTCCGGCAGGGCTTTCTCTGCGCCCTCTTTTTTCGGCTCTGCATCCTTCATTTTGGCACGGTAAGCGTCCTCCAGTGCTTTCCATCCGGGGTGCTTCACTGTTTTTCCTTTTGTGGTAAACTCCCCACCGGCACACGCTGCAATCACAACGGTTTCCGAATAGATATGGGGCTGGGCTACGGCGCACATCAGACGCAGGGCCACCAGCTCCAGCACCGCTTTTTCTCCCGCAGGAAGGGCAGAAAGGTCTGCATCCTTGAGATTTCTGGTAGGGATTACTGCGTGGTGGTCGGTTACTTTCTTATCGTTGATGACCGTATGCGGATCACAGGTAATGGCGATCCCTTTGCGAAACGGCATAGCATTGGCAACCAGATTCACCAGCACCGGCAGGCTGTCTGCCATATCGCCAGTCAGATAGCGGCTGTCAGTACGGGGATAGGTGCAGAGCTTCTTTTCATACAGGCTTTGCAGATAGTCCAGGGTCTGCTGGGCTGTAAATCCAAGCAGGCGGTTGGCATCTCTTTGCAGAGTAGTCAGGTCATAGAGGGCAGGCGGCTTTTCGGACTTTTCCTTGCACTCCACCTTTTTGATTGTGACATTTACACCCTGACAGGCTTCTTTCAGCTGCTCAGCAGCAGCCTTATCCGCCATGCGCTCCCCGGATACGGTAAGACCGGGCAGCTCCAGCGCCACGGTATAAAAGGGAATCGGCTTAAAGGTGTCGATCTCAGCTTCTCGCTGAACAATAAGCGCCAGCGTCGGGGACATCACGCGCCCGATGTTGAGGGTTCGGTGATACAGCACGGAAAAAAGCCTTGTCGCATTGATCCCCACCAGCCAGTCGGCCTTGGCACGGCAGAGGGCAGCATCCCGAAGTCCGTCATAGTCCGCACCGGGGCGCAGGTTTGCAAAGCCTTCCCTTATGGCGGAGTCCTCCATCGAAGAAATCCAGAGCCTTTTCATCGGCTTCTTGCAACCTGCCAGCTCATAGACGCTACGGAAGATCATCTCGCCCTCGCGTCCGGCATCACAGGCATTTACCACTTCCGTCACATCCGGGGCATTCATCAGCTTTTTGAGAATATCAAACTGCTTTTTCTTATCTTTTCCCACCACCATCTGCCAATGTTCCGGCAGGATAGGCAGATCATCATATCGCCACTTGGCATACTTTGGGTCATAGCTGTCTGCATCCGCAAGACCGGCCAGGTGGCCCACGCACCAGCTGACACGCCAGCCGTTACCCTCCAGATACCCGTCCTTACGAGCAGTTGCACCGATTACCGCAGCCAGACTTTGTGCAACCGATGGTTTTTCAGCGATTACCAGTTTATATCTCATCATCTTCAGCCTCCCATTCTTCCCGCACAGGCGTGTGCAGTTTTTTCTCTATGCTGTTTTCCTCATCCAGTAGCAGGTTATAACCAAACCGGTAGTCATAGCGGTACAGTTTCCCCAGCAGGTCATTGATGATGATACGGCAAGCCAAAATGACACGGGTTTTATCCACCTGCATCAGCTGGTAGCGTTGATAATTGCTGTAATATTCTTCGTGACGGCGGGTATTGCAGGCGGCATCTTCAAGTAAACTATCTACTGCATCCTGACAACCATCTTCTTTTTCCCCTTCCATGCAGTTCAGAAGTTCCATCATCAAAGGAAAGCTCTGTTCATCCATAGGAGCTTCTGCTGCAAGAAAACCGATCAGAGCAGATAAGAGCAGACGAGTCGCCGTCTGTTCTTGTTCCGTCAGCACGGCCATTGTTTTCTCCGCATTTGGCAGGATCTTTTCTTCCACAAAATCTGCCGCATCGTCGGAACAAAGCTGACGGATAGAATCTATGGACAATGAAACTGTCACGGTATCTAAGGAGAAATCAAAGGGGTCATCTTGCTTTGGCTTTCTCCGAAGTTTGTTTAACATGGTAGAAAGAATGTCGCCGCCAAAATACACGGCGATCACCAGCAGGTCAAAAACAGCAATCAGCTTGATAAATATAATCAGAACACTCATTTTTTTCGTTTCCTTTCTTTGAGCCAGCGTTCCATCTCACGATGGCAGATACCTACGCAGGGTCTTCCATAATTCCCGCAACCATAGCAGGGGTGGCTGTGGGGTAAAGAAGGAGGACGGGAAGTTTCCTTCCCGCCCTCCGGCCTGCGTGTCATCATGCGTTCATAGGGACTGTCTGTGAAACGGGTCATGGGGTGTCATCCTCACTTTCTTCACCGCCGCCCCTGTCAGCGTCCAGCTCGCCCGATTCCTCGTCCTCCAGTTCCATTTCTTCCTCGTCCGACAGTTCCTCGCCGTCCTCATAGTCATAATCGTCTGGATTGCTGTTGTTTTTATGGTTGGCTTTACCCTTAATAAATTTGAAGTAGGCAAAAGCAGCGCCGCCCATCACAGCCAGCACCAGCAGCACGACAGCCGGATTTAACCCTGCGGGTTCTTTTTTCTCCGGCTTCGTGGGTTCCTTTGGCGGTTCCGGCTTCTTGCCAGTACAGCCGGTCATGTCCGTACTGCACACCTCGCATTTGGTGTTGACCGCACCGGCTTCACATTTTTCCGTGCAGTTGCAGACAGCGGGCGGTTTCTCGGCGGACTGCCCGTCCTCCATCAGCGCCATCAGGTCAGCTTCGTCCACCTGATTTAAGAAATGGACGGCGGTTTCCTTGTCCTCGTTGGCACGGTCAATGAGGATGTAGAAATAATTGCCGGATTTTGTGGTGACGGTGATGAGCTGCTTGTTGCCGCCGAAATCATCCACCAGGGCAGCGTTGCCCTCCGGAGTCAGGGCAGGACTGTCCTCAGTTTCTTCCACCACATTGGTATCGTTGGTGGCATCCTCCGCCGGGGGCTGCTCCGGTCCTTGAGCAAAAGCGGTGACAGAAAAACCGCCCATCAGCACCAGTGCGGCGCAGAGGGCGGAAAGGGTCTTAAAAATTCTCTTATTCTTCATGGGCGGTGTCCTCCTGTTCGTCATGGGCAGCCATACCGGGAATCCTGCCCCCGGACAGCATGGCGCTTAACTGCTCCGGGGTCATACGCATAGCGCGCACCATCTGGACGATCTCCAGATTTTCCGCTTCGGTTTTCTGCGCTTCCAGCGCTTTCAGCTTTTCCTGATACTCTGCGATTTTCTCACGGGTTTTCGCAATTTCCCGGTCAATGCGTTCAATTTTCGTAGCCATAATCAATCACTCCTTATCAAAAGATTTGTCACCAGTTCATCAGACCGTAGCCCTTGATGCACTCATAGTTCACATCGTAGCTTCTGATTTTGCAGGCATCGCCGCTGTTTCCCTCTACGGTATAGACCCGGCTGCCGTCTGTGCCGATGACGATGCCCACATGGTCGGCGCTGCCGTCCAGATCCCAATCGAAGAAGATGGCGTCGCCGGGGGCGAGGTTGTCATAGCCCCGTGCGCCCCATTGTCCATGGGACTGGAACCACGGGATGCCCTGGGACTGGCAGGCGGCAAAGCGCGGCTCGGATAATCCCATCTGCCCATAGCACCAGGATACAAAGCAGGCGCACCATTCCACACGGGAATTGAAGCCGTACCAGCTCCAGTAGGGCTGCCCGCCCACATTTCCCACCTGACGTTTGGCCAGTTCCACCAGCTCCGGGTTGCCGGGGCGTGTGCCGTTTACAAACTCCACACCCTCCAAACTCTCGGAATCACTGGTATATGTGGAGCCGCCGCCGAAGATCAGCGGCTTGTTGCCCAGCGTCTGCCGGTACACCTGATACATTTCCAGCTGCTCCGGGGTCAAAAGCTCTGTGGCAAGAGAGGAGATGGGGCGGCTCTCCAGCTTGACATGAAGAATCCGGTATTCGTATTCGTGGGTGTCGCCATCCTCGTCCGTATAGGTGCGAATCTGGATTTCCTCGGTGAGCGTCAGGGTATATTGGGCGGAAAACACGCGCTCCAGTTCGCCCTGGGCGCTGGACTGAGTGTACCCCTGCAAGACGGCGGAGAGAAACGCCGCCAGCTCATGGGGGTCATGCCCGATCATATCCAGGTCATAACGGTATTCGTCATATCCCGGATGGCTGCTTTCGATGTTGTCGATCTCGGCTTGCAGCACCGCTTCTCTGGCGGCGTAATCGGCCTCCACCGCAACAAGTTCCGGGTCATCCGACGGATAGGTAGAGCCGGAAATGGCAGAACCGATGCTCTGCGCCATCATGGAGCAGGAGGACATGGTGTTGAGCAACAGGCAGATGAGAAGAAAAATCGCACCTACAAGCAAGAAACCTTTTTTGTGGCGCATAACAAATGCTCCGGCCTGCTGTGCCTTTTCCTTAACGGTTTTTGCAGCCTTGCCGGTCTTGCTGACAGTTTTGGCAGTTCCTCCGGCGGTCTGACCGGCGCGCTTGGCGGCGGCGTATTCCTTTTTGATGGCCTGTTTCTGCTGCCAGCGAGAGATGGGATTGCTGGCAAGCTGGGGATTTTCCCGCAGGGACTTCTGATACAGGGCGTTTACATTGGCCTTTTCCAGCTTTTGTTCCGCCTGTGCCGCCTTGCGGTATGGTTTCAGCTTGTGACTGCGGTAGCCCTCCCGAACAAGCCTAACGCCGGTCTCTGCGGTTTCCTCAGACTTGTGGGCGCTCTCCACGCCCACATTGTCCTGTTCCGTTTCACGGATTTCCTTGTGGAGTTTTCCCAGCGCCGCATCTCCCGGAGCATCCCGGACCGCATGGGACAGCTTGGAGGGCGGTTTTTTCTTGTCCTCCAGCACCAGTTTGGTGGTCACTTTGCCGGTCTTAGGGTCCACCGTTTTTTGCCGCACCTGCTTTTTGGGGATTTTCGCCTGCGCCCTGTCTGCTTTGGCGGCAGCCCGGTCTGCCTTGCGGATGGGCTTTTCCAGCGCCGGGTCAGAGCGTTCCTCGTCTGTAAAGTGCAGGCGCGGTTCCTTACGCATACCAGCCACCCGCCATCAGGTCATCCAGCAGAACGCAGGTTTCCGCATAAACCGGAATCTGAATGGTTTCTGCCGGAAAGACCGTTGTGGACAGGAAAATCGCCATCAGGGTTCCTCTTGCCATGTCCCGATCCTGAATCGGGCTGCCAATAAACAGCTTGGGAACATCCGGTATGCCCTCTGTCCAGATATGGTGAATCCGGGTAAATCCGGCATAGCCCTTGGGTGTGAGACTTTTTGCTGTCTTTTCCTGCTCATAGCAGTAATGGACGGCGGCGCGAAGCAGTTCCACCATCTGCTCACATCCGCTGACGGCGGCCAGAAGCAGACCTGCGCCTTTTTCAATTTCTTTCTTTGTCATGCTGTTCATCCTCCTTTTTTAAGTCCAACGGTTTGGTGGTCATTATGGCATAGAGTTCGGTGTTTTTCGGGAAGTGGTCCACGAAGGGCAGGATGGTGGAGCCGTAGAACAAAAGCCCTTCACCCTCGCCGGAGTGGGTCACATAGCTAAGCTGGTGCGGGGAAATGCCCAGCTGTTTGGCGAGAATCTGCCGGTCCCCGCCCGCCTGGTTGAGCATATACACGAAGTCGGAGTTCTCAAAGATGTTCTCCACCTCGCGGCTGCTCAAAAGGTCTTTGACGTTCTGCGTGATACCGGTCGGGATACCGCCCCATTTACGGAATCGCTTCCAGATTTCCACCGTATAAGCGGCGGTCTGTTCCTCTTTCAGAAGCAGGTGCATCTCGTCGATGTAGTAACGGGTGGACTTATGGGCGGCGCGGTTGATAGTGACGCGGTTCCACACCTGATCCTGCACCACCAGCATCCCGATTTTCTTCAGCTGCTTGCCCAGTTCCTTGATGTCATAACAGACAATGCGGTTGTTGATGTCCACATTGCTCTGGTGGTTGAACACATTGAGGGAGCCGGTCACATAGATTTCCAGCGCCGTGGCGATGTACTGCGCCTCTTTTTCCTCCTGCGCCCGCAAGAGGTTATACAGATCCTCCAGAATGGGCATATTCTCCGGGCGCGGGTCGTTCAGATAGTCCTGATAGACCAGCCGCACACAGCGGTCGATGATGGTTTTCTGCACCGGCTGCAAGCCCTCCTTGCCGCCCACAATCAGCTCGCACAAGCTGAGAATGAAGTCGGACTTGAGGGACAGTGGACTTTCATCATCCGAGTAGTCCAGGTTCAAATCCATGGGGTTGATGTAGTTGGTGGAAGTAGGCGAAATCTTAATGACCTGCCCATGCAGACGCTCCACCAGAGGTGCGTACTCCGCTTCCGGGTCACAGATGATGACATCATCCGAAGTGAGCAGGAAACTGTTGGCGATCTCTCGCTTGGCGCTGAAGGACTTGCCGGAACCCGGCGTACCGAGAATCAGACCATTGGGGTTTTTCAGCAGCTTTCTGTCCACCATGATGAGGTTGTTGGACAGAGCATTGATGCCATAGTACAGAGCTTCTTTGCCGTTCTGGAATAATTCCTGGGTGGTAAACGGCACAAAGATTGCCGTGGAACTGGTGGTCAGTCCGCGCTGAATCTCAATCTGGTTGATACCCAGGGGCAGGCAGCTCATCAGCCCTTCTTCCTGCTGGAAGTCCAGACGGGTCAGCTGGCAGTTGTATTTCTGCGCGATGGAGCTGGCTTGGAACACATTGTTGTCCAGCTGGCGGGGATTGTCTGCCGTGTTCAGCACCAGGAAGGTCACAAGGAACATACGCTCGTTGCGGCTCTGCAAATCCTGCAAGAGCTTTTTGGCCTCGACACCATAAGTGGCAAGGTCGGAAGGGATGATGTCCATGTCATATCCGGCACGGACAGCTTTTTTCTGTTCCTCAATTTTGGATTTATCCAGATCGGTAATCTTTCTCTTGACCGTCTTGATGGCCTTGATCTGATCCACCGACTGGATGTGCAGGCTGACGATCAGCGAGCTTTCCATGTCCAGAAAATCAGCCAGCATCCGGTCATTCAACTCTGGGGCCAAAATTTGTACGAAGCTGACGGCTCCGTACTTTTTACCCATGCGGAACTGCCTGCCGGTGCGGAACTCAAAGGAGCTGGGGGCGATAAAGTCCTTGGTGGACAGGCCGCTGGTGGGGAGCCAGTCCCACTCAAACCGGAACGGCAGCTGCTCGTCCATGTGAAAGATACCATGCAGCTGGGCAAGCCGCGCCTTTCCGTCCAGCGTTTCCGCCGATACGCCCAGCCGCTTGAAGTTATTGAGAATGTCGGTCTCAATGCGCTCCAAACGGGGCTTGGCCGCCTTGATGCTGTCCGCGTCAATGCCAAAGGTGAGATACTTGGTTTTGATAAGGCCGTTGTTGCCCTTTGCCAGCTGGTTTTGCAGCATGGTGGTGTACTCCACCCGGATACTGTCAAAATCATCCCTTTGAAGGGGGATGTTGATGGCGCGGGCAAAGGTTTCCTCCGATGCTGCAAGGTTCAAAAAAGACAGCTCAAACTGAATCGAGCTGTCGAAGTAGTTGAGGAAATCGCACCAGCCCTCGAAGATCGCGGTTTTATCCTCGTTCTGTGAAAGCTGATAGTTGATGTCCTGAAATTGAATGGTTTTTGTGTAGTGACCGTCTGATACCCGGCAGATACCATCCGGCCACATCCGTTCATAAGGGATGCTGTCCTGCGCGGATTTTTCCTTTTTGTCCGTGCGGTTGGCGCGGGCAATGGCAGCTTCAATCTGCTTTCTGTCGGCGCGGGACAGCTTTTTCTTTGTTTTGACCGGCTGCACAGCTTTTTCCTCGGTTTTTCCGAACAGCCGGTGCAGCCAGTTTTTGATTGCCGTAAACAATGTGTGACACCTCCTCGTCGAGATTTGCCTGCCGCTGCAACACGGCATAGAAGTTATTGGTGCGGTAGGGGCGCTGCCTGGGGCGGATCACCGTGACGCGAATGATATTGCCCACAATCTTTTCCAACGGCTGGCCATGCTTTTCGTACATCGCCATCAGGAAGAAGGGCAGCATCACGAACATCATGCACAGGGCTGCCGTACTGTTTCCGACAGAGCCACGGAGCAGAAAGAACAGCGGTACGCCCAAAAGTGCCCCGCCAGTGAAGCAGACTAACTGCCGCTTGGTTAAGTTAAAAGCAACCTTGCTTTTGACTTTGGTCAGGTCTTTGGGTACAGGTACATAGGCCATAGAAACTCCCTCCTTTATGAAAATGAAACAGAACTGTCCACCTCGTTGCCCCATACATCCCAACCGGGTGTGGCTTGTCTGGCGAACAGCTCAATACGCGGCAAATCACCCATAAGCTGCACAATTCGTCCTCTTACCTCATGTGGCTTTTTGGAATGTTCCTCAATATGAGAAAGAATAACTTGATGAACACCTGCGTTAATTCGTTTGGGGTTCCCTTTGGTAGCTAAGATACAAAACTCTACATTTGAGCGAGTCCAATATCCCATTCCCCAAAATAGACTATCTGCTTTTTTGTTTTGCTTCACCCAAGCAAAAGCGATTGTCTTATAGGTAAATCCCCATGCGCGAAGCACAGAAATCCCTTCCAGTAAACAAGGATTTGTCACCCAAAGAAAAAGCACGCAATTTTTGTCTGCTAAATCACCAACAGGTAAGGCGCAAATATCGTCAACACTCATAGTGGGGTAGTGACTTTCTGCGCTTCGCCCCATTCCTTTTTTTGAATATACATGGTATCTCCAAGGTGGATCAGCATAAATAATTTGATATTTCTTCATGTATCCTCCTTAATGAGCCTGAAATACGGCTTTTGCAAGGCTTCCGGTCTTAAAGAGCGTAAAGCACAGCAGCACGGTGTAGCCCACGCAGCTCCAGATCGCCATGATGATGTCATCTTCCAGAGCGATGTTCTGCACCAGCACAGCATAAATTGCCACGCAGACGATGATGAGAAACGCCTGAAATCCCAGCGCCAGCAGGGAGCGCAGATAGTTCTGGCCCATGCCGCCCCATTCCTTGCCCATCATGGCAGCCATGGGGATGGGCGCAACGGATGTCACAAGGTAAATTTCAATCATACGGCCATAAATCACGATGAAGATGCAGATATACAGCGCCCACATGGTAACGCCGATAAACATACTCTGGAACCAAAGCCCGAACAGCGGACCCAAATCCATTTCCATCAGCCGGGGTTCCATATCCGTGAGGATGGAGGAAATATCAATGGCGGTATCCGAAGAAATAATGCCGGATGCCTGTGCCACCACACTCTGCGCCATATCGAACACGCCCATGACGATATTCCATGTATTCGTGACAAGGAGGATGGCAGCAGCTGATTTGAACACCCATTTGAAAATCATCCAGGTATCCACATCATGCAGGTTGTTTTTGTCGGTAATCATCTGGATCAGTTCCAGCGTCATTACAATCGCCAGAATCACACCGGCGATGGGAACCATGATGGAGTTGGAGAGATTCTGGATCATGCTGAAAATGCCGCCGTTCCAGCCCTGCGGCGTTTGCCCAACCTGCACGGATATATCTCCGACCTGCTGGTTTACAGAATCGAACATCCCGGACAGGTTGCCCATAATGCCGCCTACCAGCATTTCTTTCAGCCAATTTGTCAGGGCTTCAAGTAAGAAATCCATACGGT
>ENA-ORMS01003159-ORMS01003159.1-human-gut-metagenome-genome-assembly--contig:-NODE-3159-length-11009-cov-4.870641_pt1 | contig 11009 bp, 10 predicted proteins | sample MGYA00242104_ERZ508997 | MGnify/ENA primary metagenome ERZ508997 (study PRJEB26280, sample SAMEA2338704) | human gut metagenome | biome: human gut; feature: human-associated habitat; material: faeces... | reverse complement strand
CAGATTCGACCCACATCGCCAATGTCAACCCGCTTCGCTATCGTGGGTATTATTACGACTCTGAAACGGGATTGTATTATCTCCAGAGCAGGTATTATGACCCGGTGGTTAAGAGGTGGATAAATTCAGATAGCATAATGGTTGGTGTTGGTGGTGACATAAGGGGCTATAATCTATTTGCATACTGTTATGATAATGCAATAATGATGATTGATCCGGATGGCAAGTGCCCTTATAATGGTTCTGTAGCAGATTTTCACAGAGCTGAGCAAGGACTACCTTCACTTGACTGTACATGTGATATTGGAAAAACATTAGAAAAGACTACAATCAAACAGAAGAAAAATTCAAATGGTGGTGTCTATTACCATGTGGCAATAGATACAGAGGCATATTCTAAAATGACGAGAAGAGAAGCGAAAGAGTACGCATTTAATGTAGCACTTCGAGTAGATATAATTTCTTCATACCAAGTAAAAATGGATTCTAAACAACAGTATGGTTTTTATCAAGAGGCACAATTGCACAAATATGGTTATGTATATGGTTTTGGAACCATCAAAGAGCGTTGTGAAATAACTGATATTGTAATTTATCCCGATGGTGAAGTCAAAGATGGACGGTGGTATGTTGACTATGGCAAAAAAATCTTTTTGTAATGCGGTTAAAATACTGCTTTTAATTGTGGTAAGCACCATGATAATCATGTATTTGTTTTTCTTTTCCTCTTTGGGGTTGCCGGTATATGATGGCGAAAAAATTATTTTTGCAGATCAATATTTGGCGCGAACAGCAATCGTTACTCAAGAAGGGCGTGTATATATAAATGGAACACAGGATGATGCACGAAGTAAAGTTTTGGGAATAGATAATGTTCATAGATATAAGAATCTGTACAATTCTGGTAGGGAGACTTCTTTGGTTTGTATTTATAATAAAAATGATGCTGCTAAAGTATGCTTGTCTTTAAAAGGAGGTGCAATAATAACTAAGAATTCAGAATTGTACATTTTTTCTTCACTTTCCAGTAAGTATGAAACCCCTCAATTCTTTGCTCAAAACGTGAAAAATGCAATAGCTTATGAAAACAAAATATATATATTGACGACGAACGGAATCTTCGGATTTTATTATCTCAGTGATCAAATGCATTTTACACCGTTATTATACTCAGTTGCATATTTTGATGTTTTGGAGGAGAGTAAAGAACTTATTCTGATTTCTGCAAAAGGAGAACTTTATATTATGAAGTGCGGGACAGAGCCTATAAAATATTCCCAATGTTTTTTGAAAAATATTGAAAGTATATCTGCCGTACAATTTTATGTTGAAACAACTCCTGCGATATCAGTTTGCGTAGTTAATAAAGAAGGAGAACTTGTTCTTTATAGCTTGTTAGGGAGTTTTGATGTGCAAAAGGCTTTGCATCAGACGCCTAAAAGATTAGCTCAAAACATAAAAAATGCAGCTGCATATGAGTATGGGGTTGCGGCAATTGATCAAGCTGATAATTTGCTTGTTTATGGTAAGGATTTTAGTTTTAATAATATTGTTCTTGATGGTGATGTTATATGTGAAAATTGCATATTAATTTCATCATCAGCAGAGAGTATTGTTGCCATAAAGGATGATGGTTTAATTGAGAAATATGGTTATATGTTAGATCAAACTTATAGACCTTTTGTAAATGGCACCGAAAAATAAATGGCTTTTGTTGGTTAATGGACTAACCTATTATTGGTATAGTTAACCGTTATCTTACGGGGACAATCTCTCCCATCTGGCAGAATGACAGCCACTTTAGAGTTTACTATAAGAATGTCAGTAGGTTGTTTGCCATGAACTGAAGCAGTTATGAGACCAACACTCAAAAAGCATTTAGCTTTTTGAGTGTTGGTTTATTTGTCAATTGTTGTTTACTGTGATTTTAATTAACTTATTATATATTAGCGAGTCAAGGCCATCATCGCTTAATTTAGCAGTCCGATATTTGTTGTGCACGATCTCTCGATATTGACTTGATAAACGGCTGTCATTTTCAGCAAATTTATGAACGGTATTAAAAACTGTGCCGTTTTCATTTAATAACTCTTCTCTGACTTTACCTTTGGGTGGACGAATTTTATTACCTTTTTTACCATAGGTCGCTCTATCTTTACAAATGTTTTCGACGATAACACTTCTTAAAAAGTCATCAGCAGTAAAATGGTAACGAGGTTGAACGATTTCTTTAGGAATAAGCAAATGAATATTCCCATCTATAACTAAAGATTCACCACAATATTTTTCCCAAGTGTGCGTTTGGTGATCCCAGTAGAATCTGTCTTTAGGACATTTTGTGGTTTCAATGTTGTATTTTTTGCATTGTAGAACCGTGAATTCACTCAATTCGTTATATAAAATATTAGTAAGTAAATCCGACATTCCATCTTCTGCGAAGTTTGGAGTATATAAAGCAAGTTCAAACATCTCGGAAATTTTTATTGAATTAATATATTCCTCGATACCTTTAAATATTTCGTACAATCCATCTTTTGTATGGCCTTTTCCATGCCTTTTTGCATATCCTAAATGTGTGTCGTTTATTTCTCTTGCATGCATTAATAATTTCTGCTTTTCGTATTTGTCATTTGTGATATAATATTCATTATATAAATGACGAAAATAATCATCAATAATTATTTTTGACTTTTTACAAAAACCAGACGGGTTAATATCTATTAGGACCGGATCAATAAAAAGTTTAGCGTCTCCTAATATTGGAGTGTTAACAAAATCAATTCTATTATGGCCGATTTCGTTGTCGCCCAATAAGTGGTTTGATATTCTGGCATTATCGTTTACCATAAAATTAAAATCTCCTTTTTGATAAAATATGCCCCCCAGATAAGTGGAGGGCGGTTTGGACAATTGTCAATCGAGGTTATTGTCCTTGTTGCCATCAGGCTTGCTGCAAGGTGTCGGAATACCATTTATATTTCTTACATAGTAATCATCATATGTGCCACTTTTAATTTGCCGAACGAATCCGGCGCGTGTCATGTTATTCCCAGTTACATTGTCATGAAATTTGGTGTTCCTACCGGTGCTGGTTTCCTGAGTTACCGATATTCTCTTTTTCATAATATCATATCCTCCTTTTCCCGCCGGTAGCACAAAACTTAAGTTGACAATACAACCGTTTTGTGATAGCATATCAGTGTCATGTGAATATGTGTTGGCTCAGCCGGCGTATTCCTTATAGGGAGCAATTTGTTTTTGCTCTCTATTTTTTTCATTTTAATTATACGATATAGCTTTGCTAATGTCAAGGATTTTACGAATAAATCGTAAAATGATGTCGATGTTATGGACAAAACTGAGTTTTCAGTTGACTTATTTCAACAAATGTGTATAATTTAAACGTAAGGGAGTGAAGGCGTATGTTGATTAGCTTTAAAGTGAAAAATTTTTTGTCCTTTGATAGTGAGGCGGATTTTAGCCTGGTCGCTGGGAAGGGGCGAAGTTTTAATGAACGTGTTTATAAAAATGGCAATAGTAAAATTTTAAAGTTTTCGGCTTTATTTGGGGCGAACGGCTCTGGAAAGTCGAATTTTGTTAAAGCTATTTTGTTTTCTAAAAACTATATTGTTAGGGGCAATGATAGAGCGACTATTCGGAAATATAATAAAATTAACCCGGCCGATAAAGAAACAAACTCTATATTTGAGTATAAATTTTCTATAGGATCTCAAAAATATATCTATGGATTTGAAATATTATTGGCTAAAAACGAAATTATATCTGAGTGGTTATATTTAAGTAATTCCAAGTCGGATAAACTTGTTTATAAGTACGAACGCAAAGAGGATGAATTAATTTTTGGTGAGTATTTCAAAAATAAGGATCTTGTTAATCGGTTGAGTATAATAGCTGATAGTATATCATCAAATACCTGTATTCTTTTTTTGAAGGCTGTTAGTACATATAACAACTTATTTTCGGAATATAACGAGGCCGAAATATTAAAGAGCGTTTTTGGTTGGTTTGAAAACAACCTTAAAATTAAAAGCCCAGATAGCATTATTTCGGACTATGCCTATTTCATGTCGCAAGAAAATATTGGCAGTATTTTGAAATTTTTCAATGATTTTGATTTATCAATATCGCGATATGATTTTTTTGAGTGTCCTAAGGAACAAATAGCATTAAAGCTTCCTAAAGAGATTTTTGACGATTTGATTTCTCGAATCGAGAAAAACTTAATGGAGGACGATGAAAATGATTGCGTGATGTTTGGCTTATCTGATGATTTCTATGTTGCTAGACTTATCGATGGCCGAATTCATTTTGAGACAATACGATTTTATCATGAGGGAACGGAAGAACCGTTTTATATGTATGAAGAGTCCGATGGAACAAAAAAAATCTTTAAATTATTAGAAATTTTGTTTCAAGAAGACGATGATATTATCTATGTTGTTGATGAAATAGATAGATGTTTACATCCACTCTTAACATATAATTTTATCAATGCTTTTTTAGAGAAGGCTCTGACAACTAATTGCCAACTTATAGTTACTACGCATGAGTCCTTGCTTTTGGATTTTAGACTTTTAAGAAAAGATGAAATTTGGTTTGTTGAAAAAGAAAATGGTTGTTCGGTACTTAAATCAATAGGTACTTCCAATATTCGTGCCGACAAAAATGTCATGCGATTCCACTTGCTTGGCGAATTGGGCGCTCCAAACATTAACAAAAATGCATATAAGGAATAAAGCCATTTTAATGGTATGGTAACATTTTGTGATGCGCGTTTTTGTTGCAAACATTTTGCAACTCAGCATATGCGTGTTTTAGTGTTATGCATTATATTAAGAAGGTCTGAGATAAGTAAAATGAATAAAACTGCGAAAAGCAGGCTGTTATATGTTTTGCAATGCTTATGGCAGAGTACTGATGCAGAACATTATGTTACGACGGCGGAGATTCTTGCATACTTAAAAGATAATGGTATTGTTTGTGATAGAAAGACGATACCCGGAGATATTGAAAAACTTCGTGACATAGGTATTGATGTTGAAGAAGAACGCAGTCGTGAAATGCGATATTCTTTAAGCAGCCATTTGTTCACATTGCCTGAGCTGAAGTTATTGATTGATGCAGTGGAGTCATCTAAGTTCATTACTGTAAAGAAAAGCACTGAACTTGTTGAAAAGCTCTCACAAATGAGCAGTAGGTATCAGTCGATGGAGCTAAAACGGAATTTGTACATTTCGGAGCGTGTAAAGCCGATAAATGAACAAATCTACTATTTGGTTGATAACATAAACACCGCTATTAATCGTTGCAAAAAGATTACGTTTAAGTATTTCCATTATGATCAGTATCGCAAAGAAGTTCCTAAGAATGCGGGAGAGCGTTACATTTTTTCGCCATACTATTTGGTTTGGAATGAAGATCATTATTATGTTGTGGGGTATAGCGACAAGCATAATAAAATCGTATCATTTCGGGTTGATCGGATGAAAGAGATAGACATTCTACCTGATGACGCGGTAGAAAGACCTGGGGACTTCAACTTGGCTGACTTCACTAGACAGGTATTCGATATGTATGATGGTCAAAAAGAAACGGTTACGCTGTTTTGTAATAACGATATGATGAATTATGTCATAGATAGGTTTGGAGATGAGGTGAAAACATCACCAGTGGATTGCGAACACTTTGAGGCCGTTGCAGAGGTGTCTGTAAGTCAAACGTTTTTTGCGTGGGTTTTTCAATTCAATGGAGATATAAAAATTATAGGACCTGAACCGGTTGTAGTAAAATATCGCGAAATGCTTAGGAACGCATTGGAAGGCAGAGCTGTAACCGTGGGCGATAGTCGTGGTTGTACAGGCTATGAAAATAGTACTTGAAAATGAGTTGGGCGTAAAAACGCCCAACTCATTTTTATAATAATATAACCCTTGCGCGCGAACATTTGTTCGGATATAATAGAGTCACAATGTTAGAAGTTGTCATGCACATTGAGAAATATTTTAGCTTGTTATTAAATATAGCGAGGTGATTATACAATGGACGAGCTGTGGAAACCATACCCTATGTTTTGCCCGAACTGCGGTAAGATAAACTATGGGTACAAAAACACAGACGGAAAAATCAAATATGAGTGCAGCAAATGCATGATTAAGTTTGTCCGAGTGCAAAAGAGTAGGCGTCACGATACCATAGATATATATGCACCTGACGGATAGAAAAATTGAAAACTGAATACAGCATAACGACGGTAAGGTCAGGCTGAAACAGGGCCACCTTAAATCCTTATCAGGTCATATGCGTTGATTGTTTCGGTTGGTTAAACCAAGCTTGTGCAAACAGAGATGAGAGGCCACCGACAAAACAGATAGCCACAGGCTAAGTCTGTTTTGCCGGTGGCTTGTTTTATTTGGACAGGAAAACTGAATAGGAGCTTCCGGCTAAGAATTTAGAAGGGAAGCTCTGAAGTGCTATACAGCTGGCTTTGTTATATAGCTCAGTATCCGTGATTTGAAAAATTTTAATTATTTTTAAAATTTTTCAAATCAAAGGAGATCATTATGAGCTGGAATGACGGATATGAAAGAAAAAAGTTTGAACGAAAACAGGTTGGACAGGCAAAAAGGTTTAAAGATCTTGGAATGACCGATGAACAGATACAAGAAATATATGCATTAGATTTGCGAGAGTATCGAAATAATCGTATTTTTTCAATTCATACCCAATCTATTGATTCATTGGAAAATGATGAAAGCAGAAACGGCCTATATAAGAAGTTTGTAACTTCGACGACTTGTTCTATGGATATGAGTGAGTGCAGTCGATTTGAGTGGATTGAAGAAATAGAAAACAGCATGCTGTATCTCGCAATTTCCAAACTTGCGGTACAGCAAAAAGAATTGTTAACGCTGTTATATATCGATGGATATAGCCAGGTAGAAATTGCAAAATTTTTTCACACCAGTAAGGATGCAATCAACAAAAGGTTTCTTCGCATAAACAAGCGGATTACTGCTTCTGTCGCAAAGCAAGGAGGGCTTTATAAATGAATGATTTTAAGAATCGCTCTCCATATATCGAGCTTTGCTTATGCCGCCGATGCGCAAGTGTTTATTACGACGATCCAACATATTGGATTGAAAGGGCAGAGATCTTTCAGGACGAATTGCATATGTGTGATATTTGCCATCAGCGATATGGACTAGATTATTCCATTTGGAGAAAGTCAAGTGCGCGATTTAAAAAATCGCATCGTTGAGGAGGTGCCTGAAAACGGATATGATTAAAGCAGATAAAGAAAACAATATTTTCGGTGCACTGAAACTCATTGAGCAGCTTTATCTTGATGGTGAAATCTCCGGCTATGTGTTTAGAAACATCCTTCAAGAATACAAGGATAACGTTTGTATTGCCGATTTCACTTGTTACAAAAAAGAAAAGCAGAAAGGCAAGAATAAGTAATGTATGGACTGAACTCCGATTTTCAAAAACGAGATGTAGCTATATATGCGCGTGTATCTACTGAACACGAAGCACAGCTATCTGCTTTGGAAAATCAAATAGATTGGTATAAACCTATATTAGAAGCACGGCCTGATTGGACTTTAACAGCACAGTATATTGATGAGGGTATAACGGGAACATCTGCTGAAAAACGTCCGCGTTTTATGCAGATGATAGAGGATGCCCGGCAGCGGAAATTCGATATGATTATCACCCGTGAGGTATCCCGCTTTGCCCGAAACACGGTGGATACGCTTCAATATACACGCTTGCTGAAGGAGTACGGCGTTGAGGTATTTTTCATCAACGATAACATCAAGACTTTTGACGGCGACGGCGAACTGCGTCTTACGATAATGGCGACGCTTGCACAGGATGAAAGCCGTAAAACATCCATCCGTGTAAAAGCCGGACAACAAACCTCTATGCAAAACGGTGTCTTTTACGGCAACGGGAATATCCTCGGATATGACCGCGTCGGTAAAGAGATGGTCATCAACCCCGAACAGGCAAAGACGGTGCGAATGATCTACGATATGTACCTGAGTGGAATGGGGGTAACAGCCATCCAATATGAACTTGAGAAAGCGGGACGGCTGACAGCAATGGGAAAGGAACGGTGGTTTTCATCGTACATTGCGAAAATGCTTCGCAATTCCTTTTATTGCGGTATCATAACCTACCACAAGGAATATACGCCTGATTTCCTGAAGCAGAAGAAAATCAAGAATTACGGTGATTTGGAGTATGTTCAGGTTCAAGGTACGCACGAACCAATCGTAACCGTCGAGGAGTATGAGCAAGTTCAGAAGCTGATGGATGCCAAGTCGGTGGTCATGAAAAACCATAACAAAGGAAAACGCAGAGTAGGAAGAATGCAGCATACCACTGCTTTCGGACGCTTGATGATTTGTCAGTGCGGAAACAAGTTTAACTTGCGGTTTCATTCCCGTGACGGACGGACAGACGGCGTTGATTACCAGTGTTACACATCGGTAAACCGTGGGAGCGTTGCCAAGCGCCTGAACAAAGGCATCTCCATTGAGCATTCGTGTGAATCGCCTTATATTCAGGGCTGGAAGCTGGAAATGATGGCGGAGCAGGTATTTGACCGCTACATCGAAAACGCAGACAAAGTGATGGATTTGTCCTATGCGATGCTCGAAAAGCACATTGCCGATCAGGAAGAACTGCCGGACAATACAGATGTTATCCAGCGCAAGCAAGGCGAAATCGAGAAGCTAATGAATAAGCGGACAAACCTGATTGAGATGAGAGCCGAGGGTGACATTGATAAGGAAATGTTTCGCTCAAAGAAGCAGGAGATTGAGGATCGTGTTGCCAAGCTCACGGAAGAAATCAAGGGCTTGCAGCCTAAGAAGGAGCCGACAAGCAACGAGGATTATTCCGCTAAGCTCTTAGAACTGCGAGAGCGGTTGAAGGAGTACACCGGATTTGACTACTCGGTTATCCCCGAAAGCATTGTTGAGGCGTTTGTTGAGCGCATTTGGGTGTCGAAGGATGAGTTTCGTTGGTATCTGAGAACCGGAAGCAAGGAGAAAGGCGAATTTGACCCTGACAACCATATCAAAATCGGTTCCTTTACACTGACCATCGACGATGCGAAGAAGTATATCTACAGCTTTTCGACCCGCAGGAGAGTCTATAAGTGGGTGGATTTGAATGTGAGCGTGTGGATATGAAACAGTTGGTGCTATGTATTGCTTGCATCACGGGCAGCTATCAAAAGAAGGTAGGAGTTCTCTTTCCTTTGAATTACCGCTTGGTTTCAAGGAAGCAGAAGCCTATCGAAAGGCTAACGGACAGTATTTAAGGAAAAATCAATGGAGAGATACCACCGTAAGGGTGCTTATCGACCTTGATTGAAAACCGAACTATAATAAGCGTATCATTAGAAATAGTGATACGCTTATTTTTTTATCTCTTTGCAAAGTTGTTCTTCCCTCTGCTCTTTTATATAATAAGATTAGCAAGGAGGTCGAGCGTATGAAAGACAAAACCACTCATCTATATGTAGACAGTCACGAAAGGACGCTGATATTACATAGCCTTGTGGAGCTGAAAAACGCTCTCATACGGCAAGGCTCTGCGATATTCAGCAGGAAGCAATTTATTTCCGAGGTTGCTATGACAGCGTGGGTTATCTGAAAAAGGCAGGCATTTTATAACCGAGAACGGCGGCATTGGCGGAAAGCTGATGCCGCTTTTACATAACCGCAAGGGTGGAAAAATTTATATTTGTATGATATAATCGTAAAAAATAGCAGGAGGTTATTATGGAAAGACATATAGGATTATGGAGAAAAGAATATGAAAATAATAAGCCTACCGTAGCGGAGTTAATTATAGATGGTAATCATATAGAATTTTATAATCGAGATGTGCAGGGAATAAATGCATGTGCATATATTGGTGAAGATGGTACTTGTCGTTATAAAGTTTTTACAAACGGGTCTGACCGATACGGAAAATATAGAACACTTGATAATGCAACAAGCTACAGAGTCATTTATGTGCTGAAACAGAATTGTGATTATCAAAAAGGATTAAATATAGAGCATATTAAGTCAGCTTCTTTTATTATACCAGAGCTGGTGGACTGGCTTGGTATTCGCACTGTAGATTGGGGGGCGACTGAACAAGAGAATTTGATTGCCGTTGAAGCGAAACTGCCCAATATTATTTTAAAAGAGAAAAACCCAAAAATTGAAATATACTTTGAAGCTGGCAGTTCTTTATTCAATCCTGATGTTGATGATAGGATTGCTGTTGAAATAAGAAATCAACCACGGGTAAGAATAGTGTATGATGAGCCCTCAGATGTAAGGAAGGTTCATAATGATATAAGGGTGACAATGCAGTTTTTCAGCCTAATGATAGGGCATATAACGGATGTTCTTGATATTCGCCTTGATGTTCAAAATCAAGACTTGAAAAGCTGGCTATACATCAATGAAGATTTTTCGTATAATTTGCGTACCATCCATATACTTGACAGACCTCGAACTAAATTGAAAATGGTAGAGGAAAACATAAAAAGTTATTTTGAAACTTGGTATGATTTTTATTTCGATGATAAATTTGAGTTAATTCGTGAAATGTACTTTGAGGGAAATAGGCGAAAAGATATTTATGCACAAGATATTCTTGTCCAATATGTAAGAATATTAGAAGGGTATCATTTGAGAATTACAAACGATGAAGAAGCAGCAAGCACATTGGACAAAGATATTAAAGATATGATATTTACGGATGATGGAAAGAACTTGTTTACTCCGATTTTTGAAAAGGCAGGTTGGTCCTTTAATTCAAAGCACGCAAAAAAAGTGGCTTCGTGGATTGCATCTGGATTTGTATTGAAAACAACACTTTCTCAGAGATTAAAGTCTTTGGACGGTCAATATTTCGATATAATTGCGAAAAATGCAGATGATATTGCAAGATTAGAGAAAATCTCTATACCG
>ENA-ORMS01003151-ORMS01003151.1-human-gut-metagenome-genome-assembly--contig:-NODE-3151-length-11028-cov-2.186822_pt1 | contig 11028 bp, 9 predicted proteins | sample MGYA00242104_ERZ508997 | MGnify/ENA primary metagenome ERZ508997 (study PRJEB26280, sample SAMEA2338704) | human gut metagenome | biome: human gut; feature: human-associated habitat; material: faeces... | reverse complement strand
CAACCGCCGATAATATTAACAAGCCCTTCGTCAACAAACTCCTGCACCTGTACAGCCATTTCCTTCGGCGTTTGACGGTATTTGCCCATTTCGTCTGGCAATCCTGCATTGGGATATACAGATATATAATAAGGTGCGAACGATGCGAGAGACTCAAGGAAAGGTTTCATGTCCTTTGCGCCAAACGAGCAGTTCAAGCCAACAGACATTACTCCCGCGTGGTCAATTGAAGCCACAAAAGCCTCTAATGTCTGCCCCGACAGAGTTCTCCCTGCTTTATCGGCAACTGTTACCGAAAGCATTACAGGCAGTTCCACGCTCATTTCGTCCATTGCCTCGCGGGCAGCAAACAATGCAGCCTTGGCGTTAAGGGTATCGAAAATCGTTTCAATAAGCAGAATATCCACGCCGCCCTCTATAAGAGCCTTTATCTGGTCTTTGTAAGCCGAAGCAAGTTCATCGAAAGTAATATTGCGAAGTGCGGGATTGTTGACATCGGGGCTGAGAGAACACGTTTTGTTTGTAGGACCTATGGAACCCGCCACAAAACGTGGTTTTTCGGGATTCTTGGCTGTAAAATCGTCGGCATATTTGCGTGCGAGCCTTGCCGCCGACACATTCAACTCATGACAGTAATCGCACGCGCCATAATCTTCCATGGAAATACGCTGCGAACTGAAAGAATTAGTTTCTATAATGTCGGCTCCCGCCTCAAGATAGCGTCTGTGTATATCGCCAATAACATCAGGACGCGAAATAACAAGCAAATCATTATTGCCTTTTTGAAGTCCCGGCAAATCTTTGAAACGTTCTCCGCGATAATCCTCTTCTGTAAGATTGTAACTTTGTATCATTGTGCCCATGGCACCATCGAGAATCAATACTCTTTGGCGCATCAGGCTTATAATTCTTTCTTTTGTTGTCATCGTCTCATGTTTATGGCTTTGAACTTCTCCGCCATCATTCTTTTGTCTTCCTTTTCCTTTAGTGTCTGTCGTTTGTCGTATTCTTTTTTGCCACGCACCAAACCAATTTTAAGTTTCGCCCTATTGTTTTCATCTATATAAAGTAAAAGCGGAACTATGGAAAGACCCGGATTTTTTGTTTCCTGTGCCAATCTTCGAATTTCTCTGCGATTGAGTAATAGTTTACGGTCACGCCGAGCCTCGTGATTATAAAACGAGCCGTAAAAATATTCTGCTATATAAACATTCTTGACCCAAATTTCGCCATCGCGGATGTAGCAGAAAGAATCAGTCAGTCCCGCCTTTCCTGCACGTATGGATTTAATCTCGGTACCACAAAGCACAATACCTGCATTGTATGTATCGAGTACGAAATAGTCGTGTTCGGCACGTTTGTTCTTTATTTCTATCTTCTTTTGCGTCAAAGCCATTGTCTTTCTTACCTTATAGTCAAAAACTCATCTATATTTGCTTCTATATAAGAACCCACGGCTTCGGTATATTCTGTTTCACGCTCTACATATTCATCATCGTATTCGTCATACTTTTCGAATTTCTCGTAAAGAGCCATGAATTCTTCATCGGAGCAATCGCGTGTTATTTCTCCTGCTGTCTTTTCGTACAAACGTCTCACATCGTACAACATGTTGCACAATTCTTTCAATCCCATCTCCCGCATGGCTTTTGCGAAAGGATTCTCAAAGAAAAAAGGACCGTAACCATTGTGAATGAGTTGCACAAAGCCTCCCTCAAGCAATTCGCGACGCAATATTATATATCCAATTATAGTTATCTGCGAAGAAGTAAGTTTTGGCATAGATTCCGAATCGAGTTTTCCTCCTACGCTTTCCAACGCTTTCCGGGACACAAGTTCACAAAGAGAACCCGAACCTGCTTTCTTTGCAGCTTCGAGTTCTTCTCTGCTTATTTCGGGTAATTTATTTTTGTTTTCTTCCATTTTTATCTTCTTGAATAGTGCAAAATTGCAACAAATTAGCAGAACAGCATACAAGCTCCGCTATTTTCAAGACTTTTATTCGCAATAAACATAATTGAATCGCGCGGAAGGAGCAACATCCCCGTTTACATAGAAATCCATAGGATTACCCTCTTCCTGCATATTGTCGCTCCACTTAAATTCAAAGTCAAGTTTTTTACCCTTGCACTCCATGAGTTCTCGCGGAACGCTTATTACTATTGCTTTGTCATATACCGCAACCTTAGCCTTGCCCACTGCTTTCCAATTCCAATCATTTCCTGCACCTTTTTCCACAGAAACATATCCGTCAGACGAAGTTTGACGATTGATAGCAAAGTCGTAGCCTTCCCAGCCAGTATTTTTTTCACGATCTATGTCCACAAACAAAACCATCCAATTCTTGTCGGAGCGCGGAGAAAGCAAACTGTCGGTACGCACATAGAAATAAACATTCTTATTATCACGCGCCACACGCGCTTCCACTATATCATTTCTACCCGTATTGTTGGTATAAGTAATATTAAATGCGCCACTGCAATACCTGTGCATAACATCGCCGCGATAATCTTTATATACGGGTTTCACATCTTTCCATTCGTCAAGGCAATCAATTTTTATTGTTTTTGCTTCTGATACTTTTTCGGGCTTTTCTATTCCTTTGAAACGCCTTACCTTGTCCACAAGCATATAATAATAGACATCACCTTTACTACCCCAACCTTTATTGGGTTCTATATCGCGGCTGTGATCCCAATCAAACTGATCAACAAAAGCAAAATTGCGCCCTTTCCAAACTTCTCCGTTCTTGAACATATCCGCTACGTACTCGTTCCAACCAGTTACAAAAACCATTTTAGGATCAAGTTCAAAAGCACGACTCCATTGTTCGTTAAAATTCCATCCATAAAGATAGGCATCCTTACGAGTATCGAAACCCTTTAATTTGGAATAGCTTCTGCCATAACTGCCATCAACATTAAAAGCAGAACAATGTCCGTTTGTGGCATCGCTTGTATTTTGCGCCATTCCCACCGTAACTTGTTCGTAGCCTTTTTCTGTCTTTACGTAACCGTGTTGTGGGTAAACCTCGAGCCATCCCCATTGTTTCCAATTGGGATTGTTGGCAGGACCGTTAACGTAATCAGGTTGTCCCGGGCGATATGTAAAGAAATCAAGTATTTCTTTTTCTTCCGGTACATTCTTATCAAAATTATCGCAATATGCCATAATCACAGGCTTTCCGTCCCAATAATACCACAGATCCTTATACAGTCCGGGCTTGTACAATTCATTATAAAGACGCGTGAGTGATTTTTTTGAATTATCGCTGTATCCGAACGGAAGCATAAAAGCAATTTTGGGAGTATTTACCCCGTCAAGGCGTGCCTGGTGCCATACACGCAAAAGTGTTTTATATGACTTATCCCAGGTCAAATCGCCATTGGTACAATCAAAAAATACAGCATCTACCTTTGCATCGGCAAGCATTTCGGCATGTTTACGAAGTACCCAAGGATCAAAAGTACTATAATATCCCAATAACGGTTCTTCCCAAAAATAATGTGCCCGCCAATTCTTCCAAGCCGGATGATCATAGCTTTCCATAGCCTCCGGCTGTTCGCGTTGTATTTTACTTACATTGCGATCTGTTATTCCCTGCGGATAATTCCATTGATGCCATGTCCAATAGAATATGGCGACCTCTTTTTCTTTACGCAGTTTCACACTATCGGGATCTTGCAAAGCTTTTCTGCCAAGAGCATCGGTTACAGCCCACGTGTCCGACTTCAAAAACTGCGCATCAGCCACTGCTGCAGAAACACATGCCGCAACCAACACGATTTTTCGCACAAACAACCAAATATTTGTCATTATTTATTGTTTTTACGCTTTAACAAAAGAACAAAGAAACTTCTTACTTATTTTTCAGTATGTCTCGAATTTCGGTAAGCAATAGCTCCTCTTTAGACGGAGCAGGAGGAGCAGCCGGAGTTTCGTCTTTCTTTTTCCTTGCCATGATGTTTATTCCCTTAACAAGCAAGAAAACACAAAAAGCAATAATCACAAATTCTATGACAGTCTGTACGAACACCCCGTAATTAATAGTTGCCGAAACTTCAGGGTTTATGGGATTGACAGGCAGCTTCACCTTGAGATCCGTAAAATCCATCCCGCCAATAAGCCATCCTATAGGAGGCATTATTATATCCGAAACTATCGATGAAACTATCTTTCCGAAAGCTGCACCTATAATTACACCAACAGCCATATCAATGGCATTTCCCTTAACTGCGAACTCTTTGAATTCCTTTATAAATTTGCTCATATCCAAATTAATTGCATTAAAACTCGGCAAAAGTAAAAACAATTTCGTAATTTTGCGCCAAATAATTAAACAAACAACCTAATTAAAACATCAAAAACATGATTAAAGTTGGTATTAATGGTTTTGGTCGTATCGGTCGACTGGTGTTGCGTCGATTACTTGAAGTCAAAAGCAACATAGACGTTGTCGCTATTAATGATCTCACTTCCCCATAAATTCTCGCCTACCTGCTGAAACATGATTCAAACTACGGACCATTCCCCTGGAGCGTTGATTTTACGGAAGATTCACTTATCGTTGATGGGAAAAGTATCGCGGTTTACGCCGAAAAAGAGGCTAAAAATATTCCGTGGAAAGCGAAAGGCGCAGAAATCATTGTCGAATGTACAGGCTTTTATACCTCCGCCGAGAAATCGCAGGCGCATCTTGATGCTGGCGCGAAGAAGGTGTTGATTTCCGCCCCTGCCGGTGAAATGAAAACTATCGTTTATAACGTCAATGACGACACTCTGGATGGCAACGACACCATTGTTTCCGTGGCGTCATGCACCACTAACTGCCTTGCGCCGATGGCCAAAGCCTTGCATGACAGTTTCGGGATAGAAGTCGGCACGATGACAACCATTCATGCCTATACCGGCACCCAGTCACTGGTGGATGGCCCACGTGGTAAAGATTTACGTGCTTCACGCGCAGCGGCAGAAAATATCATTCCCCACACTACGGGGGCGGCAAAAGCCATTGGTCTGGTGATCCCGGAACTGAGCGGCAAACTGAAAGGTCATGCGCAACGCGTGCCGGTGAAAACAGGTTCGGTCACTGAACTGGTGTCAATTCTCGGAAAGAAAGTGACTGCCGAAGAGGTGAACAACGCGCTTAAAAAGGCGACAAACAATAACGAGTCATTTGGTTATACCGATGAAGAAATAGTCTCTTCCGATATCATTGGCAGCCATTTCGGTTCGGTGTTTGATGCCACGCAAACGGAAATTACCGCCGTGGGCGATTTACAACTGGTGAAAACGGTCGCCTGGTACGATAACGAATATGGCTTCGTCACGCAGCTTATTCGCACCCTCGAAAAATTCGCTAAACTCTGACGCGCACAGGCGGAGGAAAAAACCTCCGCCTCTTTCACTCATTACGACTGTAAATAAACCACCTGGGTCTGCAGATATTCATGCAAGCCATGTTTACCATCTGCGCCGCCAATACCGGATTTACGCCATCCAGCGTGGAAGCCTTGCATAGCTTCGAAGTTTTCACGGTTGATGTAAGTTTCACCAAACTTCAGCCCTTTAATGGCTTTCATCGCGACGTTCAGATTTTGGGTATAGATTGATGAGGTCAGGCCGTAATCACTGTCATTAGCCATTGAGATAGCCTCTTCCAGCGTGTCAAATGCGACCACCGGCAGAACCGGGCCAAAGGTTTCCTCATGCATAATCGACATTTCCTGGCGAACATCCAGCAGCAATGTCGGCGGATAATAATATCCTTTCCCCTCTACCGCTTTGCCACCCAACGCCACTCTCGCCCCTTCTTCTACTGCGCGCGCCACTTTTTGCTCAACCCTTTCCAGCGCCGCGGCGTTAATCAACGGTCCCATCGCAATGTCGTTGCGTTCAGCGGGGTTACCAAATTGAACCGCCTGCATCGCTTCCCCCAGCCGATTGACGAACTGATCATAAATGCTTTTCTGTACATAAACACGTTCTGCACAGTTACACACTTGCCCACTATTAATGACGCGTGAATCAACGATGGCTTTGACTGCCAGTTCAAGATCGGCATCGTCCATTACGATAGCCGGTGCTTTACCCCCCAATTCCAGGCACACTTTGGTGATGTTTTTCGCCGCAGTCGCCATAATCTTTTCACCTGCAGAGACGCTGCCTGTCATACTGACCATTGCGACCTTTGGGTTACCCGCCAGTTCTTGCCCAACGGTTTCACCACGCCCGAGTACAAGGTTAAACACGCCGCGCGGAAGGCCTATTTCATCAACGATTTTGGCGAATGCAATCGCATTGTTTGGCGTAAATTCACTGGGTTTAATGACGATGGTATTACCGGTCAAAAGAGCGGGAGCCATTTTGCGGGCAATGAGGAAGAACGGAAAGTTCCACGGCAGAATGCCGGTAGTCACGCCAAGCGCACGTTTAAACAGAAGGATATTTTCTCCTGGACGATCGCTTTGAATAATCTCGCCCTCGTAACGCCGTGCCCACTCCGCCATATAATCGATATAGTCCGCAGTAAAAGCCACTTCGACTTCAGCCAACTGCTGGATCTTGCCCCCTTCTTCGACAATCAGCGCACTGATTTCACTGGCACGTTCCCGGATCCCGGCGGAGATTTTGCGCAACCAACTGGCGCGTTCAATAGCAGGCAACGCTTCCCATTCTGGTTGTGCACGTTCTGCTGCATCGATTGCCTTACGGGCATCCTCGGCCTGACCATCGGGAATGCGGGAAATGACAACCTCTGTAGCAGGGTTTACCACATCAATCCATGCGTCTCCACGCCAGGTAACAAACTGTCCATCGATATACATAGGATGTTGAACGGGTACTGACATGGGCGACTCCTGTGATTTGCATGTTTGTTTTTGGTAAATTTATTGTTAATTAACATCAATTATCAGAGAGACGGCATCGTGAAAGGACAATTCTGTGAAGGGCTTCATAAAAACAAGTGTAAAAGGAATTAAAGGCAGAAATAAAAGTCAGAAGTCATGCCCGTTTGCAAACAATTGGTTCACGAACGGGCAATTTTTAACGTAACGAGCGACTTTCCATCGCCTCGATGAGCACCGCATCGTGTTTCAGCGTTTGCCATGCCTGGATGACTTCTGCCGGAAAATCAACGTGAACGATAAAATCTCGCCCGCGGGGGCCGTAGCCATCGCTATCATCGCGTAAACGCGGCAGCTCGCCAGTGAGTAGCGATAGATAACGCTCAACCGGCCATAATCCTTGCAACGGATTAACAAAGATTACACTGTCTGCGTTATTTCCTAACTGAGGAACGAATCCGGGATAACTTAACCAGCGTGGTGCATCGGGATTATCCCCGGTTATACGGCGGAACGTCGCCATCGTGCGCCGCTGCATGGTGGGGTCCTGAACAACGATAGCCGTATGAACTCGTTCTACGGCCTGATTCAATAGCGCGATGCTAAAGCGTGCGTTTTCACCGCAGTTTGTTGACTGGTCTTCAATCCAGATTTTTTCATGCGGAATATGCCAGAACTGATGAGCGATATCCGCCAGGATGGTAGCTTCAGCTCTGCCAGTGGTGCGGATAGTGTTGTAGTGTGGATGCTGTGCGATGGCGCTATACAAAAAAGTTGTCGAGTGACCGATACCACCACTAATCAGTAAAGGAATTTGCTGATCGCGGGCAATCTTACATGCCGCATCGATAGTCGGCATAACCGCATTGCCTGCAAGGATCACGCAATCGGCCTGATACGGCACCTCACCGGAGAAATCATCCTGCGCCAGCCCCTGTCCGATAACATTTATGGCATCTATGGTTGCCGGCGAAAGCGTCGGAAACGGGGTAATATTCATGGTTCCTCCTTATCGTTCCCTTAAGAATACTGCGTGAGATAATAGTGAGAAGCGGAGCACTCTGAAAGGAGGAAATCGTATGTCCTTAACCGCCACTCCGCAAGCCTGACATATCTTTTAAGGAAATGCTGTAGATAAACATTATTCATCTTGCAGCAGAGAATTGTATTTTTCTGAACTCCTGAATTTTTTCCCTTATCGTTTTTAGAATTAATAAAAAACCCGGCGCTAAATGCTTACCGGGTTTTAGATTTATCAGGCAAATAGCAGTGTTAACCGCTAATCTGCTCCATCGCCTGCAAAATACGCTTATCCGAAATCGGATAAGGCGTACCAAGTTGTTGAGCGAAGTAACTAACGCGCAGCTCTTCTATCATCCAGCGGACCTCTTTCACGTCTTCATCCTCACGACGTGCAGGCGGCAGTTTGTTGATCCATTGCTGCCATGCCTGCTGGACGTTTTCGACTTTCAGCATCTGAGCACGGTCACGATGCGGATCAATCGCCAGTTTTTCCAGTCGTTTTTCAATCGCCTGCAAATACCGTAACGTGTCGCCCAACCGTTTAAAACCGTTGCCAGTGACAAAACCGCGATACACCAGCCCGCCCATCTGCGCTTTAATGTCAGAAAGCCCCAGCGCCATGGTCATATCCACCCGCCCTTTCAGACGTTTGTTGATATTGAACACCGCAGTGAGGATTTGCTCGACCTGCTTCGCAATATCCACCACCGTGTCGTTCAGTTCAGCGCGGACTTTTTCATGCAGCGCAGCAAAGCCTTCTTCCGTCCAGACCGGGCCACCATTGGCGTCGATCAGTTGATCCACACCGCAGGAGATACAGTCATCGATCAGCTCCAGCACTTTGCCATACGGATTAAAGTACAGCCCCAGCTTGGCTTTGTTTGGCAGCTTTTCGTGCAAGTACTTGATCGGCGATGGAATATTTAGCAGCAGTAAACGGCGAAGACCGTTCCACATTGCCTGCTTCTGTTCCAGCGGGTTATCAAACAGTTTGATCGCTACGCTGTCACGCTCATCCACCAGCGCCGGCCACGCCTTCACTTTGTAGTTGCCACGCTTCTGTTCGTAGCTTTCCGGCAGCTGACCAAAACTCCAGATATGTAAGCCGCTCTGCTCGATACCGTCATCCGCCACGGCAGACAGCGTTTCCTGCACTTTGCCTTTCAGGGCGTCTTTCAGATCCTGTAATGAGCGCCCTTCTTTTAGCTTCTTGTTTTTGTCATCCACCACGCGGAAAGTGATTTTCAGGTGATCGGGCACCTGATCCCAGTGCCAGTCTTCGCGGTCAACGGTGACGCCAGTCATCCGCCGTAACTCTCGTTCAAGGCTGTCGAGCAACGGCAATTCCAGCGGTGTGACGCGGCCTAAAAACGCTTCGGCGTAGTTTGGCGCGGGCACAAAATTACGGCGTACCGGCTTCGGCAGCGATTTAATCAGGGCGATGATCAGCTCACGACGCAGACCGGGGATCTGCCACTCAAACCCACTCTCCTCAACCTGGTTAAGTAGCGGCAGCGGATATGCGCGGTCACACCGTCAGCATCCGCGCCGGGCTCAAACTGATAGCTCAAACGCAGTTTGAGATTGCCCTGATGCCAGAAGTTCGGGTAATCCAGTTTGCTGATTTTTTCCGCCCCTTCTTTGATCAACATGCTCTTTTCAAAGTTGAGCAAATCAGGCGTTTCGCGGCTGACTTTTTTCCACCAACTGTCGAAATGGCGTGCGGAAATCACATCGTGGCTGATGCGCTGGTCGTAGAACTCAAACAACGTTTCGTCATCCACCAGAATATCGCGGCGACGAGTTTTGTGTTCCAGTTCTTCCACTTCGGCCCGTAGTTTCAGGTTTTCACGGAAGAATGCGTGACGCGTCTGCCAGTCACCTTCCACCAGCGCGTGGCGAATAAAGAGTTCACGACATAACGCCGGATCGATCTGGCTGTAGTTGACCTTGCGCGCGGCAACAATCGGCAAACCATAAACAGTGACTTTTTCCGTTGCCATCACCGCGCCCTGCGCCCGTTCCCAGTGCGGTTCGCTGTAGGTGCGTTTGATTAAATGCTGAGCGACAGGTTCCACCCATTCTGGATCGATGCGTGCCGCAATGCGCCCCCACAGGCGGCTGGTTTCTACCAGTTCCGCCACCATTACCCATTTCGGCGGCTTTTTGAATAAACCAGAACCGGGGAAGATGGAGAAACGCGCGTTACGTGCGCCGGTATATTCTTGTTTATCGGCATCTTTCATGCCGATATGGGAAAGTAAACCGGTCAGCAACGCAATGTGAATTTCGCGATAATCCGCCGGTTCGCTGTTAACCGGAATGCCAAGTTCTTTCACCACCTGGCGCAACTGGGTGTAGATATCCTGCCATTCGCGCACGCGCAGATAGTTGAGATAATCAGTACGACACAGGCGACGGAAGGCGTTAGAAGAAAGCGCCTTTTGCTGCTCGCCAAGATAATTCCACAGATTTACAAACGCGAGGAAGTCAGACTCTTTGTCGTGGAAGCGACGATGTTTTTCGTCCGATGCCTGCTGTTTGTCCATCGGACGTTCGCGCGGATCCTGAATGGAGAGCGCGGACGTGATAATCATCGCCTCACGCACGCAGCCATGTTTTTGCGCTTCCAGCACCATACGCGCCAGACGTGGGTCGACAGGCAACTGCGAGAGCTGGCGACCGAGCGGCGTCAGTTTATAGGCGCTGGCCTGTTCATCAGTGGTGATCGCGCCCAGCTCTTCGAGCAGACGCACGCCATCCTGGATATTGCGTTTATCCGGTGCTTCGACAAACGGGAATGCGGCGATATCGCCCAAGCCCAGTGCGGTCATCTGCAAAATAACCGAGGCCAGGTTAGTACGCAGAATTTCTGGGTCGGTAAACTCCGGGCGCGAGAGGAAATCGTCTTCGGAATAGAGACGAATACAGATCCCTTCTGACACACGGCCGCAGCGGCCTTTACGCTGATTAGCTGAAGCCTGCGAAATTGGCTCAATCGGCAAACGCTGCACTTTGGTGCGATAGCTGTAGCGGCTGATACGCGCCGTACCTGGGTCGATAACGTATTTAATACCCGGTACGGTCAGCGAGGTTTCCGCGACGTTGGTCGCCAGTACAATGCGTCGCCCGCTGTGCGACTGGAACACGCGGTTCT
>ENA-ORMS01003150-ORMS01003150.1-human-gut-metagenome-genome-assembly--contig:-NODE-3150-length-11036-cov-2.790274_pt1 | contig 11036 bp, 7 predicted proteins | sample MGYA00242104_ERZ508997 | MGnify/ENA primary metagenome ERZ508997 (study PRJEB26280, sample SAMEA2338704) | human gut metagenome | biome: human gut; feature: human-associated habitat; material: faeces... | reverse complement strand
AAAGTATTAGGACCTGCAAGGGAGCTGTTAAACGATAATGGCGAGATGGTCTGCCTTATTAAACCGCAGTTTGAAGCCGGCAGGGAAAAGGTAGGAAAAAAGGGAGTTGTCAGGGATAAAGCGGTTCATGAGGAAGTCATCAACAAAGTAATTGATTTTGCGGTGAAGATTGGATTTCACATTTTAAATCTGGAGTATTCGCCGATCAAGGGACCTGAGGGAAATATTGAGTATCTGGTCTATATCAGAAAAGAAGCCGAAGGCAGCAGAGAGGAATCCGTCGATGTTCATGCAGTGGTAGAGGCTGCACATGGAGAACTGGACAAATAATATGAAACATTTTTTGATTATCACCAATGCATTCAAAGATAAAAACTTAAAACTGACCAATGAGATCAAAGGGTATATCGAAAAAAAGGGTGGCAGCTGCCAGTGCTTTACGAGTACCGGAGATGATGCAAAACACGCAGCACCTGAGGCTGATGCGGTTGCACCGGAGACAGAGTGTGTGCTTGTGTTAGGAGGAGATGGTACGTTGATCAGGGCTGCTTCCAAACTTGTGGAACAAAATATGGCTCTGATCGGAGTCAATCTTGGAACACTCGGATATCTTTGCGAACTGGAGGAGTCAAATGTTTTTGCAGCAGTGGATGAACTGATGGAAGAACATTATACCGTTGAGAAACGCATGATGCTTTGCGGTTATGGAATCAAGCAGAGTGAGAAGACAGAGCGCAAAGTGGCACTCAATGATATCGTCATCCACCGGACAGGGGCACTGTCAGTGGTAAATCTGATCGTTTCTGTCAATGGGGAATATCTGAATACATTTCGTGCGGATGGAATTATCATCTCCACACCGACAGGCTCTACCGGCTATAATATGTCCGCAGGCGGACCAATCGTCGATCCGAAGGCAAGCATGATCCTCATTACGCCGATCAATGCGCATAATTTAAATTCCAGAAGTATTGTGATCGGTGCGGAAGATGAAGTGATGATCGAAATTGGCGAGAGACGTTCCCAGAAGGATGAGACAGTGGAGGTCAGTTTTGATGGGGACAATGCAGTGGGATTAGAAGTGGGAGATAAGTTTCTGATCCGGAAGGCAGATTCCACAACAAGAATCTGTAAACTCAACAATATGAGCTTTCTGGAAATACTGCGCAAAAAAATGAAAGCTTATACATAAACACAAAGCTTAGGAGGTCAGACCGGAAATGAAGACAAAACGTCAGACAAAAATGTTGGAACTGATAAAAAAACATAATATTGAGACACAGGAAGAGTTATCCGATTATCTCCAGAAAGAAGGATATCAGGTGACACAGGCAACGGTTTCCAGAGATATCCGGGAATTAAAACTTACGAAAGTTGCTATGAGTAATGGTCGACAGAAGTACGCTGCCCTGACAGAGGCGAATGAAGACCTTTCCGAAAAATATACCCGTGTTTTCCGGGATGCTTTTGTGTCTATGGATATGGCGCAGAATATTCTGGTGATCAAAACAGTTTCCGGAATGGCAATGGCAGTTGCGGCAGCGATAGATGCCATGCATCTGCATGAGATCGTCGGCTGTATTGCCGGTGATGATACCATAATGTGTGCAGTGCGAAGCGTAGACGACACGATTGCAGTGATGAGCCGTCTGCGTAAGCTTGTAGAAGATTAGAACATATACTTTTGGGGAGAGTAGAAGGAGATTATATGTTACAGAATCTACATGTGAAAAATCTGGCGTTGATCGATGAGACAGAGGTTGATTTTAGGAATGGCTTAAACATTTTATCCGGTGAGACCGGTGCGGGAAAATCAATCATCATCGGCTCTATCAATCTGGCGTTAGGGGAAAAAGTACAGAAGGAGATGCTTCGTGAAAATGCGGATTATGCGTTGGTGGAGCTTATTTTTTCTGTGACGGATGAAAAACAGAAAGAACTCTTACGAGAGCTGGACGTGTTCCCGGAGAATGACGAAGTCATCTTAAGCAGGAAGATCGTCAACGGCAGAGGTGTTGCAAAAGTGAATGCAGAGAGTGTTCCGGCATCCAAAATGCGTGAGATCGCCTCAATTTTGATCGACATTCATGGACAGCATGAACATCAGTCGCTTTTGTCGAAAAAGAAACATCTTGAAATCTTAGATGATTATGCAAAAGAAGAAATTTTTGATCCAAAGGAAAAGTTAAGGGAAGCCTACAAAAATTACCGTGCTCTGCTGGAAGAACTGAAGGCGGCAGATGTGGACGAGGAAGAACGGCTCCGGGAGATTTCGTTTCTGGAATACGAGATCAAAGAGATCGAGGAGGCAGACCTAAAAGAGGGCGAGGATGAGGCGCTGGAGGCTGACTACCGGAAATTCTCCAACGGAAAGAAGATCATGGAGGCAGTGAATGCCGCCTATCAGTATACCGGAAATCAGAGTGACAACGTATCTGAACTTACCGGAAGGGCATTGCGGGAATTGAATGCGGCGTCTGCATATGATGAAAAAGTAAAAGGGCTGGAAGAGCAGTTATTAGAGATCGATAACCTTGTAAATGACTTTAATCGTGAGCTTGCAGATTATATTGACGAGACGGAGTTTGATGATGAGACGTTTTACCGGATGGAGAAACGTCTGGATGAGCTGAATCATATAAAATCAAAGTACGGAAGCACGATTGCAGATATATTGTCTGAATTGGAGAAAAAACAAAGCCGATTGCAACAATTGCAGGATTTTGACCAGTATATTGGAAATTTGAAGCAAAAACTTGCAGATGCGGAGCAGGAGTTAAAGAAATACTGTGATAAAGTATCGAAAATCCGTAAAAAATATGCAAAAAAACTGACAGGTGCTGTGACAGAGGCATTGAAAGACTTAAACTTTTTAGATGTGAAATTCGAGATGGAGTTTGGACAGACCGCAGACTATACGGCAAACGGAACAGATGATCCGGAGTTCTTGATTTCCACCAATCCTGGAGAACCCGTAAAACCGTTGGGTAAAGTCGCATCCGGCGGTGAACTTTCGAGAATTATGCTTGCAATCAAAACGGTATTGGCAGATCAGGATGCAATCGAGACACTCATTTTCGATGAGATTGACAGTGGAATCAGCGGACGCACCGCGCAGATGGTTTCAGAAAAAATGAATGTGCTTGCAAAAAATCATCAGATTATCTGTATCACGCATTTGCCGCAGATCGCCGCAATGGCTGATGCACATTATCTGATCGAAAAATCTGTGGAAAACAAGACCACGGTATCGAAGATCAAGTGTCTTTCCGGGGAGGAGAGTATTGACGAACTGGCAAGAATGCTCGGCGGTGTGGAGATCACAGAGAAAGTCCGGGAGAGTGCAAGAGAGATGAAAGAACTTGCACATCAGAAAAAATGCCAATAATTGACACGAAAAAGACAGTTTGAAAAAAAGAAAGAGACACATAATAAAAGGGTACATAGCGTATATGTACTCTTTTTTTTGACAATAGAATGTCCGCAGGGCGTGCATGCTATTGTTGTGGCGATGAGAAAAACAGACCGATATTCATTGGGGTGCAGGAGATAAAAAATGGACAGATACAAAAGTTTTTTTCGTGGAATTGCATATGCAGGTTATTGTATCGTATTTTTATTTGCGGTCTATACATTTGAAAAATCAATACCGGATCAGATATATGTGAAAGCAGGGGAAGCAATCGATTACCGGTTTCAGGTGCCTGTGACAATGGAAATACAGGAGGACAGCTCGCCTGTAGCAAAAAGCACAAATAATGCCAATGTGAGGCAGTCCTACATTGTCACCTGCCGCCTGTTTGGTATTTTTCCGGTGAAAGATATCGAAGTTGTACTTGTGGACGGAGATGCGGTCTATGCAGGCGGGATGCCGATCGGCATCTATGTGAAGACAAGAGGTGTCCTCGTGATCGGTACCAGTGAAGTGGAACGGCCGGATGGAAGTGAAGCTGCACCTGCGGAGAACATTTTGAAAGCCGGAGATTATATATTAAGTGTGAATGGGGAGAAGGTTGCAGAGAAGGAGGATCTGCAGCGCCTGGTACAGCAGAACGGTGCAGAAAAAGAAATTCTTACAATCAACCGCAACGGGGAAAGCATTGAGGTTGGTGTGACACCTGTACAAAATAAAAATGGAACGTATATGCTTGGAGCATGGGTGCGGGATGATCTTGCCGGAATAGGAACTTTGACGTATTATAAGGAAGACGGAACGTTTGGAGCTTTAGGACATGCCGTGAGCGACGGCGATGTCGGCGGGCGCATTCAGATGCGTGAAGGCTATGTATACAATGCACAGATCATCGGAGTGAAAAAGGGACAAAAAGGAAATCCGGGCGAATTGTCTGGGATGATCCGTTACCAGAGTGCTGACTGCCTTGGAACAATCGAGGAAAATACAGACATTGGTATTTATGGAAAACTGGATGGGAATATTGCAGCACTGCCGCGTGGAGATTACTATAACATCTGTTACAAGCAGGATATTAAACAGGGACCGGCGACGATCATCTGTGGTTTTACCGGAGAGAAGAAAGAGTATGCGATTGAGATAGAGAGTCTTGATTACAGTGGAAGAGAGGCGAATAAAGGAATTCTATTCCGGGTGACGGATGAGCAGCTTTTAGACATGACAGGCGGTATTGTGCAGGGAATGAGTGGCAGTCCCATCCTTCAGGATGGAAAAATAATCGGCGCCGTGACACATGTCTTTGTCTCAGATTCGTCCATGGGCTATGGGATTTTTATTGAGAATATGGTAGAATGAAAAAAGAAATTGTAAAATAAAGTCCTTTGGTACACTTGCCGACGAAGTTCGACAAAATTTACGAGAGGAAAATGAGTATGCTGATAACACATGTAAAGATTTGCCAGGAAAAGGGAAGACGTGGCTTTTACATATGTTTGAAATAAGTCAGCAGGAGGACCAGCATGGAGAAACTGAATGTAGCAATCGCAGATGATAATGAGAGAATGTTGCGGTTATTGGGGGCTATCATCGAGAGTGATGAGGAACTCAATGTCGTTGGAACTGCTAAAGATGGGGAAGAGGCTTACAATGTGATCAAGACAAAGGAACCGGATGTTGTCTTGCTTGATATTGTAATGCCAAAATTAGATGGACTTGGAGTATTAGACCGTGTGAATCATGATAAGACAATCAAAAAACATCCGACGTTTATTATGATCAGTGCAATCGGTCAGGAAAAAATTACGGAAGATGCATTTGAATTAGGTGCAGATTACTATATTATGAAGCCGTTTGACAATGACATGGTGATCAACCGGATCAAGAAGGCAAAGACAGCAAAAACAGGAAAGAGCACGGAGCCGCGCAAGGTGAATGCCTACGAGAAGGCAGAGGATGTCAGCGAGAAGAATCTTGAGGCAGATGTGACTGAGATCATTCATGAGATCGGTGTTCCGGCACATATCAAGGGGTATCAGTATTTGCGTGATGCCATTGTCATGTCGGTCAATGATATGGATATGTTAAATTCCATCACAAAAATTTTATATCCGACCATTGCAAAAAAATACCAGACAACCTCAAGCCGCGTGGAGCGTGCCATCCGTCATGCAATTGAGGTGGCATGGAGCAGAGGTAAGATGGATACGATTGATGAGATGTTTGGCTATACCATCCACAATGGCAAAGGAAAGCCGACAAACTCTGAATTTATCGCGTTGATCACAGACCGTATCCGGCTGGAATACAAAATGTATTAATGCTTTTCAGAGCGAAAAAAAAGAGTTATAATATTCTTAAGATTTCGAAGTATTTCGGGGTTTGGAGGGTTTATAACATGAAAAAAATATTATTTGCTGCTTCAGAAGCTGTTCCTTTTATCAAAACAGGAGGTCTTGCAGATGTAACGGGTTCCCTGCCAAAGTATTTTGACAGGAAAAAGTATGATGTGCGCATCATATTACCGAAGTATCTGTGCATGGACGAACGTTTTAGGGGACAGCTTCATTTTAAATGTCATTTTTATGTGAATCTAAGCTGGCGGAAACAATATGCCGGCATTTTTGAAGCAAAACAGGATGGTATCACCTATTATTTTGTAGATAATGAATTTTATTTTGCCGGAGATAAGCCGTACAATGAACTGTATCAGGATATTGAGAAGTTTGCATATTTTTCAAAAGCAATCTTAGAGGCATTGCCGTTTCTTGATTTCTGTCCGGATATTATCCATTGCCATGACTGGCAGACAGGTCTGATCCCGGTATTCTTGAAAACTCTTTATGGGGATGAGAATTATTACAGGGGGATCAGGACTGTATTTTCCATCCATAATCTGAAGTTTCAGGGACGCTGGAGTCTTCCGGCAGTTATGGATATCACAGGTCTGCCGGAACAGATTTTCACGGCGGACAAACTGGAATCTTACGGGGAGGCCAATTATTTAAAGGGTGGCATTGTCTATGCGGATGCAGTGACGACTGTCAGTGAGACTTATGCCCGTGAGATCACAACAGAACAGGGCGGAGAGGGCTTAGACGGACTGCTGCGTGCCAGAAAAAATGATCTGTATGGCATTTTAAATGGATTGGATTACGAAGAATATGATCCACAGAAAGATGGATATATTTATAATCACTTCAATGAGCATAATTTTCAGGAAGGCAAGAAGCTGAATAAAGCCAGACTGCAGAAAGAGCTCGGGCTTCCGGTGAAAGAGAATACCATGCTGATCGGTATTGTATCGAGAATGACAAGCCAGAAAGGATTTGATCTGGTAGCTTATATCATGGATGAATTGCTGGCAACCGAGGATGTGCAGCTTGCTGTGTTAGGAACGGGTGAGGATCAGTATCAGGATATGTTCCGTTATTTTGCACAGAAATATCCTGATAAAATTCAGGCTACGATCGGTTATTCCGAGGAGCGGGCACATCGTATCTACGCATCCTGCGATGCCTTTCTGATGCCATCCTTATTTGAACCATGTGGATTATCACAGTTGATGAGCTTGAGGTATGGAACCGTGCCAATCGTAAGGGAAACTGGCGGTCTGAAAGACACCGTGGAAGCGTATAACGAATATGAACATACGGGAACCGGTTTTTCTTTTGCAAATTACAATGCCCATGAGATGCTTGGAACAATCCGCTATGCCATCTCAGTTTTCCGTGACAGGAAGAAAGACTGGAATGGATTGATCCAGAGGGGAATGAAGCAGGATTTTTCCTGGAATCGTTCTGCCGGTAAATATGAAGCATTATACGAAAAACTTACCGATTTTGAATAAAGTTACTATAGAAGTGATCACATAGAAATCTGACCAGTCTCACGGGAATAAAAGTAGACATGATCGGATAAAATCTCTTCTTTGGATAACTGTGTAGAATTGACTTCTTTTACCATAGAGGTGAGTTCATCATAAGAATCATGGTCGTATGCAGGAATCAGGATTACTTCGTGAATACTGCTTGGAAGAATATAGAGATCGCATTCTAGTTTTTCACAGAGATTATGCAACAGGTTGTGGTAAAAAATACAGCCGGAGCCATTCAGTTTGCTTTTGTTGGAGAGCACATACATGGGAACCATGTATTCAAATTCTTCCTTCATGGAATTGCAGGGAACACCGGCCATTAACTCGATCAGAACATCTGACATGTCCCGCAGTTCATAAGTGAGGAGAGCAGGAGTGTTTTTCATGGCGAGATGATAGAGGTCGTCCTTGGTGATATTCCAGAGAGAAAGATGTTGGTTATAGATTAATATCGTTGCATTTCCGGTCTCGTCAGCATCTACAAGACAATTGAAGATGATGGCGAGATCTAATATTTTTATGTGGGGAATTTTTTCCAGTAAATTTTTATTCTGTTCATAATTGATAAGCTTAAACACAATACGGTTTTTTACCTGCTCATAGTTTGTAAAAAAGGAGATATCGATATTTCCGGACGGCTTGTTCTCCTCATAAACAGATAAAATATCATGGCAGATTTCCTCTAAGGATCTGCCTTTTAAATATTGTTTAAAATAAAAATTCAGATAAATAGTTGGGGATATATTCAACTGATTGGATAAGATTGTGAGACCATCATAATGAGTGTCATTATTTTTGATAATCTCCTGAATGGTTACTTTCACATTAGAACCAAGCCGGTTCTGAATGACTGTTGTTACATTTTCTTTGAATTCCTGATATGTCATAAAAATCCTCCCAATGGCAGATGCACTGGGAAAACAATTACATTCCGTATCAGTCGGATGATAAAACGATATGCAGATAACAGACTGGAAATTCAAACATCTGTTATAAAAAAATCCACGCATCGGGAACTGCGTGGATTTACTTTATCATGAATAAAATTGAAAAACAATAGGAAAAGTAAAAAGTTTCGAAAAATTTTATTATTCGGACTTTAATTTTTTCCAGAGATAATTGGAAAGTTTTGTCGTGTTGACGTCATACTGCTTATATACCTCACAATTGGCAAGCGTCTCGTCTGTCGGAAAAATCGTCGTGTCGGACAATGTCTCCTCATCTAAATTTTCTTTGACAGCCAGATTTGGTGTTGCATAATAAACATAGTCAAAGTTTAGCATACCAATGTCTTCCCGGCAGAGAAAATCCAGAAATTTTTCTGCATATTCGGTGTTATGGCAGAATTTTGGCATAAACCAGGAGTCAATCCAGAGGTTGGAACCTTCTTCCGGGACACTGTAGGAGAGGTCATCGTTCAATTCCATGGCGTAAGCGGCTTCTCCCGAATAAACAAGTGCCATCGCAGCATTTCCGGCTGCCATTTCATCTCCGGTCTCATCGACATAATAGGCATAGACAAGCGGTTTCTGTTTGATCAGAAGATCAAGGGCATCATTTAACTGATTTTCATCGGTTGTATTGATATCATAGCCTAATAGTCTTAATGCAGGGGTAAAACTGTCGCGGACAGAGTTCTGCATAATGATCGTGTCTTTGTATTTTTCATCCCAGAGAACGTTCCAGGTGGATACTTCCTCGTCGGATACCATCGTCGTGTTGTAGAGGATACCGAGCGTACCGTAAAAATAAGGCATGGAATATTTATTTTCCGGGTCAAAAATCTGTGATGCTTCAATAATGGATGGATCGAGATTTTTATAATACTCGAAATCATCGAAATTGATCTCGGATACCTTTCCCTCGTTGATCAGACGCTCCACCATGTAATCGGAGGTACAGACGAGGTCGTAATTGATGGATCCTGCTGAAAACTTGGTATACATTTCCTCGGGACTTTCATATTCCTCTAATTTCACTTTAATGCCGGTCTCTTTTGTAAATTGATCAAGAACGGATTCTTCTATGTATTTTCCGTAATTTAAAATCACGAGCGTGTTGTCTTCTTTTTTTGCTGTCTCAGAGGAACCGGTGTCTTTTCCGCAGGAGGAGAGGACGCCTGTCATGAGGCATAATGCAAAGAGCATTGCAAGTCGTTTTTTCATAGCTGCCTCCTAGATCGCCTGTATGGTACCTTTTCCCTCGGAGGAAGAACGGTGGTTCATCACGAGAAGGAGCAGGAATGCGATCAAAAATAAAATGGTCGATAAAGCATATAATTCCGGGCGGATTCCCTTTCGGAGCTCTGTGTAGAGCATGGTAGAGAGGGTGTTGACGCCCGCACCTTTTGTAAAGAAGGTGATCGAAAAATCGTCCAGCGACATGGTGACTGCCATTAAAAATCCGGAGAACACACCGGATTTGATCTCAGGCCATGTGATCTTAAAAAACGCATAGAGCGGTGTCGCACCGAGGTCTAAGGCAGCCTCGTAAGTGTAACGGTTTGCCTGATTTAATTTCGGAAGCACATTTAAGATGACATAGGGAATGTCGAAGGTGATATGTGCGATCAGGACCGTGACAAAGCCAAGGTTCATAAATTTTACAAATAAAAGCATCATAGCGATACCGGTTACAATATCTGCATTTAAAAGCGGAATGTTAGTAGCACCTAACATGATCGCCTTATTCTTTTTTTTCATGGCACTGATACCAATCGCTGCCAGAGTTCCAAGCAGCGTTGAGATAATAGCAGCGGCGAGTGTGATCTGGATCGTTGTCACAAAAGCATTTGTGATCGTCTCGTTTTTAAAACATTCTGCGTACCATTTTAAGGTAAATCCACCCCATACAACACGGGATTTGGAATTGTTGAAAGACAGGACGATCAACACTAAAATTGGAAGATATAAAAATAAAAATATAAGTGCAAGATAAATTCTTGACGCAGCTTTTTTTACCATACCGCAGTACCTCCGCCGTCTTTATCGAAAATATTCATGAGAGCCATGCTTGCGATGACAAAAATCATTAACACAACAGAAAGACCGGAGCCTAAGTTCCAGTTGGTTCCCTGCATAAATTCCTGCTCGATCACGTTACCGATCAGAAGCACCTTTCCACCGCCTAACAGGTCGGAGATGACAAAGGAGGTCAGCGCAGGAACAAAGACCATGATAATACCACTGATAATGCCGGACAAGGTCAGCGGAATGATGATCTTGAATAAAATGATGGCGTCACTTGCACCAAGGTCTTTTGCTGCCTCAATGACATCATTTTTGATTCTTGCCATGGAGTTGTAAATTGGCAGTATCATAAACGGAAGAAAATCGTAGACCATACCAAATACAACGGCAGTCTGTGTATTGAGCATTTTTACGGTGCCAAATCCAAAAAACTGGAAGAGTGCATTGACAATCCCGTTGTTGGATAACAGCAGACGCCATGCTAAGATTCTGAGCATGAAGTTCATCCACATTGGCAGAATAAAAATGAATACGACAAAGTTCTGCTGCTTGATTTTTAAGCCATTTAAAATCATAGCGAGCGGGTAAGCTAACAACAGACAGACTATCGTGCAGATTATACCAAGCTTTAAGGATAAAAGGATGGATCTTACATGCACAGGATCTGCGATGGCAGCCACATTTTCAAAAGTAAAAGTTCCTCCGGAGGTAGTGAATGCATAATAAATGATCATTGCCAGTGGAAGGAGGATAAAACCGATGATCCATATGAGGTATGGAC
>ENA-ORMS01003149-ORMS01003149.1-human-gut-metagenome-genome-assembly--contig:-NODE-3149-length-11037-cov-3.331178_pt1 | contig 11037 bp, 9 predicted proteins | sample MGYA00242104_ERZ508997 | MGnify/ENA primary metagenome ERZ508997 (study PRJEB26280, sample SAMEA2338704) | human gut metagenome | biome: human gut; feature: human-associated habitat; material: faeces... | reverse complement strand
CAAACGGTTCACAGGAGAACGGCATGAGCCTGCAAAGAGCATATCATCACCTTTCCGAAGAGAAAAGAGCCGCAATTATGGCATTGGCCAGAGAAGGCTTCTCTGGCGCCCGCATCGCGCGGCACTGCGGAATCTCTGAAGCGACTGTTTCCAGGGAATTTTCCAGACAGTTTCCTCAGGGTATCCCTCTGAAAGAACGCCGTAAAAGGTATGAAGCAGCTGCTGCTCATACCCGGTACAGGGAGAACAGGAAGAAATCAAAACCGAAAGGAAAATTACTGCCCCGGGTTATCGAAACGGCTGAGAAATTAATCCGCCGCGGATACTCTCCTGAGCAGATGGCAAATACCGTCCTTAAAGGCCTGGCATCCACAGTCAGTATTTACCGCTGGCTGTACGCCGGCTTCCTTCTGTACGGAGATCGGTCACTGCTCAGGCATAAAGGCAGGCGGCGCGTTCAGCGGAAGGAAGGGAAGGCAAAGAAATACACGGCGGGGAGGTCTGTCCATACCCGTCCTGCCAGCATTGAAAGCCGCGGTGAATTCGGCCATTTTGAGGTGGATACGGTCGAATCCGGACGTAACGGCACCGGCTGCGTGTTTACTGTAGTCGAACGGAAAACCCGTATGCTCTTTGCCTGCAGGGCTGAATCCTGCACAGCGGAAAATTTCTATAACGCGTTGAAAAAGTTAACTAAAATACTTCCTCCAGGAACAATCAAATCACTTACCGGAGATCGTGGAAAGGAGTTTGCCTGGTATCAGAAAATTGAAAATGAGCTGCGTATTCCGTTCTATTTTGCTGATCCCCACAGCCCCTGGCAGAAAGGATCAAACGAGAATACAAATGGCCTTTTGAGGGAAAATTTCCCGAAGAGAACCAACTTTTCAGCCGTCAGCCAGCGTGACTTATACTGGAAGGGAGTGTACCGGATAAACAACCGGCCGAGGAAAGTTCTCGGGTGGAAAACGGCACAGGAATGCTTTGCTGAAGAACTCCGCAACTCCGCCTAGGATCTTGCACTTGGAATGAAAATTCACTGCCTTAGCTACCGTTCTATTCTTCAATCATTCGTTTATATCTTTTTCAAGTGTCAACTGTAATCCACTTATTGTCACTATTTCTCTATTCGGATCTCCCCTGCCATAAATTTTATATCCAGGGGTTTCTTTAATTTTTTGAAAAACAAGCAAACCGCTATCCGGCGGGCAGTGAGCATATAGATAATCAACTACTTTTTGAGCAACATTATCTTTGACACCAGAAACAAAAATATTTGCTCTGGGTTCTACAAACCACAACTTCAACCGCCCTCTAACAGCAGGAGGAATATTATTTGCAATAACGACGAGCACTTTTTTCTCCTAATAGCTCTTCAATATCCAATGTGGCTTGTTTCATAAGATCTTTTTCTATAACACGTTTTCGGAAAGCCTCCGATACAGTATATCTATTATACTTTCCTGCCATCTTTTTTGTAAGAGAGAAAGCCAAATCTACACATAAATCGCTCTTATATAAATCCGCTAAATCATAGACAAACGGCAATGGGCTTCCAGAATGGACAAATCCAAGATGAGGAGAATAGCCCATGCTGTGGATAATGGATGTTAATATAGCATATAGTGCTGCATTACAGGCTGTTAATATCCTGTTAACAGTATCACTCAGCTCAAATTTCCCTGGGACATACGATCGCCCCTTCCATCCAACTCCATACTCCTCTGCTTTCTGGAGGTAGAAATCCCGAACCCTAACTCCCTCCATCCCCATAAGAGTATGGAGATCTTTATCATTCAGATTTTCTCCAGGAAACCGACGAAGAAACATTTTTTTGGCGACGGCCAAGGAGTATTCTGGCACCACAGACAACATGGCCTGCCTCTGCAGATTTCTCGTATCGGCAGTGGGTGCAAAACCTGCCGCATAAAACAGAAGACTATCCTCGCCGGTCCAACACAACATGCAGTTAGCCGCACTGGCTGTCTTGACAGCCTCATGGGTAACTGTCGTTCCAGGGCCGAGAAGGAGGCAGGCAATGGTGGCGACAGGAATCCGGACACAGTTTTTTGCACAATCAATCCATCTAACACTACTGTCGTCTACTTCCAGCCTGCCTCTTTCAAGGTACAGAAAAGGATATTTATCCGCAATTCTAGGTAGTGTATCTCTAGTTATACGGATAAAAAGGCGTTTAACACCTTCCTCAATTCCAGATTCTATATCTTTATTGTTTGACATTATTAAGTCAAATTAAGTAGTTCATTGTTGTTCAATAAAAATAGATACCTGACGATCTGAATATTTTTTATATAATCCAAATTGGATAGGAATATCTCTTATTGTCCAAGTATCATCGCTGTCTTCTTTAATTCCATCGCAAACTGTAAAAATACAAATCCGTTGTTTCTGTCCTGCTAAATCATCGGCATAAGTTCTTGCTTCTTCCTCCGTTTCAAAAAAACCACACCTCACTGGAGCTGTAGGTACACAATTACGTCTGCCGAGACATATGGGCCACACTGGCTCCTTAAGAGCCCTATCTATCTCCTCCGCTTCATCTTTCAACATTTCATAAATGCATGCAAAGGCCATATCCTGCAAATAATATTTGTATGTAATCTTGGCTCCCGAACCCACTGGCTTTTTACCTTCAGCCGTTTTTGGTACAAGAAGGTTCTGCCAGGGGTCTGCGAGATCATAGCCACTTCCAACCATCTGAAAATCTCGCAAAATAGGATTTCGTACAGGTTGCCCGCATTGAGTACGGACATAAGCCCGTACCGTCATTGAATAGCCCGACATATGTTCAAGCCATTCTTTCTGTTCACCGCTCCGGCCTGAAGCACAGCACAACAGCCCAAGAATGCCTGATTTGGTAGGGAATGGCAAAGTTGTCCTATTATAGTACTTTGAGTCCGCTCCCCAAGACTGGAGCGGACCTTCAAGCCATAAAAGCAAATAACTCATTACAATTGCTCCGCTGTTGAAACAGCATCGACGATTTTGTTACAGAGTTCATCAATACTCATTGAATTTTCGTCGCCAAACGTCTCATCAGCAATTTTTCCATAAAGGGAACCGCTCAACTTTTCATTACGGTCCAATGCCTTGTTAAGGGCCTCTATGCTAGGCGCAAGCCAACCTTTCCCGCAAGAGCGTACAGGAGCATCAAATGAAAGTTGCATTCTCTGTCCGCGGCGTACAAGGACACGAGCATAATCCCAAAGGCAGGAACCAGACTGAGTATTTTGTCTTGCAGCCGGCACGGCGATATAAAGAGCTTTTACAAAGACATCTATAGCTTTTTTAATGTCTTCTTCGCTGCCACCAAGATTCTCCCACAGTTGTCCAAGATCAAGACTGATATAACGATAGTATGTTCCAGAATTGTATTCTAAGGAACCCATATGGGCTGCACCGGGATCCTGCTGGAGATCATCGAGCGCTGTAAAAAACTCAACTTCATTAGCTACTTTATGTGTTGTGATCGCATGGGAAAAAGCTGCTGCTGCCTGAATGTTGACGCTAGGTTCCTGGGCTACCATTCGACCGAAAAGAGCAATATCAAGCCCATCAGCCGCCTTGTTTTGGGAATTCAAACAGGCTTTTAACTTAGACATTTCAGGTTTGGAGAGTTTACCTACTACATCAGCGCCCTCCTCATCCTTCTTGTTTTTCTTTACTTCCACGGGGAAAGTAAAATTTCTCTCCTGCGCGTATGATGCCAAACGTTCAATTTCACTTGTAGAAACAAAAAGAAGGGTATCCTTAGCTAAACTATTGGCAATAATCTCACCGCACTGTTGAGCTTTTTCAGTTGCAGCTCCAAATTTTTCACAGGCTTGAGAGAGCAACATGCTAAGCTGTTTAGTCCTTATTCCAAGGCTGACACCTAAATTGTGAAGAGACAGACGCACCTGTCGCTTCCAGCATTGAGAACTAACGCGAGCCCTTGAAACTCCACCAACAATAGCACTTTTCGGTGCACCAACATCATCGCGATTCAGGCAAGTTACAGGAAAAGACTGAAGAATATGAAACTCGATAAAAGTCGATGCAAAAGGATTAGAATTCTTCATAACTATCTCCTTTAATAAGCAGGTACTATTTGGAGCAGGCCACATCCAAAGGCCTTTCCCCGTCCAATTCCATTGTACACAGAATTAACAAAAACATCATGTTTTTCGACTTCTAATAGGCCTGTCACTTTTGCTTTCTGTAGAGTAACAAGGCAATTCGATTTTCGAAATTGATCAACTCCAATTTCCGCTACCATAAACGAAGATTCAGGCACGGAAAACCCCCACGAGAGACTTTTCTTCAGGAACCACTCGGCAATGTATTGCCTCCCCTTAATCGGAATTATCTTGCCGGTCTTTGAATCCCTTTTCACTGCATTAATGACAAGTTCGAAAGAATAAGCACTATACCCAAGATATGGAGCTGGAAGATTCCGAACAGCAATGCCACCAGCTGAAGGTTCTTTAGGCTTCCTGTCCGAAAGGATCAGGATAGTTCTCCTCCCTCCTCTCATACCTTTATCGGCGTATAATACGCCGCTCGGTTTTTTTCTATCTCCAAGGCGGACATCCTCGAATAAAGTAAAGACCGCTTTGTGCACAGAGTAGCTATCATAAAGCTTCAACTTACGAGACTCGGAGATAGTCAACTGATATTGACTCAAAAAATGCATTTTATTTATCCCCTTCCGTCGCAGATTCATCCGTTGAGCGACGGAAAAATTCTCTTGTCCAACGAAGTTTTATGTTCTGACGAGCGTAGTCGTGCTGAAATCGACAAATATCTTCCAAAAGTTTCGAGTAGCACAATGAAATATTTCTAGAAGCAATAAGAGAGAGCACAGGGCGTAGGCTACGACAAAGTTCCTGTATATTATTACAGGAGAGCAATCTGCGAAGACGCGGACTATCAATATCAGAATCCTTTTCACCTGATTCCGAAGCCTTCAGACTCTCGCAAATACGGAGAGCCTTACCAAGGCCTAAAGAACCATCCCTTTCGAGCTGTGCGCGACAGATCGCTGCACCAACAACTGAATAAGGCAGACGTTCCGATTCATTTTCTATATCGATACCGAAACCACAAAGAATACCCAGAGCATAATACTCCTGATCAGGATTATCCGCCCTTCTCATCTTCGCTGAAAAGCCATTATCTTTTTGGCTGTTATCGAGGACCCAGTCAATGAAAAATTTTTGCCTGTTATTTTCTGGCATTTCTATTTTCCTCTAAACTGCGGCTGATTTTTCAAAACCAAGATTCGGGAAATGTCGTACAAAAATTTCAAGCTGTCTAGCTGTATCATCAGGACAGGCGTTTACATAGCAATTTTTGGCGCGACTGCGAAGACTAATAAGCACTTTTTGATACCCCTCATCTCCTCCGCGATTATCCCCATTCCAAGCATTTGCATCACTGGCACAAGCATATAAAAGTTTCTGAGAAAAACCTTCAGCTTCCTGCCAAAAATCCTGCACAGCATGCTGCGCATATTCGCCAGCATTATCCAGCTTGGCTTCGTCGTAATATCCCCTCACAGCCGCGTAGATAGCTTGCGCTATTTTTTCTAATTTTTGCATAGCAGTCTTTACAAAACTGATCCACAACAAATTAGAGTTCTCTTTTAACCACGAACTCTGTAGTGAAACTTCTGATTCTACCACATCATCATCGCCTGTAAGATATTGCTCACCAGCTTTATTACTTAAACGAATTCCACCAGACCATATTCCAAAGCTATCAACTAAGCTGCTTTCAATCCTGGGGAGACACCATTTAAGTTGCTGACAGACGTAAGTTCCTTCATTATCCAAGAATCCTAACATCGCAGTCAAAGAACGCCAGGGCCTCTTTGCCGGATCAGCCCAAACTACTTTAGGCTTTGCCTTACTGAAGTCTGCCGTCACGCTCGGATCAACAACCCCTCCATGGAGATAATCATCGTGCTGAATTCCTTCTACGAAGTGAACTCCATTATCCTCCAGCAATACAAACCTCGCCATAGGCACAAGACGCCCCATCAGACTCTGCTTGAGGGACCTAGCGATCTCATCATCTTCACCGGCAGGCATTTTTTCCCAAGGGGGAGTGCCTATGCCGGCAGTAAAAGTCCTGTCTTGAGAAATATCTTGCAAAGTCAAGATATTAAACCAAATTGTATCAAGAATATTTTTTCCAGTAAAAAACGAATGCAAAAGCCCAAGAGAACAAAGAGCTGGCCCTGCTTTTGCACTTTTACTTTTAGCGTATCCAGGGGAAAGGACGACAGACGCATCAACCTTTTTTCCGCTAAAACAGCTAGACATCTGAACAAGCAGCGCCAAAGCTTTTTTGGCATCATCCAACTCTGTTATGGCTGGAGCTACCTGAGAATGAAAAAGCAGCGACGTATTGCCGCTTGCTATTTCCGGGAATAGGATAGAATAAGGTTTAATTTCAGATTTTTTTACTTGAGGAAATTGAAGGAAAGGACGCTCACCATAAAGATAAAAAAATGGTTTTTGCTGATTAAGATAAGAAAGACATTTTTCCCCTAAACCGGAAGATCCAAGTTTTAACCAATCATCATCATCACGAGGTGTATATGCGGCCTGCGCAATTGCCAAAAGCAACTTCATTATCGCTATTTTTTCTAGCACACCTCCACCTAAAGCTGATAAATCCTGATTGCTGAAGGCATCTCGAAGGCTGACGAGCCCAATCTGTGCAACGGGAATCCATGGATCTTCGATTAAATTAAAATCATTTTTAATCATTAGTTCATCCTCTAATTATGTTTCATAATAAACATTTTCTATAACCTTCTGTACTATCATAAAAAATATTATTTTCCATTTGTACTCCATCAAGTCTAAAAAGAGAACCATCTTCTTCAAGAACGGCCATTCTGAGGCCTTTAGTGTATACCCAAGGTGTCAGGCGCTCAATCCAAGACTTATCTATTTCATCAGGAGCCAAAAATTCAGGAACATTAACAATATTAGCAACCAAATGACTGGCTATGAGAGATCGTCTGTGCCATCGAGTCTGAGAGGAACCTTCCGTACATTTTAATTGTATTTCTGTTCCATCAGCGAGAACAATATGTTCTGGATCATTAAATCTTCTAACGAGAAGGACAGGGCATTTTTTTTGAGTGTTGATGCGCGTCGGAGGATCATTATCATCAGCGACGCAAAAGCAGTCAGAGCTATTTCGCAGTGCTAATGAACGCAGTTGATCAATTTTTTTATTCATACAATAAAATGTATAACGAATTTTTTCGTCACTCTCATCTTTTTGGCAATAAGTATCTTCTATGATGTCTCTAATTTGGTTTGGTAAACAAATATTCTTTAATTTTTCCCAGACAAGAAGAGTCCGATAAAGAATATAGGGCTCATAGACTTTTCCGGAAAGCCCAAAAGCATTTTCAGGATCTTCAACAACACATTGCATATCTGGATGAAGAAGCCACACCTCTCTCTTCGCTTTTGTGGGGCGTGGTGTATCATCATGCCTCCAGAGACGGCCTATGCGCTGAAGGAGCATGTCAGAAGGGCAAAAACGGCTAATCAAAAAATCAGCGTCAATATCGAGAGACTGCTCTACGACCTGAGTTCCAATGAGAATAGCTCCCTGACGTCCTCTCGTTTCTGCATGATGAGAATATCTAGCCGTCCATATCGACTCATTATTTTGTCTATCTACCTGCATAAAACAGGAATGCAAAAGCCCTACCTGAATATTCTCCATCGCGGAAGCCCTAGCTGACAGCAGTTCATAAATATTTTGTGACTGAGCAACCGTATTTTCGACCCAAAGAACTTTTTCACCTCTTTCAGATCGTAAAAGAGCTTCTTCAACTGCTTCCTGATCTGTCGAATGCATAATGCAAACAGAATACGGTTTTCCTACACTGCAGGAAGAAAACTCTTTTTTACCAGAAACTGGAGCGGAACTTATAAGTGGATAGGAAGTCTCATTATCTTCTGAATTAAGAATTTTTTCCCTTCTTTTTCCTGTCAATGTAGCACTTAAAATAATTACTGTGCATTTACAATTGACAAGTTGTCTTACTAATTCATCAAGCAATGTCCCTGTATAAGCATCATAACTATGGACTTCATCCAATATGACAGTTTTTCCCGCTAAACCAAAGGTACGCAGGGCTCCGAAGCGTACATGCATGACGGACATCAGAGCCTGATCTACTGTACCAACAGCATATGGCGCTAATATTCCCTTCTTACCCTGATTAAACCACGATCCTTCAGGTCCACCTTCGCGGCCGAATTCGGGATTTTCATATCGCTGCAGCCAAGAAGTGGAATGCAAAAGAGAAACCTTTGGTCCGCTATTATCTCCAGATATTTGTGATAAAAAATAACTTACACGTTCATAAATTTTATTAGCAGTCAATCTCGTTGGAAGAGCAAAATACAAACCGTAACTTTTACGCTCGGTAATCATGCGATAAGCCGCATATAACGCAGCCTCTGTTTTCCCCACACCCATAGGAGCCTCAAGAATGTACACACCGGGCCCTTTTACAGCATTATACAGAGTTTCTTGTGCAGGCCGGGGCTCAAAGCCAAAAATTTCCTTAAAACTCAATCCAGGCTTTACTTCCGGCCAAAAGAATCCAGCAGTCTTCACTGCTTCTTCGACAAGCGGGTTCCAGTCTTTTCCCGGGTCGTCAAATAAAGGACCAGAGGCAATCCAGTCTGCCACAACTGTAAGCCCTGCAACTATTCTTTCCTGATAACCGGAGGCAAAATCTGACCATTTTTTACCGTCCATTAGCAGATGAACGAGTTTTACTCTTTCCTCCTGCCAAGCATGCCCGCCAAATTGTAAACACTCTGACGGCATTACTTTACTAGGTTGACCGTGATGGCTCCCCGTAATCCGCACGAGGCTTTCCGGAGCTCCCATTCCTTTCAAAGCCGAACCGCTTACGGCAGCGTGGCCATGCCACGAAGTTTCCACTTCTGGGTCGACGCCCGCTAATTCAGGTATTTCTTTTTTTACATCGATATTATCGATAGCATTACGTAATTTTTTCTGAAACGTTGGACAAACTTTACCAATATCATGTAGTAAGGCAGGAATGAAAGCTTCATTTGGCAAAAAATTAAGGACTAATTGATTAAATCTGGATATTAAAATTTCAGCAACATTGCCAGCAATTCTACAATGAGATTCAACTGTACGCCCACATACTGTGCGCCCATTATTCCAGGTTTTAGCCAAGCATTCTCCAAACGGTAATGATGGCCTTACTTTAATATTTGTAATAAGATTTTTTGGAATTCTCATAATATATTTCCCAATTATTATAAATCAATATAAAAATTATTCGATAAAACTTTACCATACCAGATGGTAAACGAGTAAAAAATTTTCAATGTGATATTTTTATCGCCATAAATTTTTCTTATCAACCCCTTCAGCAAAAAATCTTCGTTTTTCTCTTGACGCATCAGCCTAGTGTCGGTAAATAGAAATTGAAATTCAATTTCACTTTTGGAGGACAAAAAAATGGCCAAGATTCTCGAAGTGTACGGTTCCACCACTGGCAATACTGAATCCATCGCTCACGCCATCGAAGCAAAACTCCAGGCAGCCGGCAACGATGTCACCGTTGTGAACGCCGCCGATGCCCAGGCAGACGGCCTCGCCGACGGATATGACGCGGTTCTTTTCGGCGCCTCCTGCTGGGGCGACGAGGACATTGAAATGCAGGAAGACTTCGCTGCCCTTTTTGAAAACGCCGATAAAATGAATCTCAAAGGCAAAAAAATCGCCGCCTTCGCCTCCGGAGACCGCAGCTACCCCCACTTCTGCGGAGCAGTCGACGTTGTCGAAGAGACCGGCAAAAAACTGGGCGCGGAGATCATCACTGACGGCCTTCGCATCGAAGGTGATGGTTCGGACTGCGAAGATGATATCGCGTCTTGGGCGGACGACATCGCCAAGGCTGTATAACTCACAATGCGCCAACCTCAGGAGGTCGCCATGCCACAAAATCAGCCTCCATTTCAGCAACCACAACCTTCATATACGGTGCGACTCGTTTGAACCTTCGCAGGCTCACTCGGTACTTGCGCTGGTCGGATCATACCGGGACGTCTGCCCGCACATTTTCGTCGATGTCCAGGGTGTCCAGGAGATGGATGCTGCCGTCGCGGCACACTTCAAATCATCCCAGCTGAAGACCCAGCTCCGTCCCAGACAGCTCATATTCATGGGCAAGCGCGGATTTGAGCTGGCAGTGGACGGCAACCTGGTCCTTATCCCCAAGAAGCCGGATCCGGCAAAAAAACACCACTGCTGCGGCAAATGCGCGCACTGCCACTGCGGTAAACACAAAGAATCATAAACTTCTCCTTAACTGCCCCAAGGCAACGCTGTAGAAGGCCCCGTTATCGGGGCCTTCTACGTTTCTGACCCATGTAAAAAAATGTAAATACAGCCCGGTTCCTTGACGGAGATCAGCCGGCAGACTACAGAATGGGTATGTATACGCATCTGACCGGACTTCTGTTCATTGCTCCCGAAGGACACACAAACTTCTCCGGGATTTCTCTCAGTGTGTCCGGTCTCAGCTTCACCTGACCGCCCGGCAGGTGGGGCTGGATGTCTCACGTCATCTGTCGTCTGCAGCCGCAGATCTGAGCATGATGACAGGAGATCCTCCACCTGCAGTCAGGACAACATCCCAATCAGGAGGATCTCTCTATGAAAAAGCTTCTCGCCGTAATCTCCGGGCTGGCCCTGCTGGCCTGCACCAGCCCCGCCTGGTCTGCTCCCGTTGACGCATTCAAAGACCTTAAAGGCTCCCTCGACATCGCAGGCGGCACAGCACACATACCGGTCATGAAGGCCGCTGCCAAGGCCATCATGGAAGCCAACCCGAATATCCACATTACCGTGGCCGGAGGTGGTTCGGGCGTGGGTGTGCAGAAGGTGGGCGAAGGGCTCGTGCAGATCGGAAATACCGGCCGTGCGCTCAAGGACACGGAGATAGCC
>ENA-ORMS01003141-ORMS01003141.1-human-gut-metagenome-genome-assembly--contig:-NODE-3141-length-11060-cov-2.963471_pt1 | contig 11060 bp, 6 predicted proteins | sample MGYA00242104_ERZ508997 | MGnify/ENA primary metagenome ERZ508997 (study PRJEB26280, sample SAMEA2338704) | human gut metagenome | biome: human gut; feature: human-associated habitat; material: faeces... | reverse complement strand
AGTGCCGACTCGGAGGTGCAACCTCAGCTAAATTAATAATGTTATTGTGACCTTTCTTTCTTAATCACGATGCAAAGGTAACATATTTACGTTACACTACCAAATATTTTAGAAAGAAAATGTAACGTATTTAGGTTAATTAACAAATATTCATTTGTAACGTACTATTCTTTAAACTACGTTAATACTTTTACGTATATATGCTACATTTCAAAGATTATTCTTATCTTTGCAAGAAAATAACAATGTAACGTATTACGTATTATGAGATTTAAAGATGTTCTTAATAAATATGGTGTAACGCAACAAGACCTAGCAGACCGGATGGGTATGAATAGAGTTTCGGTTTCTCGTTTACTTAGCGAGAAAAACGACTTGCGTATATCAACTATCGAAAAAATAGCAAACGCTATAGGCTGTCCTGTAGCAGAATTGTTTGATAAGCAGAACAAAGAAGATGCTATTAGTGATTTCATCGCCCTAATAAAACAAGGTGGTGAGTTGTATTCCGCATCGTCCATCGCTGAGGCTAGGGTCGTGTTGGATAAGTTGGAAAGTGTTAAGTAACGTGGGGTGTTCCTCACAAGGTTCAATAATTAAATAAATGTGATTATGAAGAAGAAAGTGATAATTGCCATCATCGTAGCTATCGTTGTGATAGGTGGCGGAATTGGTGGCTACGTGTACCATTCCAACCAAGTTAAGGCTGAAAAAATGGCTAATTACAAGAAGGCGTTGTCTGATTATCGCTTCAATAGCAATAGACTAATATATTCTTTGGATTTCGTAGCAACGGATTTTGTTATCAATTGGAACTCAGCCATAATGAATAAAAAGGCTATGAACGCAAAGAATGAAATAGTTCCTTGCTCTGATTTTGAAGATGCCGTTTCTTCTCGATATGCCTTCTATGATAAGTATGGTGCATATAAGATTTTGGATAGTGTGTATGTATCATTAGGAAAGCATTTGGAAAAGATGCGTGTAAATTCTAATGAAGACCAGCAAAAAATCGTGGAAAGCTGTAGTGATGAATACAAGGAGTTGAATAATGCTATTGTTCTTGTAAAAAAGCCTTATGGCGCATTGGTGCAATATTCTAAACAGAAAGGAGACTTGTTCTTTAAACTTTATGCTTTTGATAGCGAATTGGCTAAAGTTTCCCCATTGGAAGAAGATAAGGGCGATGAGAGAACAAAAGCAATGAATATGGAATTATACGGAACGCATTTGTTTGTTACGGCTGACTTTGACAAAGAACCGCAAAAGGCAAAAAAGCAAAGTTATACGTTTAGTAACATTTCAACAAATTGGGTTTATTTGAAATGATACTTTTATTATAATAATAAGGTGCAATTTTAAAAATAGGTTTCTAAAAGAAAATAAAGTTTAAAAGAATAAAGAAATACACTAAATAATTTGCTTGTTTCGGAAATTGTGTTTACCTTTGCAAACGAAATCAGAAATGGTTTTGTAGCTTCCATATTGCATTCTCTACATTAGCGATATTGGTAGCTACGTTTATACATAAGGCAATAGCTTTATAAGCTAGAAGTCATTAAATGAAGTGCAGTGTACAACAGAAAAGTGGTGTGAAGTGTAGTGGAGTGCGGTGAAGTCTAGTGTAGTAGGGTAAAGTGCAGTATGGTATAGTAAAGTATAGTACAGTATAGTGAGCCATCCTTCGGGGTGGCTCTTTTTTTGTTAATTGAGGTTAATATAACAAAAAAGTTATCCTTTTATTTGCATATATAACAAAAAAGTTATATCTTTGCATTGTCTTAAGGACAAAAGAGGTCTTTTACTTATTTATTAATTTCTTCTATTATATATGATGAAGACTAGTCAATTAGTGAGAAAGCTGACCCAAGCAGGTTGCTATGTGGTTCGGCATGGTGGTAATCACGACATTTGGTTTAGTCCAACAACAAAACTTAAATGTCCAGTGCCACGGCACGGCAGTCGTGAAGTTTCTCGAAAGACTTACGACAGTATTCTTGAAAGATTGCTTGGGCTTTAAGCCCAGCAATTTTTCGCTTATATAGCAAGAAGTTGATATGAGTTTAAGACCTCTTTTTAAAGTTTAGAATCGGAATTATGGCAACAAAGGTAATTATACAAGTAGAAAAGTGTAAAGAAGAAAAGAATTTTTCTTGCTATATGGTGGATAAATTTCCAGACTTCCATCTAGTCGGATTTGGCAACTCTGCAAAACAAGCGATGGATGATATTTTTGTAGCAAAGGAAGAGATTAAAGAGCTTCTTGAAGAAGAGGGAAAGCAAATGCCTGAATTGGTGTTTGAGTTCCGGTATGATATAGGTTCTTTCTTCGATTATTTTTCATATCTGAATATAAATGGTGTCGCAAAGAAAGCTGGCATTAATGCTTCTCTGATGCGTCAGTATGCAATGGGAATCCATGAGCCTAGCAAAAAACGTAAGCAGCAAATTCTTGATTGCTTACATGGAATTTCAAAAGAATTACAGGCTGTCGTGATTTGACGGTCTTTATATATAGAAGAAAAATAAGTAAACAACCGAGCCTTCTGCATGTGAATGTGGAAGGCTTTTTCGTATCTAGACCTTATTCTTTGCACTTAAATCTTTAGTGAAATAGCACCTTTTAATTCATTCGATATTCCTTTGATTATTAGCTAATTTTGCCAAGAAAAACGTATAAGGATGGCACAGTTAGAATTTAATATCAAAGCGAATTTCGACCAAATAAGGCTAGCCAAGCAAGAACTTGAAAGATTGCGTGGAGAGTTGTTGAAAACAACAAAGGCGACAGATAAGGCGGTTGTTCAAGACCTTACGGATAAATATGCAGAGCAAAAGCAAAAGGTGACAGAGCTTAGTTCCGCAATGTCTCGCTATGCTTTGGTGATGAGCAGTGATTATGCCAAGAAAATGCAATCTTTGACAAGGGAAACATATTCTTTTGAATTGCAAGCTGATGCCAGTAAGAGAAAGATAGAAAAGCTTTCTTCTGAGATAGCAAAGATGCAGTCTAAACTTCGCAAAGGAGGTTTAGATGTTGGTACTTCAACTATACTTAACCGTGATATTAACGAAAATTCCACCATACTCAATGACGAGAAAAGGCGTTACGAGAATCTTACCGGATTAGGAAAGCAAGCAAGAACAGAATTGCAAAACATGCAGGCAGAGTATGTTCGTTATTCAGGTTCTTCGAATGCAACAACTGATAACGTAAAGGTGATGACTGATGCCTTTGCTGGAATGATTGAGGAAATGAAGAAAGTTCCTACTGTCGGTGAGGGTGCGACATCTTTATTCAATCGTCTTGGTGGTGATGCTAGGCAATTAGCAATGAGTCTTGTCGGTGGATTGGGCTTTGAACAATTGGCAGAACATATTTTCAATGTCCGTTCTCAGTTCCAACAACTTGAAATTTCATTCACGACAATGCTTGGTAGTGAGCAGAAAGCTGGAGCATTGATGAACCAACTTGTCCAAACGGCTGCGAAGACTCCTTTCGACATGAGTTCGATAACGAATGGAGCGAAGCAGTTGTTGGCTTATGGTACGGCTGCAAATGAGGTTAATGATATTCTTGTTCATCTTGGAGATATTTCGGCAGGTCTGAACGTTCCGTTGAACGATTTGGTATATTTGTATGGTACAACAATGAGCCAAGGCCGCATGTACACGGTGGACTTGCGTCAGTTTATGGGCAGAGGCATCCCGATGGCTGAGGAGCTTGGTAAAATCATGGGGAAGACTACCCAAGAGGTTCAGCAAGCTGTTACCGATGGAAAGGTTGGAGCTGATTTGGTGAAGAAAGCTATCATCAACATGACCGAAGAGGGCGGCAAGTTTGGCGGACTGATGGAAAAACAATCCACAACCTTGCAAGGCAAATGGTCTAACATTGGTGATAGCGTTGACCAGATGTTTAACGAACTCGGCAAGAAGTCACAAGGAATATTTGGCACAGGCTTAGATTTGATTTCGTCTTTGGTTGACAATTGGGAGACTCTGGTTAAAACGATAGGAAGTGCAGCTGTTATGGTCGGAACTTACAAAGCTGGCTTGATGGCAGCAGCATCCATTCAAAAAGCTCAAAACAAAGCTACACTTGATAGTATTGCAAGTAATCTTGACGAAAAGATAAAAGCGTACAAAGATGAAGCTGAATTGTATCATTCCTACACCGGAAAAGATACATCCGAATATAAGAGCCAAAGACTTTCGGATTTGAATAAGGCTGTTTCTAATACAGATATGTTGGGTACGGATAAGGCTGAGGAACTTGTGTCTCTTAAAATCAAAGAGGCTCAGACCGATGGACTCATAACCCAACAAATGGCAGAGCAATTGCAACTTAAACGTGATATGCTTGTCACTCAGCAACAATCTGCTGCTAAGGAACAGATGGAGGCTTTGGAACTTTCCAAGGGACTTGATGAGAAAATGGCTCAGTTCAAGGAGATGGAAAATGATTACCGACATCTTAACGGCAAAGATACCAAGGACTACAGGGCAAGCCGTTACAACGAGTTGGGAAGTGCATTGGCTGACACTGAAAATATCGGTGATGATGAAACGGAGCAACGCATATCTAAGCAGATAGAATTAGCGAAATCTGAGGGGTTGATTAGTGAAGAAATGGCTAAACAACTCCAGTTGAAGCGTGACCTCTTGGTTGAGCAGACAAGACTTGCGGAGAAAGAACAACTCCAATGGCAAAATGCGGTAAATGCCAAGGAAGCCGCAGAAGAAGAGTTGCGTGCAAAAAGATCGCAAGAAGCCGACATTGCTGCTGCAAATAAGGCTGCGGAACAAGCAAAGGCAGAGGCTGACCTTAAACAAAAAATAGCCAAGGCAAATGAAACCGCTTATGGTAAGGCTCTTTTGGAAACTAACGCCTTACAGAAGAAAGTAGACTTGCAGCAAGAGAGTTATGACAAAGCGATGGATGAGGCTCGTGAAAAGAGAGTAGTCCTTGCTCAGCTTGATGAGGAAATAAAAAAGCAGCAGCAAATCATAGAACAGAAAGAAAAGGAATTGGTCTATGATAATGGGGCGGTTGATACGACTTCATTTGGTGGCTATGCGGATTCTTTTTCGGATAACGAAAATAGTTCAATAGTTCAATACGAGGCTGAACAAGCGAAATTGGAAGAGCTGATGCAAAAGCGTCAGCAAGCGGATGAGGAATACGAAAGTTCTAACGCAAAGCGTAAGGCTATCCAACAGGAACTTCAGACTACGACTGAGAAGTTGACTGAAGCCGAAGAGAATGAAACCGAGGTCTATAAAGAGACAGGAGCAGCGGCAGATGAAATTGGAGATATTGTTCAGCAAGGAATAGATATAGAGGATGGTAAGATTAGCATTACGGAGGCGGCAACTACTGCTACACAAGCTAATACGACTTCTGAAGCGAGCAATGCAACCGCAAAAGGTGCTAATGCAAATGCTACTTCTTCGGAAACTATTGCTAATACGGCAAATTCGACTTCAAAGACAGCTAATACTGCGGCTACTAATGTAAATACAACGTCCGAGAACGTGAATACAGGAGCAAAGGAACGAAATTCCCTTGTTACCTCTATATTATCTGTTGGCACAAAAGGGTTAGTCTTAGCTCAAAATGTGTTAACATGGGCTACTAATGCCGTTACCGTTAGTATGAGGGAGTTATGGGCTGCAATGCTTGCAAATCCTTTAACTACCATCGTTACTTTGGTAACAACCGCAATATCCGTTTTTGCGATGTTTGGAAGCGAGGAGGAAGATACCGCAAAGAAGACACAAGATATGGGAAATAAGGCTGCTGAGGCTAGCAATAAGGTTCGTTCCTTGTTTGCGGTTCTTAATAACGGCAATGCAGAAGACCATAAGGACACAATAAATGAATTGAAGTCTGCTTATAAAGAATATGGGGTAATACTCAATGAGACTAAAATGAAGTCTCAAAGCATGAGTGAGCAAGCTAAAGAGTTAAAGGCGCATGAAGAAGAACTTATCGGTATAATTGAAAAGCGTTCTCTTGAAATGGAGCGTGCAAATCAATTACAAGAGGCTTATGATAATTATAATTCTTCAAATGATTCATCTTTCAGCTCATTTAAAGATTCTATAGATGATAAGTTGTCTGATGTAGAAATGGGTACTATACGAAGTTTGATAAGTCAGGATGATATAGATAAGTTAGCTGAGTTACAAAAAGAAATGAAAGCTTGTGGCGGTGAGTTGAAGGTATATAACTCTTTAAAATCTCAATATAGCCAATTACAAGGGGAGTTGAATGTAAAGATAGGAACTTATCTTAACAACATGCATCACGAAGACGAAGAGATAGCGAAGTTGATACCAGATATTAACGACTATACCGATGGACTTGTGAATAACAAAGTTGAGTTGGATGGTACTGTTGATTCTATAAATAATAGCGTCAATGCCGCAGAACGTGCGAGAAAAGCCACATCTAAGTTGACTTATGCGCAAGAGGAACAAGCTTTGAAAAGTCAATATGCAAAGAAGAGCTTCAAGGATTTGAATAGTGAAATCCAAGAGACAATAAAGTCGTGCAGTAGAAAGTTGCATCTTGATATTAAGGTTAACTATGATGATAGTGAGCTTCCTGCATGGATTAAGAATATGTCTCAGTCTCAGTTGAAAGCGAGTATGGCTGTGAGAAAGAACTGGCTTGATGGACACAAAAAAGGGGATGTTCTTCAAGTTGGAGGTCAATATAAGACTTACGAACAGGTCGCAAACGAATTGGCTATGATGCAAGCAAGAGGTAACAACATCGAAAGTAAGCCGAAGAAAAGCCAAAAGGAGATAGATAAGGAGAGGAAGGCAAGAGAGAAAGCGGCTAGGGATGCTGAAAAGGCTAGGAATGATGCCGAGACAAAGGCTGGTAATAAGCGCAAGGCTGAGGAGGATTATTCCAAGTCTATTTCATCCTATTCGGAGAAAGCCAGCGATAAGTTGTCTAAGCGAAGAACGGAATTGATTAAGAATGAGACCGAAAAGGAGATTGCTCAAATTAATATGTCTTCAGACAAGGAGAAAAAGGCTATAGAGGATTCGATTGACAAACTCGTTGAGGCTAAGAAGAAGAAAGACCAAATTGTTTGGGTAAATTCGGGAAAAGGTCGTAAAGCCAACATGTGGAAACAGGGTAAGTCTGATGCGGAATACCGCAAAGAGGTATTGGGCACACAAATGGTTGACGACAAGGGTAATCATCTAGGAAAGACCATTGGACAGAACTCTGAAGACCAAATTGCCTTGATTGAGAAACAGAGGCAATTAAAGCTGAAGGAAATCCAGCAAGCAGAGATTAAGGACATGTTGGATTTCATGAAGCAATACGGCAGCTTAGAACAACAACGTTATGCTATTCTGAAAGAATACACGGACAAGATAGACCTTGCTAGAGAGAAAGGTGATACTTTTGGCGCAGCGAGTGCGGAAATGGAGATGAACGACCAGTTGAAGAAGTTGAATTTTTCGGATTTCAAAGATTCTATCAATTGGGATGTTGTCTTTCAGGATATGAACCGATTGAGTATTCCTTATCTTGAAGACCTTCGCAAGAAGATGAAGGAGTTGCTTGGTTCGGGTACGTTGGAAATTGATGACATGAAAACCGTATCTGACCAAATCTACAAGATTGATGATGCGATTTCCGAGCAGAAGGATAGATGGGGATTGGTTAATGATGCAGTCCGTGAACACCGTAGGCTTATTGATGAGGCGAAGGATGCGCAAGACCGATTGGCACAAGCTAGAAAGGGGGAGTTTGATGCCAAGGCTGATAATATGAGCCAAAGGAGAAAAATCCAAGGCGTGTTTGCTGAAAGTGGGGTTAACATAGATACCAGTAATATCACTTCTGCCAATAAGGACAAACTTATGGGTTCTACCAAGAATCTCAGTGTAAGCCAAACGGAGAAGTTACGTAAGCTTTTTGATGATTTGGCGGTTTCAGAGGTTAAGGTTGGAAAGGCAACAAAGGAAGTTGGAAAGGCACAGGAAGAAGCCAAGGTAAAGCAGGATGCTGCAAAGAAGAGCTTGCATGATACTATAGAGGAATGGGCTGAGGGCTTGAGGAAAATCCAAGAGAAGCTGAAAGACCTTCCTGGGTTAGTCGATGCGTTAGGTCTCGGAAACACAGGCTTTGGTAAAGCCGTGAATAACGGAATGGATGCATTGAACAGTGGAACACAAGCCTTTTCTGATTTTGCAAGCGGAAACTACATAGGTGCGGCTATGAATGGAATAAAAACCATTGGCTCGTTGGGCAAGATGTTCGGTATAGGCGGAGGTAATGGTGCAGAAGTTGCGAAGAAAACTGAAGAGCTGACCGAGAGCAATGACAGATTGATGTATTCCATTGATAAGTTAAAAGAGTCTATTGACAAATCTTCCGGTTATACAGCCGTCAGCAACTATAATGCTGCTTACGATGCTCAAAAACAGGTTAACACCCAAACGATGGATATTCTCAAAACACAGATGGGGTATCATGGGGCACACCATTCAAATGCTTATTATTGGAATCTTTCTGCACAAGATTATGCGGCAATCAATAAGACTTTGGCTGAGCAAAGTAAGATAAGGGGTGGTTATACTAATTCTTCGATAAACAAGGTTAATTCCTTGGAGGATATATACAAGCTCACTCCAGAGCAGATGGCTGACATTCGTACACATAATGCGGATGTATGGAAGAATATGACCGACCAAGGCAAGTATGATAAGACGGAATATTGGGAGCAATATACAGAACTGGCGGGCAAACTAGAGGAGTTGACGGAGCAAATCAATGAGAATTTGACTCAAACAACCTTTGATTCGATGAAGAGTGACTTCATAAACAACCTTATGGATATGAGTAAGTCTGCAAAGGATTTTTCTAATGACTTCACTACAATGCTCAACCAGTCGATGCTCAACTTCGCTTTGGGAGACCTTATGAATAAAAAGCTTAAGCCTCTTTATGAGAGCTGGGCAAACAAGATGAAAGAGAATGGAGGAAGGAAGCTTACGCCAACCGAATTGAATAATCTTAAAGAAGAGTATGACAAGATAGTTCAAGAGGGTTTGGCTATTCGTGATAATATTGCTGATATTACGGGTTACAAACAATCTTACGAGCAGTCCGCTTCTTCCGGTTCTTTTGAATCAATGAGTCAAGACACAGGCGATGAGTTGAATGGTCGTTTCACTGCGGTACAGATCGCTACAGAGGGAACGTATGAGGAAACAAAGCTCATAAATACCAAGTTGGATGCTATTGTAGCTCGTAATGGTGGTGCAGAGTGCAGTTTATTAACGGCTAGCGTGAATACTATTATGGGTAATGTAGGTAACATTTGGTTAGCTGTTGATGAGGGTAGGACTATCCTTGCACAAAGCTTGATGTACTTGCAGTCGATTGATGAGAGACAAGAGCGATGGCATAAGCCTATGTTGCAAGCATTCAATGATATACACGAATTGAAAGATAAGATGAGTAGATTGTAAACAAAGAAGAGGAACGTATGATGCGCTCCTCTTTCTTTTTATATAATAGTGCCAAGAAAACCCAAAGGTCTTTAGCCTTTGGAATGAATTGGCACAAAAAGTCTTCTCTTTCCAATATACCTTATGCAAATTAGGAAAGTCTTTCCATATTGTGTACGTAGTTTCTTGCTTTAACTTACGAACGATAGCGGAAACACTGACACTTGGAGAATAAGTAATCATGAAATGTATATGATTTTTGTCTGTTTCTACCGTTTCTATTTCAAAATTAGCATTTTCGGATATTTTCAGGCATATCCGCTTCATGTATTCAGATAACTCTCCATCAAGAATATTCTTTCGATATTTGCACACAAAAATCAAGTGTCATTTAAGCAAGAACTTATGTCTGTTTTTGGAATTGTATTCCATTTCCTTTTCCTTTTACAAAAAATGCTGTATTTTGTAAATAATTGCATTTTTCCTTTGTTGTTTCAGAAAAATAGTGTACCTTTGCGGTATGAAAATGATTCAGAAGACATATAAGTTCAGGCTTTACCCAAATAAGGAGCAAGAGAGGATGCTTGCGAGTTATTTTGGCAGCGTCCGCTTTGTCTATAATCATTTCCTCGCCAAGCGCAAGGAACAATACGAGAAGACCAAGAAAAGCTCAAACTATTACGAGCAAGCAAAGGAACTGACTGCAATGAAGAAAACCGATACCTATTCATGGCTAAAGAAAATCAACAGTCAAACCTTGCAGCACGCCTTGCGTCACTTGGAGACCGCCTACGTAAACTTCTTCAAGGGTAGGGCTAAGTTCCCACGCTTCCATTCAAAGAAGCATGGTGGCAGCTTTGCCGTTCCTCAGCATTTCAAGGTTGAGGGGAACAGGATATTCATCCCGAAGTTCAAGGGCGGCATCAAATTCGCCAAGAGCCAAGAGGTCAAGGGCGAGTTAAAAAATATGACTGTATCTGTTACACCAAGCGGAAAGTATTACGTTTGTATTATGGCACAAGTAGAAGCCGAAGACTTAGAGAAAACCAATCAGAGTGTCGGCATTGACTTGGGTTTGAAGGACTTCGTGATTACTTCAAATGGTGACAGATACACATCAAATAAGTTCATCAAGAAATACTCAAAGAAGTTGGCTTCAATGCAGAAGCATCTTTCTCGCAAGAAGAAGGGAAGTGGCTCATGGAACAAACAGCGCATCAAGGTAGCAAGGTTGCAGGAGAAAATTATGTTTTGCCGCAACGATAAGTTACACAAGATTTCCACCGACCTCATCCGCAAGTATGATGCGATTTGTTGCGAGGACTTGAATGTCAAGGGAATGACCAGAAATCATCACCTCGCCAAGTCCATTTCCGATGCAAGCTGGGGTGCGTTCGTCACGATGTTGGAGTACAAGGCGAAGTGGTACGGAAAGACCCTTTCCAAGATAGGAAGGTTCTATCCATCATCAAAGACTTGCCATCATTGCGGTTACGTTAAGGAAGATTTGTCTTTGTCTGACCGTTACTACACTTGCCCAAATTGCGGCAAGCAGATAGACCGTGACTTGA
>ENA-ORMS01003138-ORMS01003138.1-human-gut-metagenome-genome-assembly--contig:-NODE-3138-length-11069-cov-3.379063_pt1 | contig 11069 bp, 11 predicted proteins | sample MGYA00242104_ERZ508997 | MGnify/ENA primary metagenome ERZ508997 (study PRJEB26280, sample SAMEA2338704) | human gut metagenome | biome: human gut; feature: human-associated habitat; material: faeces... | reverse complement strand
ATGATATTTTTATTCTATACCATTTCGGAGGTTTACACAAGATTTTAAGAAGTCTTTGCATTATGGCTGAATGTGCGCTCGATTGATGAATTGATCGCCGCATCAACGTTGTTTTTAGAAAGATTCACTGTACTGGTTTCTATAATTACAACCTTTGGTGCCTTATCATATAGTTCCAAGTTGACGGGAAGGTACTGGCATACCTTGAAAAAATCATGTCCTGATACTCCCATATTATATAAAGAATACTTACCGTTTAGTTTTTGGGATAAAAGGTAAGCAGAATTTTCATTCTGCATAACATTGGCTGCTTCCATGTGAGATGAGCCAAGAACAATTATGTCAGGGTTACTTATTACAGATTTGTTATTAAATCCATTCGCGTCAAATTTACCAAAAGCAATACCTTCAGTAGCCTTAACCCATATAGAGTTTGGTAACCAAACAAAATCGGTATTTCCTTTTGGGTTTTCTTTATGAATAGGTTTAATATCATAAAAACACAATAGTCCACAAATAATTGCTACAGCAACAATTCCGGACGCTATTACTTTTAATAGCCCCTTTATAAATTTCTTAACGTTCTCTCCTGCATTTATTTTTGCCTCTAAGTAAAAAGTTCATCACATAATACTGCTATTTTAATTCTCACTCTGTGATATTTTATAGTGTATCATAAATATTGCCATTTTACAACAGCATGTGCACCATTATCATATAAAACCGCACAGGCGAAATTATGCCAAAAATCGCATTAGAGAGTAAAACATCGTACAATCTGTAAATATATCAAGTTGTGCCGATTTTTCAGAAATCAGAAATTTCCATATACGAGAATGCATGAGAAAATTTCTCGTATTTTTTAATAATAAACTAAAAAATCGTTGTATATTTTTGGTATATATGCTATAATTAACCGAGATTCAGCACAGCTGAGGGCTGATGCAACTAATGTTTAGGAGGATTTTTTAATGAGCGAGATACCCAGGACTTATCCGAGCTGGCTCAAGGGTGAGGTCAAGAGCGCGCAGAAGGAGTACACCGAGCCGACAAAGCTCCTTGCCGACGACGGAACTCTGCTTTCACCCGGCTGGGCGCGTCACATGGTCTTTGACTATGACCGCACGAAATCGACGCCTACAATGCGCCGCAAGGAATGGGACTTCTATCAGATATCCGACGGAAGATATATGATTCAGATAAGCTTTGCCAATATCTCTATCGGCGGCTACGCTTCGGCGGCGGGCATCTCCGAAGCTCCGGCAACGGACGCTGCGGTCTGTCCGTCCGGCTCCGCCCCGACGAACAAGAAGCTCGCCGCCGGCACTCTCACCGCTCCCACGGCGCTCTTCCTCGGCGGAAAAGACAAATATGTTCTCCCGCCCAAAGGCGATGTTCCGAACCATGTCAAGATGGAGGTCAACGGAATCGGCAAGGCTACATTCGATGTCCTGACCGAAGAGCATAAGCGCACTATTTATTTCAAGTCAGGCAAGGTCGAGTGCCATTTTGAAATGGACATTCCGGATGGACTCGAGAACATCACAACGGTTCTCCCCTTCAAAGACGACCCGAAGAGCTATTTCATGACCACAAAACAGAACTGCATGCCCTGCAGCGGCACATATAAGTGGGGCGACAAGGTCTACAAATTCTCAAAGGACGACACCTTCTGCTGCCTCGACTGGGGTCGCGTCAACACCCCCTACAAGCTCGTTTGGTACTGGGGCAACGGCTCTACATATCTGACTGACGAGAACGGCAACAAGCACATTTTCGGCTTTGAGATAACCTGGGGCATCGGCGACGAGAGCAACGCGACCGAGACCTGCATATTCTATGACGGCAAGGCTCACAAGTTCGGCGCGATAGATGTCGAAACTTTCCCGAAACCCGACAAATATATGGAGCCCTGGCACTTTGTCTCCGAGGACGGCAGATTTGATTTTGTAATGACCCCGTTCTATGATCACCACTGCGACACAAACGCTCTCAATCTCCTGCGCATGCATTCGCATCAGGTTCACGGCATGTGGAACGGTACGGCTGTTCTCGACGACGGCACAAAGCTTGAAATTAAAGACATGTACGCATTCTGCGAATATGTCGAGAACAAGTGGTAAATTAAACCGACGCGAACCCTCCAAACGGAGGGTTCGTTTTTTGATGATAAAATCCACTATCCCCTTGACTTTTTTGCCGCGAAAGGCGAAAATATCTACGGAGAGTGATAACTATGGCAAAATTGAAAGAACACGGTCTTATAGTCTCATGCCAGGCAGTCAAGGGCGAGCCGCTCTACGGGCTGCACATGATGGGACATTTTGCGCGCGCAGCTGTACTCGGCGGCGCGGCTGGTATAAGAGCGAACTATGTTGAGGACATAAACGAGATAACGGCAGAGGTCGATGTGCCCGTAATCGGCATAATTAAAGCCGAATATCCGGACTCCGAAGTTTACATAACCCCGACGCTGAAAGAGGTCAAAGCCCTGCTGACAACGAAGTGCAGCGTTATTGCGCTCGATGCAACGAAGCGTGCGCGTCCCAACGGTGAGAAGCTTGAAGATCTTATAAAATATATTCGCGAGAATGCGCCCGAAGTTGAGATAATGGCGGACTGTTCGAACTACGAAGAGGCAAAGCGCGCCGACGAACTTGGTTTCGATTATATCGGCACTACCCTGCGCGGCTATACAGAATACACCAAGGGTATCGCAATCCCGGACTGCGAGTTGCTCCGCGAAATGACATCGACACTGCACGCGCATATCATCGCCGAGGGCGGAATATGGGAAGTCAGTCAGCTGAAAAATGTGCTTGACACGGGCGTATACGCCGTTGTCATCGGCAGCGCGATAACCAGACCCATGGACATTACCAAACACTTTATGAAGGCTTTCGGTGAATAAGATGAAGAATATCGGTATCGACATCGGCGGGACATCGATAAAAGGTGCGATTATTGAAAACGGAACCGTTACGGCGAGAGCAAAACGTTCGACCAACATATCCCGCGGACTCGACAGCATCAGAGATTGTCTTTTTGCCGTTATAAAAGATCTGCTCCCGCTTGCAGGCGCAGGTGCGGGCATAGGCATCGGCTCTGCCGGGGACATAGATCCATATGAAGGTAAGGTTCTCTACGCGACCGGCAACCTGCCCGGCTTCACGGGATTCGAGATAAAAAAAGATGTTGAGAATAAATTCAACCGCCGTGTTTTCGTCGTAAACGATGCGGCAGCGGCATTCATCGGAGAGGCTTATTTCGGGGCGGCTGAGAACTGCAAAAACGCCGTCATGCTGACCCTCGGAACAGGGCTCGGCGGCGCGGCTTCAATAAACGGGAAGCTGCTCACGGGAGCCAACTTCCACGCGGCGCGGATAGGTCACATTCCCCTGCACATTGGCGGGCGCGAATGCAACTGCGGCAAGGTCGGCTGCGCCGAACAGTATGTTTCGGCAACCGGGCTTATGCGAACGGCAAACGAGCTTGACTGCCGCTGCTTCAACTGCAACGGAGTTTTCAAAAAAGCCGCAGACGGCGACAAAAAATGCCGCGAGGCAATCGGAATTTTTATATCGGATTTGTGCGCGGTCGCTGACACGGTGAAAAGTGTTTTTGACCCCGAGCGTATCGTAATCGGCGGCGGGCTAATTGAGCTAAGGCAATATTGGTTCGAAGATTTTCTGAATGCCCTGCCCGACTCTGACGCTCATCTCATTCGCCCCGCCGTGCTCGGCAATGATGCCGGTGCCATAGGTGCGGCATATCTGCTTGAAAACAGCGAAATATTATAAAAAATCAACCGCAATGATTTTGATATCACTGCGGTTGTTCTGTTATTTAACAAGTTCTATATGCGTGTCGTAATACTGCTCCTGAAAATACACCGCAAGCTCGACCTCTTCACGGGTGAAATTCATATCAAGCGGCGCCATTATCAGCTTATCTTCAACATCGTCGGCGCGGTGGGCAATGCCGATTATTCTGCCCGTAAAACTCTCAACAGGCTCATTTACGCCTAGGAGATAAACATCAAGCTCTTCGCCGTCACCGCCGAGAACGCCCGGAATATAGCCGTAATTGAGCGGATAGACAAGCTCATAGCCGGATTTTCTGTGCACATACCCCAGTGGACGGTCGGTTTTCATTGTAACAGTCTTGCCGAGAAATGACCACACCATTGCCTTGCGGAGAGTGTGGCTTATAAACTCAGCCTTGCCATCAACATAATCGTTTCTGCTCCCCATACTCCCGAGCTTTTCAACAAGCCTTGTTTTCACATTCTCATACTGCTTCGCTATCTCCGGATAAGTGTTCAGATAGTCGCGGAAGTTTATATAATTCCGCCACTCCATGCTGTTATATTTCACAACATGGATAAAGTGCGTCTGCATATCGCCGCCCTCATAGTAACTGCCGCAGGCAAAAAGCAGCTGTGCACCGCCCATATCGTGGTTGGGACGGTAATGATAGCCTGCTTTCAGCAATTCGGCTTCATGAGATAAAATGCAATTGAAATCGTCTGTGCCGACTGCAATATCTATTATTGGCTTTGCCTTTATGCTTTTTATAGATGTGCTGCCGACATGCTGAATATCAACAGCATCCGAGCCGAGTATTTTACGAAGTTCGTTTACCGTTCTCTCGCCTTCGATTTTCCACTCTTTGTTATGCTCAAAAAGCCTGACATCTCCGCGCCTGAGTCCTATCATCCATGTTCCCTCCTCCGATTGATACGGGCTAAAATAGTATCACAAAGCATAGGATTTTGCAAGAAATATTTATTTGCCGCATATGCGGACAAGCAAATACAAAAATTCGATATTTTTTTATTTATTAATTGTTTATTTTTCTAAATTGCCAATCATTTTATTTGCGATTTGTGATAGAATTTATTTGTTACATATGCGGCGAGCGAGCGCTTCCGCTGAAAATTTTATTGAAAGGTGGATATACATGAATTACAAAATGCACCTTACTCCCGAAGAGGAAGAAATCCTCAACGGCGGTAAAGGCGAAACCATGGCGAAGGTCATGAAGACCCTTGTCATGTACGGTGACGCTTTCGGCGCCACCAAGATGGTGCCTGTCACAAGCAAGATGGGTCACCTTGTTACAAGTTTCGGTCTCGGAGTCATGCAGCCTGTCTATGATCTTATGGATCAGCTCATCGCTGGCGGTGCTCTTTCGAGCCAGAAGTTCTCCGTTGACCCCAAGCCCCTCGATCCCAATGTACCTTCGAGCTTCCTGAAGAACATCGTTTTCAAGAAGTTCATGTACAATATGCAGGACAGCTACGATGCGCAGCTTGCAAAACTCGGTCTTATCGACAGCAAGTCCTACACCTGCACCTGCTACATGGACGAAGTCGGCAACACCCCCAAGAAAGGCGATGTTCTCTCATGGGCTGAGTCCTCGGCTGTTGTCTATGCAAACTCCGTTCTCGGCGCACGCTGCAACAGAAACTCCGGCATAATCGAGCTCTTCGGCTCCATCGTCGGCCGCGTCCCCTATTTCGGACTTGTCACCGACGAGGGCAGAAAGGCTACATGGATAGTCGAAGTCAAGACCACCAAGAAGCCCGAGGCTCAGATACTCGGCTCCGCTATCGGCATGAAGGTCATGGAAGACGTGCCCTATGTCAAGGGTCTTGATAAGTGGATCGGCACCGAGCTTGACGGCGATGCAAAGGCATACCTCAAGGATTTCGGCGCGGCTACCGCTTCCAACGGAGCTGTCGGTCTCTATCACATCGACAAGCTGACTCCCGAAGCGGTTGAGCAGGGCGAGAGCCTTATCGCCGAGGGCGCAAAGGTCTATGTCATTGACGACGCCGAGCTCGACAGAGTCAAGAACAATTATCCCGTCATGTGGAAAGACAAGAACGCAACTCCGAAGCTCTGCTTTGTCGGCTGCCCTCATCTCTCCTACGATCAGCTCGTCGAGTGGACGGAGAACGTCTCCGAGGCGCTCAAGAAGAACGGCAGAAGCAAGGTCTCGATACCGACCGTATTCACCGCCGCTCCGGCTGTTGTTGAGAAGTTCAACGCAACGCCCAACGCCGCGAAGCTCAAGGCTACCGGCGTAGTTCTCAGCTACATATGCCCGCTGATGTATATGAACAACCCGCTTGCAGGCAAGATGCCCGTCATCACAAACTCCAACAAGCTCAGGACATATACGACCTCGCGCTATTACACAAGCGCCGAGATTCTCGATATTATCACAAAGGAGGCAAAGTAACATGAAACAGTTCAAAGGACGCCCCGTTGCCGCAGGCAAATGCACGGCAAAAGCTCTCGTTTCACACAACGGCTTTAACACCCTTGCTTCCTTCCAGAAGAGCCTCCAGTTCGGCGACAAGACCGCTAAGTGCGGCGATCAGAACAATCCCGATCTCTTCGGCAAACCCATGGTCGGCACGGCTCTCTGCCTGCCCCAGACTATCGGCTCGACGACCGGCGGAATGGTTCTCTACTGTGCAAAGGTCATGGGCAGAACTCCCGCCTGCCTGCTCTTCTCGGAGCACATCGACTCGCTCGCGGCTGCCGGAGCTATTCTCTCCGCAGTCTGGACCGACGATCCGATGCCCACGGTCGACTGCCTTGGCGAGGAGTTCCTCAACTATGTCAAGGACGGCATGACCATCACCGTTGACGAAGACGGCACAGTCACTGTCGAAGATTGATAACAGAAATTCAAAAAGCATTCGCGCAGTAATTCGTGCGGATGCTTTTCTTTTTATTTGTAATATCCCATTTGTCTGAGCAAGTCAACGAGTTCGCCGCGGTATTCATGCGACGCCGCAGCGTAAATCACAGTATTTCCGCTGTAAATCTTGGCGGTATATAAATTGTCATCTTCGATTGAAAAGAAGGTGTAATTCGTGCCTTTATATGTGTATTCTTCTCCATCTTTTACCGGAAGCGTCATTCCCGAATAGATGCGCCGCGCGCTGTCGGTCGAATCCATGACACAAAAGTCTATTCTCATATCTTCGGTATGCAATGAGCACGAATCTTCTATCAGCGAACCGACCCGCCAATCCGTACGCAGTTCGTCAGTCATGTCCGACACTGTATATCCGTTCTCGGTCATCACGGAGGAGAAAGTTTCAATACCCGACGGTTGAGCGCGAAGAAAGACAAGGGTCAGCGCGATAATCGCAGCCATAAGCAGTAACGCTATAATTGTACGCTTCGGGTTCCTGCTGTTTTCTGAAGTTTCCGGATATGCTTCATCTTCACTTTTTAGCCGTTTGCTCCGTTTTATCGCCGTCAACAGAAAGAAAATTCCTGCCGCAAAGAACAAAACTCCGCCGCCGAACGGATATATCAGATCATCTTTATTGGGAGTGATATCCGATGTTGAATCAGACGGATTGTCGGGGTCATATTTTATTTTTATTTCGTCTCCGACGAGTCGGATGCCTGAAACACTGCTTTTCTTGCCGGTATATGTTTTTCCGTCCGCTTCGTATTGATATGTCAGATCATAAAATGTCGTGCTCGATTTGCTGTTTCTTTTGACGCGGCTCGAAACATCGGTTATTCGGGCTTCGGTTACTATCCAGTCCGTCTTTTTAGACTCGGCAATGTAATTTGTCACGCTCGCCGCCATTAAATATATGCCGGATAATATGGCTATAACGCCGAGCAGACCGGAGATTATAAGTGATAGAGTTCTTCTTTTCATAGGCTTTATATAAGTTTGAATTTAGTCCATTTCTGATTTTTATAGCGTACAAAGAATATCGCTCCGCGGAAGAGCAGATCCATGCTCGTGCCTATCGCCACGCCTACGGCGCCCATATTGAGCCACAGACCGAACAGCGCAGAGAAGAACAGCCTCGCGGCTACAGTCAGAACAACAGAGACGGTCATGGTGAATTTCGCATCCCCCGCCGCTCTCAGTCCGCTCCCGAGCGGTCCTGCGTATGTATAGGCAAAAGCGTTTATGGCGTTATTGATGAGCACCATGATGAGCACAAGATGCTTGGCTTCATCGGATATGGCAAAGAATTTCAGCAGGAGCGGAGTCGTTACGAACACGGCCGTGTTCCACACCAAAGATAAAATGAATGTCAATTTATTGAGCTTTTTGAAATAGTGGTTTGCCTCTTCAATATCTCCCGCGCCCATGCACTGACCGATGACAGTCGTATAGACCGGAGCCATCGCCATACCCATAAGCGCTGCGAGCGACCATATGCTCTGCGACACACCTGTTGCGGCTATCTGATATGTTCCGAACTGTGCAACCATGCTGCTCAGCGCCACTTTGACGAGCTGATGGACGCCGTTTTCAACGCCGTTCGGGACTGCTATTCCGAGCACTTTTTTGAGCAACGAGCCGTGCCACGCGAATATACCGGAAAGTGTATATCTCACGGGAGTTTTCCGATGCATGAAGCAATAACAAGTGACGGCGACGGCGGAAATAGCCCGCGCTATCAGCGACGGATAAGCAACTCCCGCGACCCCGGCATGAAGAACGAACACGCCGATAATATTGCCGACAACATTGACAGCGTTTGCAATGGCGGATATATACATCGACACATCGGCTCTGCCGACACTGCGGCACATCGCCGCGCCGGCGTTATAAACCGCGAGAGCCGGGAACGAATACGCGGTTATGCGCATATACTCGACGCACGCCGCCATGACATCATCCTCAACCCTGCCGAAAAGCAGATTCAGAAGTGGGCGTTCAAAGATGAGAATAAGAACGGATATAACAACCGAGCTGACAACCGAAAACATCAATAATTGACTTGCGGCTTTGCCCGCCTGCTCGTTATCTTTGCTGCCGATATACTGACTGATTATTACAGCGCCGCCGGATGCGAGGGCGGAAAATAGGAAGATCGCAACGGTGTTAAAGGAGTTTACGAGCGACACGCCGGAAACCGCCGCATCGCCGACGAAGCTGACGACAAATGTATCCGCCATGCCGACGAGCAAAAGTAAAAATTGCTCGATAAACAGCGGAATAATCATCGCCCGCAGGTCTTTGTTTGTAAACATCCTGTCGTTCATTAAAAGCCGTCAATCCTCCGGTTAGTTTATATATAGATATTTTATCATATGTTGGGGGATAAATCTACCATCTAATTGACAACTGGCGACGTCACAAAAACACTTATGGAAACTTTTTTAAATTTAAGTTGCCTTTTAGAAACCGTTGTGATATTATAAATTTATGAAAGGAGAGTTAAAAGTATATGAATATTGGAGAAATAATACGCACTCGACGCCAAGAACTTGGGTTAACTTTAGAAAATATAGGAGATTATGTTGGTGTTGGTAAAAGCACTGTAAGAAAATGGGAACACGGTGATATTGAAAATATGAAGCGAGATAAAATCGCACTTTTAAGCGAAATTCTCAAATTAAGTCCATTAACTTTTATAACCGGCAAAGTAGAATACAAGACTCCTGATAATATTATCCCTTTCCCCAAAATGAAAAAAGTTCCACTCCTTGGCACAATAGTCTGTGAAGAATCTATTCTGGCAACTGAAAATATCAAGGCTCTCATCAATGCAGACGAAAGCCTCAATGCAGATTTTGCGATCAGTTTTAGGGGTGACAGTATGATAAACGCCCGTATTTTTGACGGTGATATTGTCTATATAAAGGAACAATCTTACGTCGAGGACAGAGAAGTAGCCGCAGTTTTGATAGATGGCGAAGTTACATTAAAAAGGATATATAAATATCCATCAAAAATTGTTCTTCATCCCGAAAACCCACTCTATAACGATATAATATATATAGAAGAAGAAATGGATAAAACCCGCATAATTGGAAAAGCGGTTGCATTTCTAAGCGCAGTACGTACAATTAAATAAAGTCAACAATTACTGCAAATCATAAAACTTTTACTTATATAGTGAAAAATGAATAGTGAAGATGTAATAAGTAAAACTCCCGCACAAAAGTGCGGGAGTTTCTGGCTGGGATGGCTGGATTCGGACCAGCGAATGACGGAGTCAAAGTCCGTTGCCTTACCCCTTGGCTACACCCCAAAATATCGGTAATATATAAAAAACGCAAAACATTTCTGCTTTGCGTTGGTTTGCTGGGGTGGATAATCGGATTCGAACCGATGACCTCCAGGGCCACAACCTGGCACTCTAACCAACTGAGCTATACCCACCATTTAGTTTGCTGCGGGCACATCAAGAGATATGCCCGCAGGCTTGGCGCGCTTGAAGGGACTCGAACCCCTGACCCACTGCTTAGAAGGCAGTTGCTCTATCCACCTGAGCTACAGGCGCATATGGAGCGGGTGATGGGAATCGAACCCACGCGACCAGCTTGGAAGGCTGGGATTCTACCATTGAACTACACCCGCATTGCTAACATCAATGCTTAATTATTATAGCACTTTATCCTTGCTTTGTCAAGGGGTTTTGAAAATTTTTTCGGGAATTCTGCAAAAACAGCGTGAAAATCAGACACCGGCAATGATAACCTTATTTTTTTCTCAGCCATGTGGAATATTATGTTAATTCCCCGCATATATATGTACGAGAATAACAGCAACGGAGGGGAAATATCATGGACAAGAAAAAACTTCTTATAGCGGCGGCGTCTGTCGGCATATGCGCGGTAACTCTTGCGGTGGGAGGGACAAGCCCTGCGACCGCGCTCACAGCGGCCGTAGGCGCAGCGCGGACCACCGCGTACCTTTCTGCGGGGATCACGGTGAATTCTGTGGCAGCGCCCCGGGCAGCCGAGGAAGCGCCCCCGTCGGAAGAAACGCTCACCGGGGAGGAGAGTTTCACTGAAAGCCGGAATTCCACCGCAGAAGCCGTCGGAACTGTGGAGCGCGCCCCGACTGCTGAAGCTGCGTCAGGCGCGGAAACGCACGAAAGCGGTCCCGCTGCGCAGACTGAAGGCAAGGCACATGTCATTTCCAGGAACATCACGGAGTTCGACGACGGAACCGACCGCACAGCCGCAGGGAACAAAAGTGGAATTATCGTGCGGGAGCATTTCGCGGGGTATCAGGGGAATGATTACATAACGCTCCCGGGCGGTGGTATCGTGTGG
>ENA-ORMS01003135-ORMS01003135.1-human-gut-metagenome-genome-assembly--contig:-NODE-3135-length-11078-cov-4.513200_pt1 | contig 11078 bp, 8 predicted proteins | sample MGYA00242104_ERZ508997 | MGnify/ENA primary metagenome ERZ508997 (study PRJEB26280, sample SAMEA2338704) | human gut metagenome | biome: human gut; feature: human-associated habitat; material: faeces... | reverse complement strand
CATAGAAGAACGCCAGCAGTAATGCCGCTATGACAAGCAGCGAGGATGACAGTATCAGCAGCAGCTCCGCCGTACCGGAAAGTGCTTCCAAGCTTGGCTGTATTCTCGAATAGCCTTGGTCATAGAAGGTGAACCTCGCTTCATAGTCTCCCTGCTTCGCGCCCGTTATGCCCAGTTCGTTCATGCGCTCTATGAACGGCTCAATCTTGCCATTCTCCAGCCATATGGTCAGCAGCGCGCCCGTAACGGGTCTGTCCTCCTCGGCGGGAGCATTCTCAAGCGACCTTTCGGGTATATAGATTGTGTTCCAGGGGACGCTTATCGCGGCCTCGGATATGGTCGAACTACCTGTCATGGGACGAACATCGTATATGCCGACAACCTCATATTCGCCGCTGTCGAAGAAGTGGTCGGGGGAGGTGTAGGTGTAGAAGGGAATAAGCCTGTCCGTATCTGCTGTTGAGTTTGTAAAACAATTATATTCATAAAAGCTGAATTTTATTTTTTCTCCGACTTTCCATTTCTGTGCTTTTGCTAATTCTCTGCTTATCATACAAACTTTTTTCCCGGATTCATACTCATTTGCCGTGATGGAACGGCCGTCTCGAATGAACATGTTGCCTAAGTTGAAAGCCGGAATCCCACTGATGTCGTTTGTTGTCATGACAGCGAATGAACGGGATCCAATATAATACGCCCTACTGATTTGTTCAAATTTTTCTAAATCTTCTTGGCTGATATCTTCAACTTTTTGTATCCAAAACGGCTCTTTAAGGGTGACGTACATTGAGGCGGATTCTGGCCCAATAGCTTTATTTTTATAATAATAGTAACGATGTTCACAAAATAGCATATCTCGCCAAAATGTTATACCTACCACACGATAAAGGTTATCCTTTATCGTCGGCAAAACATCAGGAATATAGTCTATCAATACACTTGCTATGTACTCTGTGTCAGGTTCTATAAATAGGTCATAATCGGTAGCTTCGCCATAGTTGATATTATTTAATTCTGCTGAGTAATAGGATAATTGACGCTCATTTTCTATTTGCGGCATATCTAAATCAATGCGGCTTGATTCATTGGCACCATAATTATAGTGAAGTATTCCTAAAGCGGAATATGTTACATCCAGTGCGAAGGATTTACGCACATAAATCCTATATAGTTCATGCCTTGTCGGAACATAAAAAAGATTATTTTTTAAGTAATATTCATCGCTATAGTCATATGTCCCATCAGCTTTTCTCGGGATATTTCCTTTGCTCTTTATGGTAAAACGTATAATATCATATGAGAAAAGCGGCAATTTCCCGCTTTTTACTAAGGCAATATTATCATCGCTGAATGCTCCGTACCTTGCACGAAGCTCATACTTTTTAACGCTCGGAGCCTTGATTATAGGATCTAAATCATACCCGTAGACCGTGACAGGCTGGTTTCCTGCATAATCCTTGTCCGTTATGTCGGTTATGATTTTCCCGTGTCTGTTTACATCCGCACATAACTCTATTACTGCAATAGTTGTGTAAGCATTATCTGCAAGCTGAAGATTATACTGGCTATCCTTATATAGATTCAAACTTGTGCAAAAGAAAGCCGTAAGCAGAATAAGCACAGCCAAATATAGCGCTGTGCGAGCAGGCTTACGGAAAAGTTGACGCAGGTGCATGGATAGCATAGATATACCTCCCCCGAAAAAACGGTGCGGCATTGCCGCACCGCACGCATAGAGATTAGTCTATATGATACTGGTCTACGGCACGACAGATTACGTTAACGCCAACAACTTCTGTCCAAGTATCAGTATCACCGCAGTTGGTGCATGTGGTCTGATAGTCACGATAGCTTGTCAGGACTTCATCAGACCCAACCTTCCCATGCTCGCAAAGCTGGGTTGAAGGAATGGTATAAATTGAGCCATACGAGTATCGTATAGACCCATTCCCACAAGAGGGGCACAGTTCGGCTCTCGCGGCAGCAACGGCGGCGAAAGCCATGATTACCAGAAGGGTTACGAGCAGCATTGACAAATGCTTTTTCATGTTTGTGTCCTCACTTTCGTTTGTTATTTTTATTCGCAGCTTAACTGCAAAATCACTGTCGTTTGGTCGATCCTGCGGTTCATATCGTTCCGATTAGGGAACGGGCAACAATTAAATCTAAAGGTCTTAAAGTCAATTTGGTTACGGTGGTTCTTTGTTGGGTTTATGTTATCATACAACGCAAAATTATGTCAAGCATATTTTGCCCAAAACAGGCAGCTTTTAGCTATTGAGATTTTTGAACGTCGAATTTTGTCGAAGCGCTTATGTGGAGATGATTTTACATGATATTATAAAAAACGTGGGCGCGATTTATGAACACTTTATGTTTGATAAAATCATTTTTTACAAAATAAGCATATAACAAAAGCCTCCCTTTCGGGAGGCCATGCTCTGCTTTATCACTCCACCGTTACGCTCTTGGCGAGGTTGCGGGGCTTATCTATGTCGCAGCCCTTCATAAGTGCGGTGTAGTAGGCGAAAAGCTGCATCGGCACTACGCTGGCGCAGGGGCAGGCGATGTCCGCGCAGTCCGGCAGAATTATTTCGTGATCCGCGCCGGTGGTGCCGCGGCGGTGCTCGCCCCTTGCTATGGCTATAACGCTTGCGCCGCGTGCCTTGACCTCGCGAATGTTGCTGACCATCTTTTCCCAAAGGGGATCGTATGTGCATATGGCGATAACGCTCGTGCCGGGGACTATAAGCGAAATCGTGCCGTGCTTCAGCTCGCCGCCGGCATAGGCCTCCGAATGAATATAGGATATCTCCTTCAGCTTGAGCGAGCCTTCAAGCGCCAGCGCGTAGTCTATGTTGCGGCCAAGGAAGAATATGTCCCTCTGCATATAGCAATCCGCCGAAAGATGATGTATCTCCGTTTCATCCGCAAGAATTTTGTTTACAACGTCCGGCAGGGCCTCCATGCCGGCTATCAGCTCCGCTTCCTCCCGCGCGGTAACGTGGCCGCGCACGCGGCCGAAGTAAACGGCCATAAGCTGCATCAGCGCAAGCTGGGTATTGTATGCCTTTGTCGTGGCCACGGCTATCTCCGGCCCGGCCCAGGTATAGAGCACATCCTCGCTTTCGCAGGCTATGCTGGAGCCGACAACGTTGACAATGCTCAGCGTGTGCGCGCCGCGTATTTTGGCTTCGCGCAGGGCGAAAAGCGTATCAAGCGTTTCGCCGCTTTGGCTGATTATTATTACCAAAGTGTTGGCGTTTACCATGGGGTCGTTGTAGCGGAATTCGCTTGCAAGGTCGCACGATACGGGAATTTTTGCGTAACGCTCTATGGCGTAGCGCGCAACCATGCCAACGTGATAGGCCGAGCCGCAGGCAACGATATATACCCGCTCAAGGCTGCGTATAACGTCCGCGTCTATTTTGCTCAGGCCAAGCTCTATCTGCCCGTTCTTTATGCGCGGCGCAACGGTGCGGCGTATGGCGTCCGGCTGCTCCATTATTTCCTTGAGCATAAAATGGTCGTAGCCGTTCTTTTCCGCGCTTTCCACGTCCCATGTTATGTTTATGGGTTCATGCTCAACCCGTTCGCCAAAGCTATTGTATATGGCAACGCCCTCACGGCGCACAACAGCCAGCTCCCTTTCGCCCAGGCGTATTATGCGGCGCGTATGCTTCAAAAGCGCCGGCGCATCGGACGCAATGAAGTTTTCCCCTTCGCCAAGGCCAAGTATCAGCGGGCTGTCCTTGCGCAGGGCAATAAACTCATCCTCCCTGTCCGCAAATACTATTGCCATTGCATAGGAACCCACGAACTGTGCTTCCGCAAGGCGCACGGCCTCCATAGGGTCGCCATCGTAATAATAATCGATAAGCTGAACGGCGACCTCGCTGTCCGTCTCGGAAGTGAAGGTATAGCCTTTACCAATCAAAAACGCCTTTAACTCGGCGTAATTTTCTATTATGCCGTTGTGCACCAGCGCCACGCGCCCGCTCATTGAAACATGCGGATGCGCGTTTATGCGGTTCGGTTCGCCATGCGTGGCCCAGCGCGTGTGGCCTATGCCCACGCGGCCCTGTATCGCTTCGCCGCCGTTTGTTATTTCGTAAAGCGCGCTCAGCCGCCCGCGCTCCTTTGCAACGGTTATGCTTTCATCGTCCCCAACTATTGCCAAGCCCGCGCTGTCGTATCCGCGGTATTCAAGCTTTTTCAGCCCGTCCAGCAGCAGCGGCGCGGCCTGTTTATCTCCAATGTAGCCTACTATTCCGCACATTTTGTATATTCCCCTCCAAGTTGGCCTTTTTGCGTTAAGCCGTCCGTAACGTATATTTTTTACACTGATCCTTCGGACAAAACCCGCGCAAAAGGCGCATAATTATATATATTTTAGCATATGCGCAACAGCGTATCAATACCATTGCCGATAACGGTTGCCATTTATCACCCCGAAAGGTTATAATTATATGAAGCAATATGCCGCGAACGGAGGGAAACGCCTATGCCGCACACTAAAGCCGCCTTGGCAAACAAATTTGACGAATGGGAAAGCTATCTCGGCGCGCTCAAGCTGCCCGCTTGGGACGAACTGCCAACGCTTGAGCTGTATATGGATCAGGTTGTGATAGTGCTAAACGACTATCTTGGCATGTATGCCGCGGGGGAGGACAAAACCGTTACGCAGGCAATGATAAACAATTACGTTAAGCAAAAGCTTATACCCCCGCCGGTGAAGAAGAAATATTCCCGCGTACACTTGGCGCTGCTCATGATAATATGCACGCTGAAGCAAACGCTTAACATTTCAGTTGTTAAGGAAATGCTGCCGGCTTGGGACGGAGATGCCGTAAGGCGGTTTTACGACCGGTTTATAACCGTGCAGAAGGGCTTCGGGGCATATTTCGTGAATCAGGTGCGCGCAGCAGCGGAGCCTATATTCGCGGGCGGGGACGAAGCGGACGCGGAAGTGACGGATTTTATAATAAGTGCGGCGGTGGCGTCCTGCTACGCAAAGCTGCTTACCGAAAAAATGATAATATATAAAAACGAGTAAACAAAAAATAACGGAAATAATATTAAAACCGAATCAAACGGTCCGGCTTTGATCGTGCGCGGTAATCGGGCGTATAATATGGATTTTTTAATATGATTGTGTTTTGTCAATGCATATGTTATACTATCCTTGCCTGACACAAAGGGGCGCGCCCCCGACTGAAAGGGTGAGGCTTTTGTATAGAACCATACTGCGGCTGCACCCCGTCGGGTGCGGCTTATTTTTATAAAAAACGGAGGTAACGCCATGCAGACGCGTGTAGCCGTGATGGCAATAATAGTTGAAAAAGGGGGCGCGGTGGAGCGGCTCAACGCCGTGCTGCACGAATACGGCGAGCATATAATAGGCCGCATGGGCATACCGTACCGCAAAAAGGGCATAAACATAGTGTCCATAGCGCTTGACGCGCCGCAGGATACCATTTCCGCGCTTGCAGGCAAGCTTGGCAATATTGAAGGATTGAGCGTAAAAACTGCATATTCAAACGTGGTGGCCGATGAGTGAGCTTATTTCGCTGATAGACAAACTGAATATATATCACTCTCTTTCGCTTGAAGAATACGAACGGCTTATAGCCGGGCGCAATGATGAGGCCACGGCATACGCCCGCACGCTTGCGGACAGGGCGCGCAGGGATTTTTACGGCAACAGCGTATTCGTGCGCGGGCTTATAGAAATAGGCAACGTTTGCAGGAACGATTGCCTGTATTGCGGCATACGCCGCTCCAACGCCGCATGCTCGCGCTATGTGCTGACGCGGGAGCAGATAATGGATTGCTGCGCGGAAGGCTACGCGCTCGGCTTCCGCACGTTCGTTATGCAGGGCGGTGAAAACGTTAAAAGCGCGGACGAGATATGCCAAACCGTGAAGGCCATACGCAAAGAATATCCGGACTGCGCAATAACCCTGTCCCTTGGCGAATACAGCCGCGCGGATTATGCGCGCATGCGCGAAGCGGGCGCGGACAGATACCTTTTGCGGCACGAAACGGCGGACAAGGCACATTATGAAAAGCTGCATCCATCCGGAATGTCGTTCGATAACCGCATGCGCTGCCTGCGCGATCTGAAGGAGCTTGGTTTTCAGGTGGGCTGCGGCTTTATGGTAGGTTCGCCCTTCCAAACGGCGCATACCCTGGCGGAGGATCTTAAATTCATAGAAACCTTTTCGCCGGACATGTGCGGCATAGGCCCGTTCATACCGCACCATGAAACCCCGCTTGGCAATTACCCCGCCGGCAGCGCGGAGGAGACGATATACCTTTTGTCCATTATCCGTCTTATAAAGCCGAACATACTGCTGCCGGCAACAACGGCGCTCGGCACCGTAAGCCCCACCGGGCGGGAGGACGGCATACTGGCGGGCGCGAACGTGGTGATGCCCAATCTTTCGCCCGTAAGCGTGCGCAAAAAGTACGAGCTTTACGAAAACAAGATCTGCACGGGCGATGAATCGGCGCAAAGCCTTGCGCACCTTAAAGCGCGCATGGAAGCAATAGGTTTCAACGTGGTCACGGACCGCGGGGATATAAAAAGATCTGAATGCAAAGAATATTCTGAGTACAAGAAAGGAAAGACTTATGGCAATCTACGATCCCAAATCCATGAAGGCGGAGGAATTTATAAACGACGCCGAAATACGCGAAACGATAGCGTACGCAAACGCCAACAAGAACAACATAGAACTTATTGACGCGCTGCTTGAAAAGGCGAGGCCCAAGAAGAACGGCTCCGGCGTTACCTGCGCGGGACTTACCCACAGGGAAGCGAGCGTGCTGCTTGCGTGCGACATCCCCGAAAAAATAGAGGAAATGTATAAGCTGGCAAACGAAATAAAGCTTGCATTCTACGGCAACAGAATAGTCATGTTCGCGCCGCTGTATCTTTCCAATTACTGCGTGAACGGCTGCGTGTACTGCCCGTATCACATGAAGAACAAGCACATTGCCCGCAAAAAGCTCACTCAGGAGGAAATAAGGAACGAGGTCATTGCTCTTCAGGACATGGGCCATAAGCGCCTTGCCATAGAAGCGGGCGAGGACCCCGTGAACAACCCAATAGAGTATATACTGGACTGCATAAAGACCATATACTCCGTGCATCACAAAAACGGGGACATTCGCCGCGTTAACGTGAATATCGCCGCGACCACGGTTGAAAACTATCGCAAGCTGAAGGATGCGGGTATAGGCACATATATACTTTTCCAGGAAACGTACAACAAGCCCAGCTATCTTGAGCTGCACCCCACTGGCCCCAAGCATGATTACGATTACCATACCGAGGCCATGGATAGGGCCATGGAAGGCGGCATAGACGACGTTGGCCTTGGCGTACTGTTCGGCCTTGAAGGCTATCAGTATGAATTTGCGGGGCTGCTTATGCATGCGGAGCACCTTGAGGCCGTTCACGGCGTTGGCCCGCACACCATAAGCGTGCCGCGCGTTAAGCATGCGGACGACATCGATCCGGACGTGTTCGACAACAGCCTGAGCGACGATATGTTTGCCAAAATAATCGCCTGCATACGCATAGCCGTGCCCTACACCGGCATGATAATTTCCACCCGCGAAAGCGAGGCCGTGCGCGGCAAGGTGCTTGATTACGGCATATCACAAATTTCCGGCGCGAGCCGCACGTCCGTCGGCGGCTATACCGAAAAAGAACGCCCGCACGATTCCGAGCAGTTTGACGTATCCGACCAAAGGACGCTGGACGAGGTTGTGCGCTGGCTGATGGAGCTTGACCATATACCCTCCTTCTGCACCGCGTGCTACCGCGAGGGCCGCACGGGGGACAGATTTATGTCGCTTTGCAAAAACGGGCAGATTTTGAACTGCTGCCACCCCAACGCCCTTATGACGCTGACCGAATACCTTGTTGACTACGCAAGCGAGGAAACAAAGAAGGTAGGCTACGCGCTTATAGAGCGTGAACTCAAGAAGATACCCAACGAGAACGTGAAGCGCATCGCCACGGAGCATATTGAGGAAATAAAGTCCTCCAACAGGCGCGATTTCCGCTTCTAAACCGGAGTTGAACAAAAGGAGCATTTGCCATGGGACTGAACGACAAGGTATCCGCCGAAAGGGCGCACATAGGCTTTTTCGGCCTTAGAAATGCGGGCAAATCCAGCGTTGTGAACGCCGTAACGGGGCAGAAGCTTTCGCTGGTGTCCGATATAAAGGGAACCACCACCGACCCCGTGCAGAAGGCGATGGAGATACTGCCGCTTGGCCCCGTGGTGATAATAGACACGCCGGGGCTGGACGATGAAGGCGAACTCGGCGCGATGCGCGTGCAGCGGGCGCGGCAGGCGCTTAACCGCGCGGACATAGCGGTGCTGGTGGTTGACGCAACGCTTGGGCTTCATGCAGCGGACAGGGAGCTTACAGCCCTGTTCCGTGCAAAGGAGATACCCTATATAATTGCGTACAACAAGAGCGACCTGCTTGAAACGATCCCTGAAGCGGGCGAAAACGAGCTTTATATAAGCGCCGTTACCGGCAGCGGCATACACGAGCTGAAGGAGCGGCTCGGCCGCATGATGAGCGGCGCGGAAAACGCGCGGCAGCTTATAGGCGACCTTATAAAGCCCAATGATATTATAATACTTGTAACGCCTATTGATGAATCCGCGCCCAAGGGCAGGCTTATATTGCCGCAGCAGCAAACCATACGCGACATTTTGGATAACCGCGCGATAACCGTTGTGGTGCAGCCAAGCGAGCTTAAAGCCGCGCTTGACGCGCTGCCCAAGCCGCGCCTTGTGGTTACCGATTCGCAGGCGTTCAAGGCCGTTGACGCGATTGTACCCCAGGATATTCAGCTTACGTCGTTTTCAATACTTTTTGCCCGCTATAAGGGCGAACTTGAAACCGTTGCAGCGGGCGCGGAGGCGATAGCGCGGCTGAAGGACGGGGACACCGTGCTTATAAGCGAAGGCTGCACGCACCACAGGCAGTGCAACGACATAGGCTCCGTAAAGCTGCCCGGGTGGATAAGCAATTACACGGGCAAAAGGCTGAATTTTGAATTCACCTCCGGCGGGGAATTCCCCGAAAGCCTTGATAAATATGCGCTTATAGTGCACTGCGGCGGCTGCATGCTGACCGCGCGGGAAATGAAATACCGCCTGCGCCATGCGCGCGACTGCGGCGTACCAATTACCAACTACGGCATTGCGATAGCCAAGATGCACGGCATACTTGCGCGCTCGCTTGAGCCGTTCAATTAAACAACGGAGGGTATAAACATGAAGAGTGCGGATTTCATTAACGAATGCGCAATGCGCGGCATGGCCACGGGTCAGACGGCCGCGTTCGGAACGGTAAACGGGGTGCCGTTCACCGTAAACGTAGTTACTGCAAAGCAGCTGAGCATTACATTTGTGCTGGACAGGCAGATTTCAGCGGACGAAAAGACCGCAATGTGCAATTCGCTTAAATTTGCCGGCGTAAATGGCGGCGCGAACGGCTACACGGTGACGGTGAACGTCAATGTTGAAAAGGATACGGAAGCCCCTGCCGCCGTGGATGCTGTGTTTGCCGCGGCAAACGCCGCCGTGGATGCGGGCCGCAGGGTTGGCATAAGCTTCGGCACGGTATGCCCGTACTGCGGGCGCACGGATACGGATGCGGTGATGTACTGCGAACACCGCGGCGCAATACCCGCAGGCTACCGCGCAGTGCATACAGAATGCGCAAACTCCTTGCGCAATGCTGCAAACGAGGCCAAGGTGAATGACGAAGGCAACTACTTCACGGGCATAATAGGCGCAATTATAGGAATGATACTGGGCGTTGTGCTGAACGTAGCCGTTATATTCGGCACGGAAAGGATATACGCCATGCTGTGCGCACTTATACCGCTGGGCGCGTTTTTCGGATATAAGCTGCTCAAGGGCCGCATGAATTCGTTCGCCATAGTTATAAGCATAATCTGCGCCGTGCTTGGCGCAGTGGCGCTCACGTTCGGCGTGGACATTGCGGACAGCATGATAAATTATGACTATACGTTTGAAGAAGCCATTCTGCTGATACAGTATGGCATGGCGGAGATACCCGAATATGCGGACGCTATCCGCTCAAGCCTGCTGCAGGATTTGCTGTTTGTGGGGCTTGGCGTGCTGTGCTGCATAGGCGTGCTCAGGAAGAACACAAATTCCGGCAAGGCCGCATACGCAGGAAACCTTTACGCCACACTGCGCATGAAGGACGGCTCCCTGCCCGCACCGGCAGCCGACACCGTTGACGATACGGCAAGCCACGGCGCATAAAGCGCTAATATAAACTGTAAAGAGACGGCAGCGTCTCTTTTTTCTTGTGAAAATATAAATTTATGGAAGAGATGTATAATTGTGTGTTATACTCTATGCGGTGCTATATGACCGCGACGGCTGATGAACCGCGCGGCCGTTTGCAACACGCCTGCCGTTCACGGGTAAGGGGCGGCGGGACGCATTTTCGGAGGAAAAAATGGGAGAAAGAACTCCCCATACCGGCGGCATAGCCGCATTCCTGGCGCGCAAAGGCGTTGTGTTCAGCGCAAAAAGATACCTTGTTGATGCAATGGGATCTATGGCCATGGGCCTTTTCGCGTCGCTGCTTATAGGCACTATCCTTTCTACCCTTGCGGACAAGCTGAGCCTTGATTGGCTGAAAGAAATTGCTTCGTTCGCATCCGCCGCAACGGGCAGCGCAATGGCCGTTGCAATAGGGCTTGCGCTTCAGGCGCCGCCGCTGGTGCTTTTCAGCCTGTGCGCCGTGGGATACGGGGCGAACAGCCTCGGCGGGCCGCTCGGCACGCTAATCTGCACCGCAGTCGCGGCGGAACTCGGAAAAATAGTTTCAAAAGAGACAAAAGTTGATATTCTTGTTACGCCAACGGTCACCATTGTGAGCGGGCTGCTTATTGCGCGGCTTGCGGGGCCTGGCGTATCCGCCGTCATGACAGGCTTTGGCAATCTTATAATGCGCGCAACCGAAATGCACCCGTTCTTCATGGGCATTTTGGTATCGGT
>ENA-ORMS01003121-ORMS01003121.1-human-gut-metagenome-genome-assembly--contig:-NODE-3121-length-11131-cov-3.097508_pt1 | contig 11131 bp, 8 predicted proteins | sample MGYA00242104_ERZ508997 | MGnify/ENA primary metagenome ERZ508997 (study PRJEB26280, sample SAMEA2338704) | human gut metagenome | biome: human gut; feature: human-associated habitat; material: faeces... | reverse complement strand
GGCCGCGGAGGCTGGGGCAACACCCATTTTAAAACCCCGACCCGCCAGACCCCGCGCTTTGCAAAGAACGGCACTCCCGGTGAGGAGTGGGAGGTCATTCTTGAGCTGAAGCTTCTCGCCGATGTCGGTCTGCTCGGTTTCCCAAATGTCGGCAAGTCAACATTTATCTCGGTCGTCAGCGAGGCAAAGCCAATAATCGCGGACTATCATTTCACAACCATAACTCCCGTCCTCGGCGTTGTCACCATGGGCGAGGGCGAGTCTTTTGTCGTCGCGGATATTCCCGGACTCATCGAGGGCGCGAGCGACGGCGTCGGTCTCGGTCACGAGTTTTTGCGCCATGTCGAGCGCTGCCGCATGCTCCTGCACATAATCGACGCGGCGGGCAGCGAGGGCAGAGACCCGATAGAGGATTTTGAGAAGATAAACGCGGAGCTCGAAAAGTTCGACCCCGAGCTTTCAAAGCTTCCGCAGATCGTTGCGGCGAATAAAATAGACATGGCAGACGACGCTCAGATTGAGCACCTGCGCGAGTATTTCACCTCCCGCGGCTATGAGTTCTATACCATGTGCGCGCCGATTCAGGAGGGCACTGCCGAAGTCATAAACGCAGTTGCTAAACGGCTCAAGACCCTGCCGCCTATAAAACGCTACGAGGCGCAGGAGATACCCGTCGAGATGTTCGAGCGGCAGAAAGATACGGGCTTCACCGTGCGCGAGGAGGACGGCGTATTTATCGTCGAGGCTCCGTGGCTGCTCAAGATACTTCAGCGTACCGATATGGACGACTATGAGTCGCTCCAGTATTTCCAGCGCGTGCTGCATTCGAGCGGCATACTTGACAAGCTCGAAAGCATGGGTATCCAGCAGGGCGACACCGTTGAAATTTACGATCTCGAGTTCGACTATATGCCGTAACGGAGGCTTCTCATTTGATAGGAATAAGCGAAGAACTGAAAAATACCGATCCCGATTTGCTCAGTCCGCTGACTCTCGCGTTTATAGGCGATACGGTGTTTGATCTGCTCGTCAGGGGCAATCTCGTCATGCAGGCGAACCGCCCCGTCGGCAAACTGCATCCGCTCGCGGCGAAGCGAGTCTGCGCCGCCGCTCAGGCGAGGGCTGCGCAGGTCATAGCGCCTGTTTTGACCGAGCACGAAGCCGATATCTATCGGCGCGGCAGAAACGCACATACCGGCAGAGTACCCAAGAGCGCAAGCTCCGCCGAATATCACAGCGCAACTGGTCTCGAAGCGCTGTTCGGCTGGCTCTACCTCAGCGGGCAGGATAAGAGGATTGAAGAACTGTTTGAACATATTTCCAATGCCGAAAAGGCTGACGAGGTGAAGTGATGAACAGGAAAAGCAGAAAGAAAGAGACACTGACCCCATACGAGCGGCGCAAAAGGCGGCTTGAAAAAAGGTTTTCCACCGCGCCGAAAACAACGGGACAGAAAGTGGCAGGGGCGGTAATAGACAATATCTGCTGGATAGTCGGCTGTTCGCTCTATTCGATAGGCGTTGTGGCGTTTGCTCTGCCCAACAGCATCGCGCAGAGCGGCACGACGGGTCTTGCGATAATAGTCAACCATCTTTTCGAATTCATTCCGCTCGGCACGGCGAACTTTCTGCTCAATGTTCCGCTGATGATCTTAGCCTTTATTTTCATCGGCTGGCGCTTCGTTGCAAAGACGATGTGGGTGACGGTGATTCTCTCCGCCACGCTCGATCTTTTCACTAAATTTTTGCCGACCTATACGGGCGACAAGATTTTGGCGGCAATATTCTGCGGCGTCTGCACGGGCGCGGGGCTGGCGATTGTCTTCATGCGCGGCGCGACTACTGGCGGCACCGATATCGTCGGCCGTCTCGTCCACAAGGCGTTCCCGCACATTCAGATAGGCAAGGTCATTATGGCTGCCGATGCGATAATAGTTATCCTCGGCGCGGTCGTTTTCCGCTCCATCGAGTCCGCTATGTACGCGGTTATAGTTATTTTCGTCAATTCCCGCCTGCTCGATTATATTCTCTACGGCACCGGCAGCGGCAAGCTGCTGCTCGCCGTGACTGAGCACGCGCAGGAGATATCCGATGCGATAACTTCAAAGATGGGCAGGGGAGTCAGCATCCTGCCGGTCAAGGGCGGCTATACTGGCAAGGAGAAGAATATGGTCGTCTGCGCCGTGAAGAAAAACGAGGTGCCCCAGCTGACGAAGATAATCAGGCAGATAGATACCGATACGTTTATAATCATCACCGAGGCGGGCGAAATCCTCGGCGAGGGCTTCATTGCGCCCGGAGTCAATTGAATAAACAGAGCGCGGAGGCTTTTCTTGCACCTCCGCGCTTTTTTTGAAAAAATTTCTGAATTGGGTGAGAAAATCCGGCATTTCCCGCGACAGTATAAGTGAAAGGCGGGACGCCGCCCTGAAAGGATTGATCCGATGGACAACGGTGAGAGTAGCTACCGCCGTTTTATCGAAGGCGATCAAAGTGCGTTTGATGAACTCATGGACGCCTATCGAGACAGACTGATATTTTTCATCAAAGGTTATGTCCGCTCCGCCGAAGAGGCGCAGGATATAGCTATGGATACCTTTGTCGAAATTCTCGTGCACCCCGGACGTTTTCGCTTCAAAAGCTCGTTCAAAACCTACATATATTCCGTCGCGCGTCACAAGGCGATAGATTTTCTCCGCAAAAAGCGCACCGTGCCCGACGAGGGAGAGGAGATTTGGGACGAGAGCGCGATAGACTCTTTTTACAGGGGCGAGGACGCGAAAACTGTGCGCGAGTGTATGGATAGGCTTAACAATGATTACAGAACTGTGCTGTATCTTGTCTATTTTGAGGAAGTGGACGGCGACGGTGCGGCAAAAATTATGGGCAAAAGCAAAAAGCAGCTTGCTAATCTCCTCTACAGGGCGAAGCAGGCGCTTAAAACCGAGCTTGAAAAGGAGGGCTTTTGCTATGAAGACCGATAAGGAATTCAAAAATGAAGTTTATGCGCGCGCTTCAAAGGAACGCGCAAGAATAAAAAAACGCAACCGCGTGATAATGACCGCCGTGCCGTGCTTTGTTATTGCACTGACTGTCGCCACCGCAGCAGTTTATCATTCAACATCGTTCTCTATGAAAGACGCCATGCCCGCCGAGCAGCCGATAAATGCCGAGAATTATGTTCAGACCGAGGGCATCCCCGAGGGATATAAGTCCGCGCCGCTGACGAGTGAGGATCAGGAATGTTATCAGCAGCCCGATATTGCGACAGATATTTCAAGCGGTTCTGTTAAATCCGGTTCGAGTGTTGTGCCGACCGAAAATCACGGGGCGGCTGTGACAACGGTTGACGGCGACAAAAAAGGTGACTTCAATCGCCTCAGCTATGATTTCAGGGCTTTCCCCGACAAGAAAGGAGAAAAAAGCAACGGCACGCCAGATGCGATAGTAATAAGCAACCGAGAAAAGCTCGCGGAATATCTCGCAGTGCAGGAGAAATACGGAATATTGAGCGAAGAACTGAAATCTGAGCTTTCGGGCAGGGACGATGAATATTTTAAAAACAACACCGTTGTGATAATAACCGCGGACTGCGAATATGATTTGGCGGACTGCACTATGGACTCAAGCAATACGCTCACCGTCTCGCTCAAAAAGTCGGAGAGCGAACGGGAAACCGGATGCCATATGATTTTGACCGTGTATAACAAGCATTTTACAAACGTCGTCCTCAGGGACGCATGAACAAAAAGAGGAGGAAAGAAATGAAACTCAAAAGGTTAGCGGCTCTTCTGCTCTGCGCCGCCGTCATGCTGCCGCTCGCAGCGTGCGCCAAAAAGCCGGATTCCGGAACATCGCGGACATCGCAGACTACAGATGACACCACCGTCACGCCGACAAAGGACGGCGATACTTCTATCACCGCGACTGACAAGGGCAATAAAGGCGCCGCCGCGCAGGATCTCATGCAGGGCATAACCAAGGGCAAGGGCGCATTCAAAAAGCCGGACAGCCGCTTTGCGAATGTCGCCGCATCGTTTGCGCTTGATCTTTTCAAGGATGAATACAAGTCCGGCAAGAACACCCTCGTTTCGCCTCTCTCCGTGCTCACCGCGCTCGCCATGACGCAAAATGGCGCAGAGGGCAAGACCCTCTCCGAGATGCAGAAGGTTCTCGGCGGGCTCGACCGCGATACTTTAAACGCATATATGAACGCATATCTCGCCGCAGTCGCGGGCAAGGACAGCGCACTCAAATGCGCCAATTCCATATGGGTCGGCAGCAAGCTCGATGTCAAGAGGGCGTTTCTCCAGAAAAATGCGGATTTCTATTCGGCGCAGGCATATAAAGCGGATTTCACAAGAAAAAATACCGTAAACGAGATAAATTCGTGGGTGAACAAAAACACGAACGGCATGATAAAGAAGCTGGTCGACGAGTTCGACCCCCTCACGGTCATGGTGCTCATGAACGCGCTCTGCCTCGAGGCGGAGTGGGATGACCCCTATACCGACAACTGTGTGCGCGAGGGCACGTTCAAAAATGCCAAGGGCAATCTCGTCAAGGCGGAATATATGTATTCGCAGGAGACGGAATATATCGAGACCGAGAATGCCACGGGCTTTGTCAAATATTATAAGGGCGGCAAGTTTGCCTTTGTCGCGCTTTTGCCGAACGAGGGAACGAGCATCGACAGCTATATCGCCTCGCTGACTGGCAGAGACTTCCTTAAAGCGTTAGGCTCAAGAAAGAGTGAAAAGGTCAACACGCAGATGCCGAAGTTCAAGTGCGAATACAGCAACTCGCTCGTCAACACTCTCAAGAAAATGGGCATGGGTACCGCGTTTGACGAGAACAAAGCGAACTTCTCGTCCATAGCGGACAACTCGAACGGCAACATATTTATCGGCGAGGTTATCCACAAGACCTTTATCGAGGTTGCCGAAAAGGGCACACGCGCAGGAGCGGCGACTGCCGTTATCGTAGGAAAGAGCGCAGCAATGCCTGTCGAACAGCCGAAGGAAGTAAGGCTCACAAGGCCGTTTGTCTATGCGATAATAGATACCCGGACCAATCTGCCGCTCTTTATCGGCGCGCAGACGGATATTTAAGGAGGTGCGCCGTGAAAGTCAAGAAAATGCTGGCTGTTTTCATGAGCGTTCTGTCGCTTGCCGCCTGTATTTTACCGTTTTCCGGCTGCGGAAAGACCGTGGGAAAAGTTCATAACAAGGGCGTGAAAAGCGGCGCTGTACGCGACCTGACCGAGGGGATTTCAAAGAACGGATCCGCCTCAAAAGCCCCCGACGACGAATTTAAAGCCGCCGCCTCATCGTTTGCGGCAGAGCTTTTCAAAGATAACTATTCAAAGGGCAAGACGACGCTTGTGTCGCCGCTGTCCGTGCTTACCGCGCTCGCGCTCGTGCAAAACGGCGCCGAGGGTGAGACTCTCGCTCAGCTTGAGCGGGCGCTCGGCGGATTAGACCGCGACACGCTCAACGCCTATATGCGCGCCTACTGCGACTTTCTGACCGAGAGCGACGAGCTGAAAATCGCAAATTCCGTCTGGACGGACAGCAGCGCAGAGGCAAAGCGGGATTTCCTGCAAAAGGCGGTGGACAGCTACTCCGCGCAGATTTTCTCCGCCCCGCTGTCGAGCAAAAAGACCGTCAGCAGCATCAACTCATGGGTTAAGAAAAACACTGACGGCATGATACCGAAGATAATCGAAAATGCCGATAGAGACGCCGTTATGATGCTCATAAACGCCGTTGCGTTTGAAGCAAAGTGGGAGACTCCGTACACAAACGACGATATCGAAAAGCTTGAGTTCAATTCATATTCCGGCAAATCGAAGAAAACCGAATTTATGTGTTCGACCGAAAGTGTATATCTTTCGGACAGCGACGCGGTCGGATTCATGAAGCCCTATAAGAACGGCCGCTTCGCTTTCGCGGCACTCCTGCCGAACGAAGATGTGAACATCGATGACTATATAGCCTCTCTCAGTGGCGAAAAGCTGATGAAAATATTCTCGTCCGCCAAGAAAAACGAAGAAGTCGATGTGAAAATGCCAAAGTTCAAGGCGGAGTACAGCACGCAGCTTATCGACACGCTCAAAAAGATGGGCATAGAAGATGCGTTTGACCGCAAATCTGCCGACTTTTCTTCGCTCATAGACAAAAACGACGGCGCTTATATCGGCACCGTGATGCACAAGACTTTTATCGAAGTCGATCAGGAGGGCACGCGTGCCGCCGCGGCGACGCTTGTCGGCATCAGCAAAATGAGCATGCCGGCGATAAATCCCGTGTGCCTCAACCGTCCGTTTGTCTATATGATAGTGGACACCGAAACGAACCTGCCGCTGTTTATCGGCGTGCAGACCGAAATATAAAATATAATACGATACCTCCACCTCTATTTTCCCCCAAATAGATGACCCCGCCGGTTGATTTTACCCGGCGGGGTCGCTTACTTTTGTGATTATATTTTACTGCCGATAATTTTTCAGCTCTTCCGCTTCCTCTATCTCTATCTCCGGATCCTCTCCGAGAACCGGCGGCGCGGAGTCCGCATCAGTCAGCTGCTTTATCCATTTTCGGCTCTTGAATCTTATCAGGCAGAGTACGGCTTTCGGCGTGTCCTCCGCGAGATACATCGCAATTATCAGCACATAGAACGGAACGTCTGTCAAAAATCCGAGCGTGGTCACTATCGGTATACTCAATAAAAACAGCGCGCCTATGTCGAGGAACATTCCTATTTTCGTGTCTCCGCCGGCTCTGAATATGCCGACCACGCAGACATACGAGATGTTTCTGACTCCTATCCACAGCGAGTAGATGAGCAGGAGCGTCGACGTCATCTGCCGGGCGCCCTCCGTCTCAATGGGCAGTATCCGCAGCAGCGGATTGCGCAGGAATATCATGGCGACTCCCGTGAGCACTCCGAGCAGGGGAACGAGCTTTATGAACCGCTTGCCCATGGAGTAGGCCTCATCCGCCTTGCCGGCGCCGACCGCCTTGCCTGTCATTATCGAGCAGGCGTGGCAAATGCCGACGAAGAAGACGAAGGCTATCTGTTCTATCGAGCTGAATATCGTATATGCGGCGTAGTTTTCGCTGCCCTGACGCGCATAAACCATGGCATAGACATTGGTGCCTAATCCCCAGAGCAGCTCGTTGAGCATTATCGGAGCACAGACACGCAGGAACTTCTTGAAAAATTCGATATCCTTCTTAAAAAATTCGCCGATCGGCGCATGGATGATATTCTTTTTCGCGTTGCCTATCACAAAGAGCAGCACCGCCTGAACGACCATGGCTATGGCCGTCGCTATCGCCGCACCGCGAAGCTTGAGCGCGGGGAAGCCCAGCTTGCCGTATATGAGAATGTAGTTGAGCACGGTGTTTGTCGCAACGGACGCTATCGAGCAGGCGAGCGGCGTGTGAACGTCCTCGGTCGAGCGCATGACGGTGCTCGTGACAAGCGAGATGGCGACAAAAATTCCGTAGGGCGCAACGGCCTGCAAATACTGCACTCCGGCGGCTATGACCTCCTCCTCGGAGGTGAAAACGCGCATCATCTGCTCCGGGATTGCGAGCACCGATACAGTGTATAATGCACCCACGGCAAGCGAGAGTATGAGCCCTATGCCGTAGCTGCGGCGGATGCTCCGTCTGTCGTTTATGCCCCAGAACTGCGCCGTCATTGTCGCCGTGCCGGAGCTTATTCCGAACAGGGCGAGGTTCAAAAGAAAGCCCCAGCGTCCCGCGACACCTATCGCCGCCGTGCTGACGTTGCCGAGTCCCACGGTCATTGCGGTATCGACGAGCTGAGCGCATGAGGTCAGCAGCTGCTGGAGGGCGATGGGTATCGCCAAAGAAAACATTTTTTTGTAGAAACCCGAGCGGGTCGAATTTGACATTTGACTGTTATTATCTCCTGTTTCTTATTCTTCGATCGCGGCCTTTGCGCTGTTTATTCCGTGAAACACGGTCATATCGAACTTCGGCTCGCGGTCGTAAGTGTAAAGTCCGTTTTGCTCCTGCTCTATGTCGTAGAGCTGCGTGTAGCAGAAGCCGAACATCAGCTCGTTGCCGAGCAGGGCTTCGGTGAGCCCTCTGTATCTCTCGATAAACTCATTCTCTGTCCTTGGCGCGTTGCCGTAGCCCCAGGCATTTTCGTCCTGCTCGCCGACGACCCACTTTATGCCGCCGGATTCGCTGACGAAGGTGGGCTCGCACGCGTATTTCTGGCGGCTGTCGTGCCTGTCAAACAGAGTGCCGTCCGAGACGAGCTTATCGTAATTTTCTTTGAATATCTTCGGATCCTGCTCATAGTCGTGAACGTCGAAGATATCGCTCATAACATGGAAATTTCCGCTTGTGTCGATGCACGGGCGGGTGCTGTCGAGCTGTTTTGTGATTTTATAGACTGCCTCAAGCAGTTCGTCTCTCTGCTCGCGGCCTGCGTAGTCCCAGGTTTCGTTGAACGGGCACCAGCCGATTATCGACGGGTGGTTGAAGTCGCGCTCGACCTCCTCGCACCATTCGGGCAGAATTCCGTAAATCGCGTCGGGCGCGGAGTAGTCAAGTCCCCAGTTCGGATATTCGCCCCAGACGATATAGCCCAGGCGGTCGCAGTGATAGAGGAATCTCTGCTCGAAAACCTTCTGATGCAGTCTCGCTCCGTTGAAGCCGGCGGCGAGAGATATTTCTATATCTTTTATCATGTCGCTGTCATCGGGAGCGGTGTATATTCCGTCGCGGTAGAAGCCCTGGTCGAGCACAAGGCGCTGGAAAACGGACTTGCCGTTGATGAGATATTTAAATCCGTCAAGGCGGACATCGCGCAGACCGAAATAGCTCTTGACGGTGTCGCCGCCGAAGGTGATGACAAGGTTATAGAGCCTGCCGCAGCCGACCTCCCACAGGTGTTTTTCAATGAGCTTCATGTCACCGCTGACGCAGCCTGCCGCATTTTTGCAGTCGTATCTGCCGACCAGTTTGCCCTCGTAGAGAACATCTATTCCGAGCTCGCCGCTGCCGCAGAGCTCGCATGAAAAAGCGACGGAAGAACTCTCGGGATTCGGGAAGAGCTTGATGCTCTTTATGTAGCTCTTCGGCACGAATTCTACCCAGACAGTCTGCCAGATACCCGTCGTGCGGGTGTAGTCGCAGTCGTGCGAATGAAGGCGCTCGCTCTGCTTGCCGCGCGGAATGAGCGGATTTCTCACATCGTCGCGCGCTTCGACCGCTATTGAGTTTTTGCCGGCTTTGAGGAACTTCGTGATGTCCCCGGCAAACGAGACATAGCCGCCCTTGTGGTGCATTGCTTCTTCGCCGTTTATGTAGACTGTCGCGTCATAGTCGACCGCGCCGAAGTGCAGTATGACTATGCCCTCAAGCTCGCTTTCGCTGATTTCGATGTCGCGTCTGTACCACACGCAGTTCATGAAATCGGTGTTCTCAACGCCGGAAAGACGGCTCTCGGGGCAGAACGGGACTATGATCTTTGAGCTCAGATGCTCCGCATTCTGGAGCCTGCGCTCTCTGCCGCTGACGCTGTTGTCAATTTCGAACTCCCATTCTCCGTTGAGGTTGAGCCAGTTTTCTCTTTCAAACTGCGGATTCGGATGCTCCGCTCTCGGAATAGAATTTGCCATTTATTTATGTCCTTTCAAAATAAATTACTTGTTGAAATATGTCGCCTCCGCCATCGCGCACAGGGCGTGATAGACGGGGAGAGTCAGCTCCTGGACTTTGAACGTCTCGGTCTCCGGCAGGCGCAGGCAGACCGTGCACATCTCGCTCATGAGGCTCATTTTTTCTCCGGTTATGCCGATGCTCTCGATTCCCATGGCGTTGGCGACTTTCACTGCGTTGACAACATTCGCGGAGTTGCCGGAGGTGCTCAGCGCAATGAGTGCGTCTGGGCTCGACGATGCGTATGCCCAGACCTGCTGAGCGAATATCATATCGGCGGCTATGTCGTTTGCAAATGCTGTGTTCAGTCCTTCATGTGCGCTCAGCGCAACCGCGGGCAGTGCGCCCTGAAGATGGTTTGCGAGATATTCGCCGTCCTTTATTTCTGAAAAAGCCTGTCTCTGCTCGTCGGTCAGCTCTCTCTTGAGCAGAAAGCCTTTCATCAGCTCGCCGACTATGTGCTGTGCGTCCGCCGCGCTTCCGCCGTTGCCGCAGATCATCACCTTGCCTCCCGCATCATAAGCCGATTTGAGCAGCGCAAACGCTTCTTCTACCTGCGGAATCAGCTTGCAAAGCGCAGGATGCTCCGCTTTCAATCGCGCAAGGATCTCCTTCTGATCGCAATTCATCGCTCCTCCTTCGGCAAATCTCTTTGCCGCTCCAACAAAACTTCTCTTCTTTTTTCGCGTTTGCGCCGCGCTTTTCCTGCTTGTACACTCAATATCCTTTTCACGCGAAAAGAGCCGCCCGTTTGACTGGGCGGCTCTTTCCGTGTGTGTGAAAATAGGAAGGAGAATTTGGAAGCCCGCGTTTTGACTTCCAAAGGGGATTGACGTTATTCGACGTCCTGCAAGGCGTCGTAGCCCTCTTCGCCGGTGCGCACCTTGACGACGTTTTCCACGTCGTAGACGAAGATCTTGCCGTCGCCGATATGGCCGGTATAGAGCACATGCTTCGCCTTTTCGATGACTGCGCGGACGGGCACTTTGCTCACGACGATATCCACCTGCACCTTGGGCAGCAGGCTCGGCTCGATCTGCACGCCGCGGGAGTATTCGGTCGCGCCTTTCTGCATGCCGCAGCCGAGCACATGGGAAACCGTCATGCCGGTGATGCCGATATTCATCATGGCATTCTTGAGGACCTCGAGCTTGGCCTCCTTGCAGATGATCTCGATCTTGGTCAGCTTCACGCCGTCGGCGCGAACCGGCGCTTCGTAAGCGGGAACGCTCTTCACTTCGACTGCCTCAGCCACGGGGGTATCGCCCGTGACCTTGACAGGTTCGCCGTCATCGATGACCTCAGGCAGGGTGGCAAAGCCTGCGTAAGCGCTGGGCAGACCATGCTCGGTCAGATCCAGGCCAAGCGTCTCTTCCTCGCGGGAGACGCGCAGTCCGATGGTCTTTTTGATAATCACAAAGGTGA
>ENA-ORMS01003108-ORMS01003108.1-human-gut-metagenome-genome-assembly--contig:-NODE-3108-length-11162-cov-3.468623_pt1 | contig 11162 bp, 11 predicted proteins | sample MGYA00242104_ERZ508997 | MGnify/ENA primary metagenome ERZ508997 (study PRJEB26280, sample SAMEA2338704) | human gut metagenome | biome: human gut; feature: human-associated habitat; material: faeces... | reverse complement strand
GTCCGGCGCAAGCGAGGTGTTCGGCTACGGCTTTGTGACCTACTGGGAGCAGGCCAAGGCGAAGCTTGTCGGGGTGGACCCGGCGGTCCGGGAGGAGCCGGCAGGGGGCGCTCTTCAAGAAAAATAGGCAAAGCCCAGGTCAAATGGCTGTTCTCCATGCTGAAGCCTCTTTTGCCCCTGCTTTTCCTGTCGCTTCTTTTGTTTATCGCTTTTTCTGCGGTAGGGCTGATCTCGCCGACCATCTCTCAGAAGCTGGTGGATGACTATCTGGGCAACGAACAGAGAAATTCCTCCATGATTCTCCCCTATCTGCTTTTGGTGCTGTCTCTGCTGGCCTGCACGGTGGTGCAGCGTCTGCTTTCGGCGTTGCGCACCCGCCTTACCGCCCGCATCGGCTGTAAGGCCATTCTGAAACTGCGGGAAGAGGTTTTCTCGAAGGTACAGAATCTTTCCCTTGCGGGGATTCAGAAGCACACGGTCGGTGCACTGATGCAACGCATTTCCAGAGATACGACCGTCATCAAAAATTTTCTGGTTTCCGATTTCGGAAACATTGTGGAAAACCTGACCACCTTTTTGGCCGTGGGAATCATCCTGGTCTACAACGATATCAAAAACGGCACCTTTCTCTTCATTCTTGTGGTGATTCCGGCCGTTCCCGGTGCGCTTCTTTTCCGGGCCTTCAACCGGAAGATCCATACGATGTACGGCATCCAATGGCAGGTCACTTCCCGCTCCGACTCGGTTCTGCACGATATTTTTTCGGGAATACGGGTTGTAAAAGCCTTCGGCAAGGAAAAAGACGAGATCGTGCGGTACGACGGCACCATTCAGAAGATGGCGCAGGTGGAAAAACACAATGAAATTTTCTGGGCCATTCTTTCGCCCTTGGTGAACTTTCTGATGTGTTTAGGCGAATTCACCGTCCTGTATTTTGTGGGTCGGGAAATTCTCGGCGGGCAGATGACCATAGGGGAAATGACCAAGCTGACCTCCTACACTGCCATGATCTACGGACCCTTGCGTATGATGACCTTCCTCCCCCGGAAAATCATGCACACGGCCACTTCGGTTTCCAAAATCTACGATGTGATGAACGACGAGGATGTGATGCACCATCCGGAGGATGCCAAAGAACCGGAAATTACCGGAAATGTAACCCTAAAGGATGTGTCCTTCGGGTATGAAGCCGGAAAACCGGTCTTGGAGCACATCAACCTGGAAGTGAAAAAAGGGGAAATGATCGGCTTAGTCGGGCACTCAGGTGCCGGAAAAAGCACGCTCATCAATCTGGTTATGCGGCTTTATGATCCGGACGAAGGGCAGGTGCTCTTGGACGGCACGGACATTCGGGATATTTCGCCCAAGTGCCTGAGAACGAGCATCGGGGCAGTGCTGCAGGAAACCTTCCTCTTTTCGGGCAGTATCCGACAGAACATCGCCTATGCCAAGCCCGATGCCACAGGGGAAGAAATCGTTGCCGCCGCCAAAATGGCAGGCGCCCACGAATTTATCATGCGTATGTCCGACGGTTACGACACCTATGTAGGGGAAAAGGGCTGCACCCTTTCGGGCGGCGAACGGCAGAGGATCGCCATTGCACGGGCTCTGCTCTTAGACCCGAAGATCCTGATTCTGGACGAAGCCACTTCGGCCCTGGATACCGAAACCGAAAAACAGATTCAGGAGATTTTGAGCAAATTGATTGCCGGCAGGACCACCATCGCCATTGCCCACCGCCTTTCCACCCTGCGCAATGCCACCCGCATTGTGGTTTTGGACAGCAAAGGAGTTGCCGAGGAGGGTACCCACGAGGAGCTGATGCGCAACGAACAGGGCATTTACTACGGCCTGGTGATGGCTCAGCGGAAGATGTCCTCAGTGAAAGGGAATGAAAACTGACGGCCTTTGTGATCGTCTCAAAAATCAAAAAAGGTGTTGTATGCTCTGCTTGCAACGCCTTTTTTCTCAGATGCCCTTCTTGCTTTCAAAGCAGAGGAGCCGTGGGCTATGACCTCTTGATGGGTGTGACGCCAACTGCTCCGACCTGCTTGTCCGAAGGAATTTGTTTTTATTTTTTCTGCATTTGTCTGAAAAAGAGCAGAACCGCCGCCGCAAAAACCGCAAGAGCGTATAGAAAAACGATCAGAAAATGGGTCAAAGATCCGGAAAAATCTCCGACAAGCACCATCCGCCCTGCCTGAACGGCATGAAAGAAGGGAAAAACCTTTGCAATCTTTTCAAAAACTCCGCCCACCAAGCTCAGATCGAACCAGGCTCCCGAAAGAAATGCGGTCAGATTGGTCAGCAACGCCCCGCAAAGTCCGCCCACCGGTTTCACTCCGAGCACACTGCCGCAGAGCAAGCCCAGGGCAATGAAAAAGAATGCCGCCGGAAACCCCAGAATCGGCGCATAAATGGTATTCACCGACAGGGGCAAGCCCAGCAGTGCGGCTGTCAGATAACATATTCCCGACTGAACCAGCGCCAGAGGAAGCAGGGGCAGAAGATACCCCAGAATAAAATCCCAGGCACGCATGGGCGTAGTATAAAGTCTCTGTAAAAATGCGCTTTCCCGATCTTTTGCTATGATCGTTGCCGAAAAAAGGGTCAGAAATGAAAACCCGAACACCGCAATCCCCGGAGTCAGATTCTCCGGAGCAAACAGTTCCACCGGTACATTTTTCTGAATCGCCGTCAACAGCAACAAAAGCACCACCGGAAATCCCGCCCCAAACAGCAATGTCAGAGGATCCCGCAACATTTCTTTGAGGGTGCGCACCGCAAAAACCCTTATTCTCATTTTTTCTCCTCCCGAACAACAGCCAGAAAGGCCTCCTCAAATTTTTCTTTTCCGGTTTTCTCCTTCAGTTGGGCGGAGGTTCCCGAAAAAAGCAGTCTGCCCTTCTGCAAAATGCCGACCCGATCGCAAAGCGCCTCGGCTTCTTCCATATAGTGCGTTGTCAGGATCATCGTGACCCTTCCTTTCATCTCCCGAATGGCATCCCAAAGCTCACTTCTCGCAAGCACATCCAGACCGAGCGTGGGCTCATCCAGAAAAAGCACCTCCGGTTCTCCCACCAGTGCCAACGCTATACTCAGTCGCCTTTGCCATCCGCCCGACAGCTTCCCCGCCTTTTTCTGAAGAACGGCTTCCAAACCAAAGCGCTCCACAAGCTCTTGTGTTTTTTGGGCGGTTTTTTCCTTGGGATAGCCATATATGCCGCACAAAAGCCTCAGATTTTCCTCCACGGTCAGATTGGGCGCAACCGCCGTCTCCTGCGGTGAAACCCCAACGATTCTCTTGACCTCTTCCCGGTCTTTCAAAATGCTTTTTCCGCAGAGAAACGCTTCTCCGCCGGTGGGTTGCAAAAGGCAGGAAAGCATTTTCACCGCCGTGGTCTTTCCGGCTCCGTTTACCCCCAAAAGCGCATAGATTTCGCCCTTCTGTATCTCTAAATTCAGACCGTCCACCGCTGTCAGATCCTTATACTTCTTGGTCAGTCCTTCGGTTTTAACGGCAATCATTTTTTTCCTGCTCCTTTCTTTTCAGCTGCTCCTTTAAGCCCAGAAAACAATCGCTCAAAGAATTGCTGACAAAATCATCGTCCCACTCCAGATACCCGGTGGCCAGCATGGATGCGATCCCGTGAACATATACCCAGGTTTCCAAATGAAAAAGGTAGGCGGCATCCTTCTCTAAGCCAGTGGCCTTGCACACCAGATCAAGAATCCGGTCGTCGATTTTCACTTCGATCTTTTCGCCCCTGCGATTGCGCATGAACAGCAGACAAAACAGCTCCTTTTCTTCCCGCGCAAACCGAATATATGCCATGCCCGTGGATTTATAGAGCGGATATTTCCCCGACTCCATTTCCTCCCGGACAAAAGATTCATAGACCTCTTCTGTCTCCCGAATGACTCCGGTGCGTACCTCCTCCATATTCCGGAAAAGTCCGAAAATCGGTTTTACCGAACAGCCCAGTTCGGCCGCCAACGCCCGGGCAGTCAGCGCTTTCTCCCCCTTTTCCCGCACCAACTTCAGCGCAGCAGTCAGGATTTCTTCCTTCTGAAACAATGTGTTGGGTGGCATATTGTCCTCCTTTGGAATCAGTTGTTGCGCAACATTTGTTGCTTATTGAAGTATATACCAAGTCGATTGCATTGTCAAGAAGAAAAACAAAAATCAATTGCTTCCCGCAATAAAAAAGCAGGAGAGAAATTCTCCTGCCACAAGGTCGTACCTCCCCCGGTACTCCGTCCCACTCCCTCCAAGGGGCGTTTTTGAAAAAACGCCCCTTGGCAGGGTGTGGGACAGCGTCCCGCAAAGAGAGGGAAAGCCAGTCAGCGAGGTACGCCTTTTCGGGAGAGACAGGGTTCCACAGAAAAAGGCAGGAAGAGATCAAGCAGAGAAAAGGAGAACGAAATGACGGTTGAACAGTTATACGAAGCGCTGGAGGAGCGGTTTCCGAGAAGTCTTTCCTGCATGTGGGATCATGACGGAAAGATGGTTTTGCCGGAGGGCAGACGGGAGGTCAAGAAGGTTCTTTGTTGTTTAGACTGCACAGACGGGGCGATAGAGAAGGCGAAGGCAGAGGGATGCGAGCTGATCGTATCGCATCATCCGTTGCTTTTTCGTCCGTTGTATGCACTGGACAGAGAAGAACCGAACGCCTGCAGAGCGCTGGAGTTATACAGCAGCGGGATCGCCCTTTTTTCCTTTCACACCCGGTTTGATTGCGGGAAGGGCGGGGTAAACGACGAGCTTTCCGCACTTTTCGGCTTAGAAGAGGTATGTTCCTTTCCGGTGGAGGGGCTGCCCATGGGGCGGATCGGGAAGTTGCCCAAGGCTTTTTCGGCAAAAGAACTGGCAGAAAAGGTAAAGGCGGTGCTTGGCTGCAAAAGTCTGCGGCTGACGCTTGACCGGAAGGAGATCCGACGGCTTGCCGTGCTGGGCGGCTCCGGGGGAGACGCTTTCAAGGAGGCGCTTGCGGCGGGTGCAGACGGATATCTGACAGGGGAAGCCGGTTACCACGAAATGCTGGACGCCGCCGACCGGGGGCTTTGCATGGTGGTGGCCGGGCATGACTATACAGAAAACCCGGCGGCAGAGGCGCTGGGGCGGCAGATAAAAGAGCTTTTGCCTTCGGCAGAGGTGCTTCTGCACAGAGAAGAGCGGATAAGCACACTCTGAACGGCGAGGATTTTACAAAAGGGTAAAAATTTTTTATTTACAAACGCCACAGAATATAGTATACTGTATACAGAACGAACGAGGGGGATGCTCTTTTGATTATACAACTGGACGAGGCCAAGCGCACGCTGAAGGCATTGGAGCCGGACCTGAAGGAATTGGGGGAAGCTCTGAAAATAGAAGGTCTGCGCCGCAGAGCCGAGGAACTGGATGAGCAGACGATGATGCCCGATTTCTGGAACGATCAGACCAATTCCGGAAAGATTTTGCGGGAAGTCAAGCAATTAAAGGACAAGATCGGCGAATACGACGGACTGATGAAGCGGTACGAGGAAACGCTGGAGCTGACCGAGCTTGCCATTGAGGAGGAGGACGAGAGCTTTCTGGAGGAGATTCTTTCGGCGGTCCCGGAAATTGAGGCCAAGGAAGAAAAAATGCGGATCGAAGTCCTGCTTTCGGGAGAATACGATGCAAATAACGCTATTTTGTCCTTCCATCCGGGTGCCGGCGGCACAGAAGCCCAGGACTGGGCCATGATGCTCTATCGGATGTACAACCGTTGGGCGGAGAAGAATGGCTTTACGGTCAAGCTGATCGATTGGCTGGACGGAGACACTGCCGGCATAAAATCCGCCACGATCATGGTGGAAGGGCTGAATGCTTACGGATTTTTGAAAAGTGAAAACGGCGTGCATCGGCTGGTGCGGGTCTCACCCTTTGATGCCTCGGGCAGACGGCAGACCTCCTTTGCATCGGTAGAAGTAATGCCCGAATTCAACGATGACGGTTCCATTGAGATCAAGGACGAGGACATTGAGGTCACGACTCACAAATCCTCCGGAGCCGGCGGACAGCACATCAACAAAACCGAGTCGGCTGTCCGGATCACCCATCTGCCCACAGGCATTGTGGTGGGTTGCCAGACCGAGCGCAGCCAGTTGCAGAACAAGGAAACAGCGCTGAAAATGCTGAAGAGCAAGCTGATGGAGATCAAATTGCGGGAGCATTTGGATAAGATTGAGGATATTCAGGGCACCAAAGCGAACATTGAGTGGGGTTCCCAAATCCGTTCTTATGTTTTCATGCCTTACACTTTAGCGAAGGACACCCGCACGGGATATGAGGATCCCAACATTTCTTCCGTCATGGACGGAAATATTGATGGATTTATCAATGCGTATCTGAAAATGAACGCCTGATAAAAGGGCGCACTTCGCCCGGAATATGTTTTGAAAGGGAGAATTATTATGTTTAAGATCAAGAGTTTTAAGGTCGAACTGAAGCATCTGGTCACTGCCGTTTCCGCTTTGGGGATGCTTGCCGGATTTGTGATTTCCATTTGCTCCAAGAAAAAGGCGGCCGCCTGCGTCACCTTTTTTGCCTCCTTTGCCGCTTTTCTGGCAGGAGTGGGCATGGAAGCGGGCGTAGTGCCCACGCCGCCCTGTTGCAGAAAGCTGGAGATTGAAGTGGAAACCGACCCGGAGAATGAAGAAACCGAGGAGACCGCCGAAGAGGACGAAACCGCTCCTGCAGTGGACGAACAGTAAGTCCTGAAGTGCGTTTTAGGGGCTTTGGGCTCTGCGAAAAAGCGGCAGAAGCCCGGCAAAGACTGTTTGATCGAACTTTTGAAAAGAGCTGTCGCAGAGGATTGCGACGGCTCTTTCTTGTTTCGGTTCTAAGAAAAAGAATCTTTTGGAAAGAACCTCTTGCAAAAATCCGGGAGGTTTGATATAATGAAAAAACTATCGTGGATGAGTCTGCTCTATGGAAGCGGATGACGGAGAAAGACCGGGTGAAAGGTGGGGTTGCGGTGGCAAGCGGTTCTGAAGAAATCGTGCATATTTATTCTGACGGCGCTTGCAAAGGCAATCCGGGACCGGGGGGATACGGCACGATCTTGGTTTACAAGGGTGCGGAGAAGGAGCTTTCCGGAGGGGAAGCCCGCACGACCAACAACCGGATGGAGCTGTTGGGGGCCATTGAGGGTCTGCGCGCCTTGAAGCGCCCTTCTCAAGTGGAGCTGATTTCCGATTCCAAATATCTGGTGGACGGCATGACCAAGGGCTGGGCGAAGAGTTGGCAGGCAAAGGGTTGGGTGAAATCCGACAAAAAACCGGCGCTGAACCCCGATCTTTGGGAGGAACTTTTAAGGCTGACAGCGGTGCATCGGGTCAAATTTCACTGGATCAAAGGGCATGCGGGCCATCCCTATAACGAGCGGTGCGACCGGTTGGCGGTGGCGCAGGCGGAACGGTTTTTGAAAAAAGGAGACGGTTCGGAGCGCTGAAGGGCATTTTAGCGTCAAAGAGCGGGCACAGAAAAGAGCGTTGGGAAGTACGGAAGCGGTAAAAAGAGAGGAAGAATTCCAAAAACAGCCGTGGAAAGGAAGAAAAGATGAAAATTCTTATGGGTCTCAGCGGAGGGGTGGACAGCTGCTTTGCGTCCAGGCTTTTGGCGGAAGCCGGACACACCGTTGAGGGAGCCTTTCTACGGATGACGGCAGAGGCCGATGCAAAGCCGGCGGAACGGGCGGCGGCGGAATTGGGCATTCCTCTGCACATTCTGGATTGCCGGGAACTGTTTGAAGAGCATGTGTTAAAACCGTTTACCAAGAGCTATATGCAGGGGCGCACGCCCAACCCCTGTGTGGAGTGCAATCGGTATGTAAAAATCCGGGTACTTTGTGATTTTGCGGCACAAAATGGCTTTGACCGGGTGGCCACCGGTCACTACGGACGGATCGGACAGGGAGAGAACGGGCGGTATTTTGTGCGGCGGTCGGAGAACGAAAAAAAGGATCAGAGCTATATGCTCTGGGGGCTGACGCAGGAACAACTGGCCATGCTGACACTCCCTCTTGAGAACCGGGACAAGGAGAAACTGAAGCAACAGGCGGAGAAAGAGGGCTTTTCCGCCGCCGGGCAGAAGGAGAGCATGGATATTTGCTTCCTTCCGCAGGGGGGATATGTGCCCTTCGTGGAGAAGCGGGAAGGCGTCTGCCCGCCGGGAGACTTTGTGGACCCGGAGGGGAGGGTTCTCGGACGGCACAAAGGAATCGTCCACTATACTGTGGGACAGCGGAAGCATTTGGGGATTGCCCTGGGGCAGAAGATGTTTGTGGCGGTGATCGACAAGGAAACCAATCGGGTGACGCTGGTGCCGGGAGGCGGCGAATTTTCCTCCTGTGCAACGGTCGGCTCCCTTCGGTTTCAGGCGCTGGAGCCTATGGACGAAGGGGAGCTTTCCGGAATTTTTGTGAAACTGCGCTACGCTCAGAAGCCGTCGCCGGTGCGGGTGCGGATCTCCGGGGGAAGGGCGGAATTGCAGGCCGAAAGGCCTTGGCGCGCCGTCACGCCGGGTCAGAGCGCCGTTTTTTACGATGAGGACGGCAGACTTCTTTTCGGCGGCTACATTGAAAAATAAAAGTGTGCCGGCTTTTTCCGCAGGAAGAGGAAGCCGACGGGCAGAATAAAGGAGATGACCTTATATGGCAGAAAAAAGAGATTATTATGAGGTGCTGGGCGTTGACAAAAAAGCGGATGACGCCACGATCAAGAAAGCGTTCAGAACGCTGGCAAAAAAGTATCATCCGGATTTGAATCCCAACGACAAAGAGGCAGAGGAAAAATTTAAAGAGGTCAACGAGGCCTATGGGGTTCTTTCGGACCCGGAAAAGCGGGCAAAATATGACCAGCTGGGCCATGCGGCTTTCGACCAGACGGCAGGAGCCGGAGGTGCCGGCGGCTACGGAGGCTTTGGCGGATTTGATTTCGGCGATATTTTCAGCAGCTTTTTCGGCGGTTCTTCTATGGGCGGCGACAGCGCCAGAAGAAACGGACCGGTGCAAGGGGACGACCTTGAGGTGAATGTGACCCTGGATTTCAAAGAGGCGATCTTTGGCTGTAAGAAGGAGATTTCCTATAACCGTACCGAGCGGTGCGCCCAGTGCAACGGTACCGGCGCGGCTCAGGGGACCTCTCCGGAGGTCTGCACCACCTGCCGGGGCTCCGGTCAGGTGCGGCAGTCGCAGAGAACTCCTTTAGGTGTGTTCCAGACCACCCGTGTTTGCCCGGATTGCAGGGGAAAGGGAAAGATCATCCGCACCCCCTGTTCGGCCTGCCGGGGCAGCGGCTTTAAGGTGGCGAAGAAGAAGCTGGTCGTCACCATTCCTGCCGGCATTGACAACGGACAGAATGTGGTGATCCGCAGCAAGGGTGACGACGGAGCGAACGGAGGAGCGGCAGGCGATCTGTATATTTCCGTGACGGTCCGCCCCGATCCGGTTTTTGAGCGCAGAGGCAACGATGTGCATTGCGAAGTGCCGGTAACCTTCGTGGAAGCGGCCTTGGGCGGCGATATTGATGTGGAAACGCTGGAGGGCCAGGAAAAGGTTACGGTGCCTGCCGAAACGCAGACCGGTGCGGTGCTGATTCTGAAAGGAAAGGGCGTGCCCTATCTGAACAACAGCAAAAACAGGGGAAATCTGTACCTGCATTGCTTGGTGGAAACTCCCCGCGGACTGACCGAAAAACAGAAGAATATTTTAAGACAGTTCGGCGACGCTACCGGGAACAAAAACTACCAGAAGAAGCAGTCCTTTCTGAAGCGCTTCTTCAACAAGTAAAAAATGAAGGATACCTCTGAAAATTTCTGCCTGTCCGGCAAGGACGGTTTTGCCGCAGAACTTCGTTGCAAAAATCGGAAGCACACAAAGCGCTCTTCGATTTTCGCATCTCGTTTTTTGACGGAACCGTTCGCCGCCGAACACGCTTTGGATTGTTCGGAGGGACCATGAGGAAAAAAGACCTTAAAAAGAAAAAAGAGAACAGGAAAAGAGCATGAAGTGGACTCAAGTACGGGTGCATTGCGCCACCGGAGAACTGGACACTGTTTCGGCAATTTTGAGTGTGATCGACAGTGGCCTGATGATTGAAGACTACAGCGACATTGAAGAAAATCTCATGACCGTCTACGGAGAACTGATTGATGAAAAAATCCTGAACAGCGACCGGACAAGGGCGGCTGTCAGCATTTATATCTCCGAAGAACGGGATTTGGCATCGGATCTGGCCTTTATCAAAGGGCGGTTGGAGGCGTGCGGACTGTCCTGTCGGGTCGAATTGGTGGGAGTGGACGAGGAGGACTGGGCCAACCGCTGGAAACAGTTTTACAAACCTCTCCATATCGGCCGGCATCTTCTGATCCTTCCTCCTTGGGAAAAGTGCGACATCAAAGAGGACGATGTGGTCGTGTTGATGGACCCTGGAATGGCCTTCGGCACCGGGACCCACGAAACAACAAAGCTCTGCCTGGAAATGCTGGAAAAGTATCTGCGTAAAGGAGAACGGATGCTGGATGTGGGCACCGGCTCCGGAATTTTGTCTATTGCCGGGGTCAAGCTGGGTGCAGAATTTGCCTGCGCCTACGATATCGACCCGGTGGCTGTGCGTGTGGCAAAGGAAAATGCCGAAAAGAACGGCGTGAGCGATCGGATCGAGTGCGGTGTTTCAGACCTTTTGTCCGGTGTCAATCGGGAAAAGGCCCCCTATATGTTGGTGACCGCCAATATCGTGGCCGATATTCTGATTCGGATGGCACCGGACATCGCCGCTTTTATGGGCAGAGGCGCAAGATTGATCGCTTCCGGTATCATCGAAAGCCGAAAACAGGATGTGCTTGCCGCCATGGAGGCCGGCGGGTTGCACTGTCTGGAAGAAAACGGCGAAAAAGACTGGTGCGTTCTGGTGTTTGAACGGTAAAACGCCCTTTTTCTTGTTGCCTGCTTTCTGTGGGACTCCGTCCCACTCCCTGCCGAGGAGCGTTTTTGAAAAAACGCCCCTTGGAACCCCCAAAAACTTCTTTAAGTGTGTAAAGGCGAAGCCGGACTGTCTGTTGGTGTTTCGTGCAGGGACCTTGCCCCGCCTGAAAAGGCATACCCGGCCATATAGGCTCGCCCTCTCCTTTTGTG
>ENA-ORMS01003103-ORMS01003103.1-human-gut-metagenome-genome-assembly--contig:-NODE-3103-length-11171-cov-4.734257_pt1 | contig 11171 bp, 8 predicted proteins | sample MGYA00242104_ERZ508997 | MGnify/ENA primary metagenome ERZ508997 (study PRJEB26280, sample SAMEA2338704) | human gut metagenome | biome: human gut; feature: human-associated habitat; material: faeces... | reverse complement strand
CTCAAAGCCCTTGGCAATACACAAAGTATTACCTGCGGGCTTTTCGTTGCATGAACGCTTTTCTGCTCCGGCAAAACTGCTGTGCACCTGGCAGCTTTGGATTTTCGAGTGATTTTTGGTTTTTAAGTCGCAGATGTGTCGTAACCCATCAAGACGAAAAGGGCAAAAAGCGCCGGAAAGACACGCTGTCAGGCGTGTGCGCTCTTGTCAACCGAGGGTATTAAATTCATTTAAGATTTATTTTACCACGGCTTTTGGTTTTGCCAAGAGTATTTCAAATTTCTTGATTAAAATTTTACATTTTATGGGCGGAAAGCATTGACTGCACGGCGCAAATGGTTTAGTTTATATGCGTATTATATAAAAGGAGAGTGAGCGCTGTGCGGGAGAATTACTGCCTTGAGGACGCCGCGGGTCTGCCGGAGGGTGACCTGCGGAATGTCGGCCCGCGCCGCACCACGCAGGAGACCGTTTTGAACATCACCATGCAGACGCCTGCGTCCTATTATCTGCGCGGCTTCACGGGCGAGATCTATGAAAACAACCGCTGGACCGCGCTGGATGCCGAGACGCTCTATCCCGCTTCGGACAGCTTCTACTGGCTGCATCAGGACGGCTTCTATGCGCAGGCGCAGATCGCTGCGGCGGCGGATTCGGTGCTGCCGGAGCTTCTGGAAACGAAGAACAGCCTCACCGTTGAAAATGTCGGCCTCTCCTCGCGTTATCTCTATGCCCCCTATGAGCTGCTGCCGGACAGCGCCGGGCTGGATGCGTCCGCCGTGGGCGACTGCACGCTTGCGGCGCAGGGCTTCTACGGGCAACGCAGCTATACGCTCTCTGCCGGGACGGGGCTGATCACACAGTACCAGAAGATCAACGCTTCGCTTGCGCAGCTTCCGGAGGGCACGCAGTTCCTGCGCGATGAGGCGGCCTACAATGCCTTTGCCTATCAGAATTACACCGCGATTCCCTCGGACATCCGCAGCTATCTCGCGGAAAAGCTGGGCGATTATTCGGTGGAGGAGGGCGAGACGCATTTTGACTATCAGAATGCAAAGCAGAATATTCTTTTTTACCTCACGAGCTACATAGACTACGAGGAAACGAACCTCGCGCCCGTCGGCGACGGGATCGACTTCGTCCTGAACTTCCTCGACGGCACGCAGAAGGGCTATGACATCCACTATGCCACGGCTGCGGCGCTGATGTTCCGCTATTACGGCATCCCCGCGCGCTATGTCGAGGGATTTCTGGTCACCAAGCAGGACGCGCAGGTGCTTTCTGCCGGGCAGACGCTTTCGCTCACCGGCGCGGCGGCACACGCATGGGTGGAATACTATCAGGACGGCGTGGGCTGGCTGCCGTTTGAGGTGACGCCGCCGTACTTCTCCGCGATGGAGCAGGCGGAACGCTATCAGGACATTTCCGGCCTGATCGGCCAGCAGCCGCATGACCGCACGGTCGATAACACCGAGGATCAGCCGCAGAGCGACGATACCGAGGATCCCACGCTGCTGGACTTCTGGCTCCGCCACCGGCTCCAGATTTTGCTGGCGCTGGCGATCCTGACCGCCGCGGCGCTGCTTGTGCTGTTCGTGCTCTGGCTTGTCTGGGAGCGGAAAAAGACGGCCAGACGCAAGGCGGGCTTCCTCTCGGACGACCTGCCCGCGGCCATCCGCGCGATCTATGATTACACCATGGACGTCCTGCGCGCGCAGGGGCTGAGGGCGAGGAACTGCCCGCCGGAGGACTATGCCGCCTTTGTGGATGAGGATCTCCGCGCGCGCTACCGCAGCGCTGCCGCGATCTGGCAGGAGGCCAGCTTCAGCGGCCATGCCATGCAGGAGCAGCAGCGGCAGGAGCTGCTCTCCCTGAAGGATGAGATCTGGAGCAGAACGTGGAAAAGATCCAGCCTTCTGCGCAGGATCCGCCTGAAATACATCCGCTTTTTATAGCCCATCAACGAGGATAACGAAACCAAATGTCGTTTTGGCCAGGAAAAACCATGTGTGCCCTCGTCAAACGACGCTAGGAGGAGGACGCATGAAAAAACGAATTTTTGCCGCGCTTCTTGCACTGCTGCTTCTCCTCTGCGCCTGCGGCGCGGAGGAGCCGTGGCAGGCGGCCTATCGCCGCACCGGACAGGCCCTTGCGGCGCAGGAGGACTACGGCGTTGGTTCCATCGGCGGCGAGTGGGCGGTCATCGGCCTGAGCCGTTCGGGGCTTCTGAAGCAGGAGACCGCGCAGGCATACCTGCAAACTGTCGAAGATTACGTCCGCTCAATCGGAACGGCGCGCCTCGACCACGCCAAATCCACGGAAAATTCGCGCATCATCCTCGGTGTGACCGCTGCGGGCGGCGATGTGACGGACATCGGCGGCGTGAATCTTCTGGAGGGTCTGACGGACATGGCATTCGTCTCCTATCAGGGCCTCAACGGCCCGATCTGGGCGCTCATCGCGCTGGATTCCGGCAATTACGACATTCCGAAGAACCCCGCCGCAAAGACACAGGCCACGCGCCAGCTTTACATCGATGAGATCATCAAGAATCAGATGAAGGACGGCGGTTGGAGTTTGACCGGCACTGGCGATTCTGATGTGGACATTTCCGCAATGGCATTGCAGGCGCTTGCAAAATATCAGGACCAGAAGGCCGTCAAGACCGCGACAGACAAGGCTCTGACCTACCTTTCCAAAGTGCAGGACAGCAAGGGCGGCTACGCATCGTGGGGAACGACCAACGTAGAGTCCGTTGCGCAGGTCGTGGTCGCGCTCTGTGAGCTTGGAATTGACGTTGGAGACAGCCGCTTTGTGAAAAACGGTCATACCTTGACGGATAATCTTCTCTCTTTCCGGCAGTCTAACGGCGGCTTCTACCACGTACTCGACGGTTCGGATGGCAACAACCAGATGTCTGCGGAACAGGGCTTTTACGCTTTGGTCGCCATTGACCGCGCGGTAAATGGCGAAAACAGCCTGTACCGTATGGGCGATGTGACCAAGAATACCGCAAAGCCCAGCACAAGCGTCAACAAGGGCAATGTGGACGCTTCTGTGAATGTTCCCGGCGTAACCGCTCCCGGCACAACGTTCACCGATGTGAAAAATCATGTGAACAAAGCTGCTATCGAAGAACTTGCATCCCGCGGTATCATCAACGGCATGGGAAAAGGCACGTTCATGCCCAACAAGACCATGACGCGCGCGGAATTTGCCGCCATCGTTACCCGCGCCCTCGGTTTAGCAGCCAAGGACACGAAAGCCTTTACGGACGTTCCCAGCTCCAAATGGTACGCCGGTTACATCGGCACAGCCAACAGCAGCGGCATTGTCAACGGCGTTGGCAGCAGCAAATTTAATCCGGACGGCACCATCACCCGGCAGGAGGCCGCCGCAATGGTGGCAAGAGCGGCGAAGCTCTGCGGGCTGGATACCTCGATGGATGCCGCATCGGTCAAGGATATGCTGGCGCAGTTTGGAGATTACCGGAGTGTCGCGTCCTGGGCAAAGGAACCGATGGCGTTCTGCTACTCCGTCAATATCCTTGACCAGAGCGACCTCAATATCGAACCTACCAAAGCCATCCTGCGCTGCGAGATCGCGCAGATGCTTTACAATATGCTGAGCGCTGCGGAGTTGATCTGATATGACATTTTGGCAAAAAAACAAATGGAAAATCATTGTGCCGGTTCTAATTGTGCTGGTGCTTGCCGCCGCGTTCGTCTTTGGCGACCGGAATATGCCGAAGCAGAAAGACACGTCGGAACAGCCGACTATCGCCGCTCCGGTGGAGACACCGGCGCAGAACGCGGCGGAATCAAATACGCCGGACAAGGTTAAGACAGAACCGACGCAGACGCCCACAGAAAACGTCTCAGAGCCGTCTGACGACCCGCAGGCAGACAAACCCGCACGGACTGACACCGAGCCGCCAGAGTATCTTTCGCCGGAGGAAATCCAGGCAAGTGCAACCGGCGAATATGAAGAAGTGGGCGGCATGCTGATCGACACCGGCACGGGCAAGGACAAGTACCAGACCGACCCCGTGCCGGAGGGCAAGCCAATTCCAGTCGAGCCGGAGGATGTGGAAATTGGCGATGCGGAATACACCTGCACCCTCTCCATCTCCTGCGCGACAATCCTTGACAATATGGACCTTTGTAATAAGGAAAAGCGTGAGCTGGTGCCGGAAGATGGCTGGATTCTGAAACCGATGACCGTCACATTTTATGAGGGCGAGAGCGTTTTTAACATCTTACAGCGTACCTGCAAACAGCAGAAGATCCACATGGAATTTGAGAACACGCCGGTCTACAATTCCGCTTATATCGAAGGGATCAATAATCTCTATGAGTTTGACGTTGGTAACACTTCCGGTTGGATGTACAAGGTCAACGGCTGGTTCCCCAATTACGGATGCAGCCGCTACCAGCTCAAAGACGGCGACGTCATCGAATGGGTCTATACCTGCGACCTCGGCTACGACGTGGGCGGCGGCTACGCAACAGGCAGCGAATGAGAAACAAAGACGCCTTTTCCGGCTATCATCCGACGATCAATTTTCTGTATTTTGCGCTTGTCCTCCTGTTCTCCATGTGCCTGATGCACCCGGTCTATCTTGCGATTTCCTTGACCGGTGCGCTGACGTATGACATCTATCTCAAGGGCAGAAAAGCGGTGCGCTTTGCCGTCATGGGGCTTCTCCCCATGGCGGCGCTTGCCGCGCTCGTCAACCCGGCGTTCAATCACGAAGGTCAAACGATTTTGACGTACCTGCCCTCCGGCAATCCGCTGACGCTGGAGTCCATGCTGTACGGCGTGGCCGCGGCGGTCATGCTGGCAAGCGTCGTACTCTGGTTTTCCAGCTACAACGAAATCATGTCTTCGGACAAGTTTGTCTATCTCTTTGGACGCATGATCCCCGCACTGTCATTGGTGCTGTCTATGGCCTTGCGCTTTATCCCGAAGTTTAAGGCGCAGATGCAGACGGTCAGCGAAGCGCAGGCGTGCATCGGGCGCGACACAAAAACCGGCAGCGTGATTCGTAGGGTTTCTAACGCAATCAAGATTTTCTCTATCATGGTAACGTGGTCACTTGAGAACGCGATTGAAACAGCGGATTCCATGCGGTCGCGCGGCTACGGTCTGCCTGGGCGCACGGCGTTCTCGATTTATCGTTTCGACGACCGAGACAAGGCCGCGCTTGCGTGGCTGAGCTTTTGCGGCGCGTACCTCATCTCCGGCTGGATGGCAGGCGGCACGTATTTCCGCTACTATCCAACCGTGAAAACCGCCGCATGGACGCCCATGACCGTAAGCTTCATGTGTGTTTATCTTGCATTGGTGCTAACACCGGTGATTCTTGATCGGAAGGAGGACAGACAGTGGAAGTCTTTACAATCAACCATCTGAATTTTGCGTATCCGGAACAGGAAAAGAACGCGATTTCCGACCTCACACTGTCTGTCCGACCGGGGGAGTTTCTGGTGCTCTGCGGCCCCTCCGGATGCGGTAAAAGTACACTGCTGCGGCAGCTCAAAACCGTTCTCGCGCCGCATGGCCGCAGAAGCGGCGAGATCCTGTTCGACGGCAGAAATCTTGATTCCCTTGACCAGCGCGAACAGGCAGAAAAAATAGGCTTTGTGCAGCAAAGTCCGGAGAACCAGATCGCGACCGATAAGGTCTGGCACGAGCTGGCGTTCGGTTTGGAATCCCTCGGCTATGATACCCCGACCATCCGCCGCCGCGTTGCGGAAATGGCATCGTTTTTCGGGATTCAGACATGGTTTTATAAGCCGGTCACAGAGCTGTCCGGCGGGCAGAAACAGCTCTTGAACCTCGCATCCGTGATGGTGCTTCAACCGAAAGTTTTAATTCTGGACGAGCCGACGAGCCAGCTTGACCCGATTGCCGCGTCGGATTTTCTTGCGACGCTTGGCAAGATCAACCGCGAATTGGGAACGACCATCCTCCTGACCGAACATCGTCTGGAAGAAGCGTTTTCATTTGCGTCGCGCGTCGCGGTCATGGACGGCGGCAAGCTCCTTTGCACCGGCACGCCCGCCGAAGTGAGCGCGGAGCTGAAAAGCAGTGGGAACGCGATGTTCCTCGCCATGCCCGCCGCCATGCGTATCTGGGCGGCGACGGATTCCACAGCCCCCTGTCCCATCTCCGTCTGCGACGGCCGGAACTGGCTGCTCGATTATGCGAAAACGCATGAGTTGCGACCTGTTCCGGAAGAAAAGAAAAACACGCCGAACGGCGAAACCGTCGTCTCGGCGCGGGAACTCTGGTTCAAATACGACAAAGACCTGCCCGACGTGGTAAAAGGTCTATCCTTGGAGCTGCACAAGGGCGAATTTCTTACGCTGCTCGGCGGCAACGGCACGGGCAAGACCACCACGCTCAAGCTGCTGGCAAACTTGAAAAAAGCCTATCGCGGCGAGCTGACCATCACCGGCAGCGTTGGGATGTTGCCCCAAAATCCACAGGCACTGTTCGTGAAAAATACCGTCCGGGAAGATCTTCTGGAAATCCTCCCGAAAGCGGAGCGCAAATCTGACAGACTGGCCCAAGTCGTTTCCCTCTGCAAGTTGGCAGAGCTGCTCGACCGCCATCCATATGATCTTTCGGGCGGTGAACAGCAGCGCGTGGCGCTGGCAAAAATCCTGCTCCTGAACCCAGATATTCTTCTGCTTGACGAGCCGACAAAGGGTCTGGACGCGGAGTTCAAGCAGACGTTCGGGCATATTTTGCGAACACTCCAATCGTCCGGCGTAGCGATCCTCATGGTCAGCCACGACATCGAGTTCTGCGCAAAGTACGCCGATCGCTGCGCCCTGTTCTTTGACGGAAATATCGTCACAGAAGCCGAACCGAAAACGTTCTTCTCCGGCAACAGCTTCTACACAACAGCGGCAAACCGTATCGCGCGTGACATTCTGTCCGAAGCGGTCACGCCTGAGGATGTGATCGCGGCCTGCGGCGGCGCGGTCGAAGCGGAACCGCCTTTACCGGAATACCAGCGTATCCCACCTGCGCCGGAGAAAGAATCGCAGGCGATGAAAAAGCTCCCGGTCTGGCGAAAAATTCTCGCCGCCGTGTCCGGTATCGCATCGCTGGTGCTGATTGTGCAGGCTATTGGCGTGACCGATCTCACAAAGCTCGTGGATGCAGGCGGATTGACAAACCTTGCAGGCGACCAACTGAAGCTCTACGGAATTTTGCTTCTCTCACTGCTCGTTTTCGCACTTTCCATCAGCCGCAAAGCGGACAGGCCGGATTATCTGAGGCAAACACCGCTGGAAAAACGGAAGCTGAAAAAACGCACGATCTTCGCAACGCTTTTAATCCTCCTGCTCATTCCGCTGACGCTGTTTATCGGCGTGTACTACTTCGCGGGGCGGAAATACTACTTCATTTCACTGCTCATCCTGCTCGAATGTATGCTGCCCTTCTTCCTCATTTTTGAGGGGCGCAAGCCGCAGGCGCGGGAGCTGGTGCTCATTGCCGTGCTCGTTGCGCTGAATGTGGCAGGGCGCGCTGCGTTCTTCATGCTGCCGGAATTTAAGCCGGTCGTTGCGATGACGATTCTCGCAGGCGTGGCTTTTGGCGGCGAAACGGGATTCTTGGTTGGCGCGATGACCATGCTGGTGTCCAATATGCTCTTTTCCCAGGGGCCGTGGACGCCGTGGCAGATGTTTGCCATGGGCATCATCGGCTGGCTGGCAGGTGTCTTGTACCGCAAAGGTGTTCTGCGGCGCGGGCGGCTGAGCCTTTGTATCTTCGGCGTGATCGCGTCCACGATCATCTACGGCGGCATTATGAATCCCGCGTCTGCGCTCATGTGGTCGAACACGATCAACTGGAAAATCATTTTAAGCTACTACGTCACCGGCCTTCCGGTCGATCTGGTGCGCGCCATTGCCACGTTTTTCTTCCTCTGGCTGGGCGCGGAGCCGATGCTGGAAAAGCTGGACAGGATCAAGGTCAAGTACGGCCTTGTGGAATAAGCGAACGCCCGTATGCCTGCTGGCATACGGGCGATTTTGCGGCGCAACCTGAAGTTTCCGTGGTTTTTTGCCGCCGCAACCGGAAGTTGATGGACAATCCGCGCCGCGTCCTGTATAATGGCGGCAAGGACACCGGAAGGGAGGAATGCGTATGGCATCCATCCGCTGCAAGGCCTGCGGCAAAACATACGACTATCGCAAGGAGGGCTTCTGCCCCAAATGCGGCGCTTATAACCGTCCGCCCCGGCAGGAATGGGTGGACGCGGAGGGCACTGTCCACTACGCCGGGCAGGAGAAGGAGTGCTATGAGGAGAAGGTCTGCTACGAGGAGCAGACCCGCCGCCCCAAGCCCTACATCCGGCAGCATGTGCCGAAAAAGGGGATAATAGGCGCGGTGATCGCCGTGATCGTCATTATAATACAGCTGAATCTGGTGCGCGGCTGCGTGGCCAATGATTTTGGCAGCATCTTCGGCGGTAAGGAGGAGCTGACGCCCGACTATCCCAACTACGGCTGGGAGCAGGAAGCACCCGCCGAGGAGATCGAATCCACAGCGCGGGAGTACGCGGAGATAGGAGAGAGCTTCTATCTGGAGGATTCTGCCTTCGCCGTGGCGAGTCTCAAAGCGGACTGGGAGGGGGATGTCCTCACCGTCTATGTGGTAGAGGGCGACACGTATCAAACGTTCCCTTACCTGGTAATGGTGGGAGATGACGGATCTGAAGACTGGTACTACCCCTATGATGTCAGCGCTGCCGTCGATGAGCATGTATTCGTGTGCACCTATGACCTGTCGGTGCTGGAGGATCTCACGGGGGATACTTCTCTGATATTCTCTGGATTTGATAAAGAGGTCGCCGTTCCCGTTGACCTTGCGCAATGGTGATGCAAAGCCTCCCCCGTCCGGGGGAGGCTATTTGCTCTATATAGACAGGCCCTCCGGCGAAGCCGGGGGGCCTGTTTCTCAGAACTTATCCTTATTGAATATCCGCAGGATCTCGTCGAAGGACTTGTCCATCTCGTCCTGTCCCTGCTCGCCCTTCACCTCGTCCAGGGGCTGGGGCGCGCCGCTGTTCTCCGTCTGTGCGGGCTGGGTCACAGCAGCGGCATTGGCGGCCTGCTGCGCCTCGTCAAAGCCCGTGGCAATGACGGTCACGCGGATCTCATCGTCCAGCGTCTCGTCGAAGGCGGCGCCGAAGATAGTCAGCGCGTCGGGATGCACCGCCTGCTGCACCAGCGTGGCGGCCTGCTCCACCTCCTCCAGACCGATGTCCATGGAGCCGGTGACGTTGATCAGCACGCCCCGTGCACCGTTGATAGAGGTCTCCAGCAGGGGGGAGGAAATGGCCATCTTGGCGGCCTCCTCGGCCTTGCCCTTGCCGGCCGCGCGGCCCACGCCCATGTGGGCCAGACCTGCGTCCTTCATAATGGCGGTCACGTCCGCGAAGTCCAGGTTGATGAACCCGGTGTCGCGGATCAGGTCGGAGATGGACTGCACCGCCTGACGCAGCACGTCGTCCGCGATCTCAAAGGCGTTGGCAAAGGTGATCTTCTGGTCGGTGGCGTATTTCAGACGCTCGTTGGGAATGATGACCAGCGAGTCCACCTTGCTCCGCAGCTCCTCAATGCCCTGTTCCGCCTGGGTCATGCGGCGGCGTCCCTCGAAGCCGAAGGGCTTGGTCACCACGCCCACGGTCAGAATGCCTGCCTCCCGGGCGATCTCAGCCACCACGGGTGCCGCGCCGGTGCCGGTGCCGCCGCCCATGCCGGCGGTGATGAACACCATGTCGGTGTTCTCCAGCGCCTTGGCCATCTGGTTGCGGCTCTCCTCCGCGGCCTTGCGGCCCACATCCGGGTTGGAACCCGCACCCTTACCGCCGGTCAGCTTCTCGCCGATCTGAATTTTATAGGTAGCGCTGGAGGCATTCAGCGCCTGCTTGTCTGTGTTGACTGCGACAAAATCAACGCCCTGCGCGCCACTGCGTACCATGCGGTTGACCACGTTGTTTCCGCCGCCGCCTACGCCCACGACCTTGATGCTGACAACGTTCTCCGGGCCGGTTTCCAATCCAAAAGCCATGTCTGCTCCTCCTGCCATAATTTGTATGAAAATGACGGATTATCTCCTGGTAAATGCTATATCTTGTATTGTATTACGAATTGGCGCAAGCGTCAAGTGTAAGCACTTAATTTACCGAAAAAGTTTTGTGCCGGGAGCATGAAGCACCTGCGCAGCGTCCCCGATGCGGTGCGGTACGCGCGGCATCACTCCGGAATGAACCGTGCCTTCCCCTCCTGCATCATATTGATAACGCCCTTTTCGTTGACCTCCAGCTTCTTCACCACGGCCATCAGATAGTCCAGCTTGTAGCCGTAGTCGGCCTCCCGGGGCAGCTGTACGTCGAACCGTCCCAGATACCGCAGCGTCAGCTGCGCCGGGTCGCTCATATCCAGCAGCGATACGTCCGCCGTCATGCCGCGCTGGTCCAGCGCCTGCATCAGCGTCAGCAGCTGCTCCAGTGCCAGCTCCTGTCCCTCCGCCGCCTTTGCCGGCTGACCCACCGCCGGGTCTGTCAGCGTCAGGCCCTTTATCTGCATCCGCTGCTTCGCGGCAGCGGGCGTTACCTCGTCCACGATGTTCCCCGTGTCGCACAGCAGGTACGCTTTCCCGTCCTGCACAATGGCCGCAGGGTCCGCGCACTCCGTCACGATGATGGAAAGCCCGTCCGGCAGCGACCGCCGGAACTGCACCGTCTCGATATACGGCAGCGCCTTGCGGATGCGCTCCGCCGCGCTGTACTTGTTCATCAGGAACATATTGTCCCCCTCGCTGACCCCCGCTGCGTCGATGATCTCCTGCCGGGTATAGCGGTCATTGCCGCTGACCTCGATGCTGCGTATACGGAAAAACAGCGTCAGAGCCAGAGCGATGGCGGTGCAAATCAGCACAAAGGCCAGCAACTTGTAGAGGAAGCTCAGGCTCCCTCTCCGCCGCTTGTGGTTGTACCGTTTACGCCTTGCCATCGTTCCGACTCCTTCGCTGCTTTGCTGTCAGTTTTCCTCTGTAATGTGTGCGCCCAGCGCCCGCAGGTGGGCGGGCAGCTCCTCATAGCCCCGGTGGATGTGCCCCACGCCCTGCACGGTGGTGATGCCCTC
>ENA-ORMS01003102-ORMS01003102.1-human-gut-metagenome-genome-assembly--contig:-NODE-3102-length-11172-cov-4.959971_pt1 | contig 11172 bp, 8 predicted proteins | sample MGYA00242104_ERZ508997 | MGnify/ENA primary metagenome ERZ508997 (study PRJEB26280, sample SAMEA2338704) | human gut metagenome | biome: human gut; feature: human-associated habitat; material: faeces... | reverse complement strand
TAAAAACAGCATTGCAATATCTCTATTACAATGCTGTTTTCATTCATCTATTTTCTATAGTTTTTGTACACCCAGGTTTTTATATAATATTAATTTAATTATATTTAGCAAATAAATTTATTATATCTATAATATTTATATCTTTAGTATCTATATGTTTATAATTACATTTATTATTCAGCTTCAATTCCATCTGTTTCGTAGATGAATTTTACACTTGTGCTTTTGCCTTCTACTGCATCTGAGTAAATATTGTAATCTTTAGCAAGATTTACAGTAGCTTTGATTCTTTCTGTAATTGTTGTCAAATCTCCGTTTACGAAGTCTGATACTTTACTGATTGCTTCGTCATTGAACTGTTTCATACCTGAACTTAATGTCTCTGCTCCTGTCTGTAATTCACCTATTCCTGATGCTAACTGGTCTGTTCCTGATAAAAGTGTATTAACATATTTAGCTGTTGGTTTTGTTCCCTCATATAACTGGTTTACTGAAGTTGAAAGTAAGTTTGCACCATCATATAATGTTGATACACCAGGCTGTAACTGATTCTTAACTGCTCCGTATAACTGGTTTACACCACTTGCTAAAGCTGCTGAACCATCTTTAACCTGTACTGAACCTGCCTGTAATTTACCAATTCCTGCTACTAACTGTGACATTGAACTATTTAACTGGGCTGTTCCCTGTACTAATGTGTTGCCCTGTGTCTTGAACTCTTTAAGTCCATTCTGTAATGTTGCTACACCATTTAATACACCGCTTGCTCCATCTGCTACAGATTTTGCTCCCTGTGAAAGTGTAGTCAACTGCTGATTCATTGTCTCAGGATTCATATTCTGAAGCATTGTCTTAAGTGCTGTATTAGCACCTGTTAACTGTTGAATCTGTGCATTATACACAGCTATTTCCTGTGCTGTCAGATCTGCTCCTGTCTGTGGATTCTTACCACCACGTATTACTGCGTTTAACTGTGCAATACTCTTTTCATTATCTGAAATAGAAGTATTTATTGTCTGAATCATTTTATTTAACTGTGAAACTAATGCATTAACACCATCTGATACTGCTTTCGAGCCATCTGATACTGCTTTTGAACCATTTGTAAGTCCATAAGAACCATTCTGGTCATCAAAACCCGCTAACATTTTATCTACATATGAGAATAATGTGCTTGAACCTGTTGCAATATTATTAACTGCACCTGTTACAGTGTTGTTATCTGTGCTTCCAACTGTACCTACGCTATTAGCAAGGTCATTTAATCCATTGCTGAGTTCTGCTGAACCCTGTGCTAACTGGTTAGCTCCTGATACTGCACCGTTATCACCTTCCATAGCTCCAACAATCTGTCCGACACCATCTGAAATCTGTTTTGTTCCGTCTACAAATGATGGAACTTTTTCATTTAATAATCCGATGTTTGAATTAACTGTATTAACATAAGTTTTAATACCTGTACTGTATGTTCCAAAGCTATTCTTTAATGTCTTAAGTCCCTCATTTAATTTTGAAGAACCTGTCTGTAATGCATCTGTAGATTCTACTAATTTCTTAACAACATCTTTTAAATCATCTACTGCTGTTACACTGTCTACATCTACTGCTGAGATTAAATCTGCGCTTCCCATTGTAAGTGTTAAAGCTAATGAGAAATCTTCTACATCGGCTGTTACTTCAACTGTTTCAGGGAATTCTGTCTTGCCGTCACTTGTTATATCTGAAAGAGCGAGATTTGAATTCATTCCAGGAAAACCAAGTCCGACTACTACTAATCTGTTACCATCTGAAATAACTTTTCCTGAATTAACTTCTACATTTCTGAATTTATTTCCATCAAGTATCATTCCTGAAATCATTGTAAATGGTACATACATCTCTGTCTTTTTACCATTAACAGTAATTTCCTTCTTCTGATTATTTGTATACTCAAATTTAATAGTTACTTTACCGCTTTTTCCAGCTATCTCTGATGGAGACATTTCCTTGCCGTCTAAGAGATATGTTACCTTAACATCTACAGGAAGCTGTTTATCTGTAGTTCCCTGATAATAGATATCTTCTCCGTTTGCATTCCATGTGATTGCTCCATCTTCTCCTGTTATATAATCGGCATCTGATTTTACATTTTCAATATCTTTTAAATCTGATTTATCTTCGAGTTTATCGCTGCCATCTTTATTCTTTAACCAGTCACTTACAATTGTTTTATTTACATTTCCATTTGCATCTGTAAGTACATATACTGTTTCTTCTTTGTCTTCTCCGACTTCATTGAATTTGACATTGCTTTCAATTGTATTCTGAATTGTCTTAGCATCTTTACTTGTATCAGCAGATGCAACCTTTTCATTTCCGCTTAATGCTGAGTAGCTGATTCCTGCAATTGCAAGTAATGCTGCCAGTGATATTGATATAGTCTTTACTAGTTTCTTCTTCATATAGCATCGCTCCTTCTTAATATTGATAATATTTTTATTTGAATTATTGATTAATTAGCTTTTTTGGTTTGAAGCCCATACTTGTGTTGATTATAAGTTTATCAAATATCATGAACATTGCAGGTAATACTAATACAACTACAAGGAAACTTATAATTGCACCTCTTGCTAACAATACACAAAGCGAACTAATCATATCTATACTTGAATACATACCAACGCCGAATGTTGCTGCAAAGAAGCTCAGTGCACTGACAAATACTGACTGGATTGAACCATTAAGTGCTGATGTAATAGCTTCTTTCTTGCCTGCGCCATTATATCTTGCTTTCTTATATTTATTAGTCATAAGTATCGCATAATCGACTGTCGCACCTAACTGGATAGTACCAATTACGATTGAGGCAATGAACGGAAGCGTTGTTCCTGTGTATGCCGGTATACCCATATTTATAAAGATTGCAAATTCGATTACTGCAACTAATATAACTGGTAACGAAATTGATTTAAGTACTACTGCAATGATTATAAATATAAGAACTATTGATACTGCACTAACTGTCTTAAAGTCCTTATCAGTTATATCAATAAGGTCTTTTGTACATGGTGCTTCACCGATAACCATTGCCTTAGTATCATATTTCTTAACTATGTTCTGTATCTCAGTTATCTGATTATTGACTTCATCTGAAGCTGTCTTATATTCAGATGCTACAAGTATTAATTTATATTTACCATTATCAAGAATCTTCTTATACGTATCAGGTATTACTTCTTTTGGAACTGCCGGACCAACAAGATTATCAAGTCCTGCTGCCACTTTAACACCATCAACTTCACTTATTGCATCTAACATTGCTGATGTATCTTTTGAAGACATATTACTGTCTGCAAGTATCATATGGGTTGCTCCCATAGAGAAATCATCTTCAAGTTTCGAATTGGCTACAACACTCTCTAAATCTTTTGGAAGTGTTCCTGCTAAATCATAATAAACATTTGTATGTGTATATCCGTAAAGAGCTGGGATTAAAATTACTACGAATAATACAATGAAAAGACCATATTTCCTTGTAACAAAATTACCGATTTTATCCATATTAGGCATTAATGCCTTATGTTTTGTTTTCTGAATTGCTTTATCAAATGTAAGTATCATTGCAGGAAGAATTGTTACACAGCCGATAACGCCGAATATAACACCTTTCGCCATAACAATACCTAAGTCTAAACCTAATGTAAATGTCATAAAACACATTGCCACGAAACCTGCAACGGTTGTGATTGAACTACCAATTACAGAAACTATTGTATTTGATATTGCATGAGCCATCGCTCTTTCTTTCTCATCAGGATACTTCTCTCTGTATTCCTGATAACTATGCCACAGGAATATTGAGTAGTCCAACGTTACTGCCAACTGTAAAACTGCCGCAAGTGCCTGTGTGATAAATGATATTTCACCGGCGATGAAGTTTGTTCCTAAGTTATATACAATTGCCATACCTATACTTAATAGGAAGAATACAGGTGCAAGGAACGAATCCATTGTAAGTGCTAATACGATAGCTGATAAACCTGCTGCTAAAACAACATACATTACAGCCTCTGTATTACATATCTTCTTGATATCAGCAATTGTTGCTGACATACCACTCTGAAAGCACTGATTCTTTGTTAACTTTCTGATTTTCTCAACACCGTCTAATGTTTCATCGGCTGATGTTGAAGTATCAAATGTTGCTATAAGTAATGTGCTGCCTTTCTCATCATTATTAAATGCATTTCTTATCTTTTCAGGAATTACATCCATTGGAACTGATAAATCAGCTAATGAATCGTACCATATTACATTATTAACATGGTCTACCCTTTTAATCTTTTCTTCAAGAGCCGCTACACCCTTTTTATCCATTCCTTCAACGACACATATTGAAAATGCTCCTGTACCAAATTCATCAGTAAGTATTTCCTGACCTTTCATTGTGTCAATGTCGTCCGGAAGATATGAAAGTATATCGTAGTTAATACGGGTATTAATATAAGATATTGTAGCTGGTATCAACAGAAGAAAACTAAGAATTAAAATAGGAATTCTATACTTTACTATCTTCTTTCCAAGTTTTAACATGTTCCCACTCCTTTTTTGATTTTTATTTAATTATTGACCATTAGTCATTTATTATGTTATAATGTATAACACAAAAATGACTAACGGTCAATACTTTATTTTAAAAATTTATTTGACTGTGTTTAGTTTTATAATTAAAATAGAACATAATTAAAAGAACTCCAAAATATTATGTTACTTTGGGAAAGGTATGATAGTATGAGTAAATTAGAAACCAATAAGAAAAAGAAACGAGATTCTCTTTTAGATTCTGCATTTTCACTTTTTACATCAAAGGGAATTAATAAGACTTCCATTTCAGATATAGCAGAGAAATCTGGTGTAGCAAAAGGAACTTTTTATTTGTATTTTAAAGACAAGTATGATTTACGAAACAGACTGATTGCTCACAAGGCGAGCCAGTTATTCCATAATGCCGATGAAGCTCTTGCCAAGTCAGGAATTACAGATCTTACCGAAGAAATTATCTTCATTGCAGATCATATAATTAATCAATTCTGTGAAGACAAGTCCCTTCTATTATTTATATCCAAAAATCTAAGTTGGGGAATATTCAAATCTTCACTTACAAATCCATCAACAGATGACGAAGTTGATTTCTATGATATATACTCTAGAATTTTAGACAGAGCCGATTATAATCTTAAAGATCCTGAGATTATGCTTTTTATGATTATAGAACTTGCCAGTTCCACTTGCTATAGTTCTATATTATATGAAGAACCAACATCGATTGATATATTAAAACCATATTTATATGATTCCATAAGGGGAATTATAAAGAGACATACCATTTCTAATCTCGAAGATACAGATATAAATGCATAAAATAAATTAGTTCTTTATTTATAAATACAGACACTGTTTGGATTATATATCTCTCTTAATCTAACAAATATACTAATAAGCATTTCATACAAAAACCCACTATTGAATAAATACTTTTCAAATTACTCAATAGTGGGTTTTTATTACTTAATTACTACTTAATTATTATTTATTATTTTTGTTTGATTGATTAAATTATTTCATTTAATCAGCCATTATTTCAAACTTTATAATTATCATATTATGCTAAAATACGCTTATTTCTTTTGATGTAAGTTCCTCTGTAACAGATAATAATTTTTCGAATTCGTTAACAAGTTCTTCTGATATAGTTTCTGCCTCTAAATATTCTTCTTTTGCTTTATTCAACTCACCTGAATTTAATGCTTCGATAACCTTGCTTCCATATTTATGTAACTGTGTATGTTTAGATTCTATATCATTCCATCTCTCTATAATCTGTGGATTCTTAGGTTTTACTGAATAATAGAAATGTCCAAAACCACACTTCTTCTCATTAGTCTGTAGTGGAACTGTCTCCTGCTTATCTATCATAGACTTTAATGCACCAATCCAGTTCTTATGTGCATCAATTGCTGCCTTAATTGATTCTTCGAAATTCTTATTATCAAGTTTATAGAATTCATCCTGAGTAAGTACCCCGATATCATCTCTTACTTCATCTAATATATCTTCTACTTCAAATATCGGTTTAATTACATCCGATAATCCATCGCTAACATCTGCTAATACTCTTGATTCGCTTGATAATATATCAATCTGTTCATCAAGATTAGTCATCTGTGCCTCAACCTCATTTATCGAACTACTGATTTCCTGACTTGTTGCGGCAATTGTTGTTATTGATTCATTAATGTTATTCAGGTTATTCTTATTAGATGTATTAATATCTAATACTGATTTAAGGCTTGTATTAATGCTCTCTAATGATTCTACTGTATTTTCTACACTCTTTGAACTCTTGCCTGAAGCCTCTGCGATATTCTCAACAAATGTTCCCATATTACCTGTTAAGACTTTCGTCTGTTCTGCTAACTGTCTGATTTCTTCAGCAACTACTGCGAAACCTCTACCATTCTCACCAGCTCTTGCAGCCTCTATTGATGCATTTAATGCAAGCAAATTAGTCTGTGCAGAAATCGAATTAATACCCTCGATAACTTCATTCATATGTTGGATAACTTCTAACAATGTAGACATATCCTGCTTCATCTGACCTGACTGTTTGATTGCAGTTCCAGATAAATCCATAATTGTTTTAAGTTCTGTTTCACTATCACCGATGCCCTTAAGTATAAGGTTGCAATTTTCCGAAACATTTGTAATTGAATTAGTTAAGTCCTCATGTGCATTTGCCACATCTCCTGCAACTGTCGTAGTTACTTCAGATGTCTTGCTTACATTAACTGCAAGATCTGATAACTCATAACTAATCTTCTTTAAATGATCTGCCTTACTAACCAATGCCAAATCCAATGAGCTAATCTTCATTGTAGAAGATATTACATTCTTAACTATCTTTCCAAATCTTTCTCGTCCACCTTTGAGCCTGTTATACATATCAGCTAATTCAGGAGCAAGTTTTGATGTATCAACTTTTTCTAAGTGTGCAACTGCACTAATCATTTTTACGTGTACTTTATTTCCCATAATGTGCCTCCATCTATGCGTAATGCATTGCTTTTTATTTTTAGTAACAATTACATAAAATCTGCTAATATTATACAACATTTTGGTAATTTTAACAATATATCTTTTAAATAAAAGTACTTCTTTTAAAATCTGCTCTTCCTAAATCCAGGGTATCACAACTAGAACTATATATATAAACTTTCATTAATTCTAGAGTAGTAATTTTTTTCTTTAAATTAGCAATTACTTCATTGAATTTATCGTTTCTTTACCATCTATTTTAAAATACAAATTTGAGTAAGTTAATAGTTATAGCCGGATTATTTATTCATTATCTAATAGAAAAACTATTATTTATAGTTAATATACTATACATAAAAAGAACATCCTGGTCATTGAATTTTATATAATTATTCAGAATCTTTGAAGAAACATATCTAGTATCAATAACAGTAATCTTCTTATATCCCTCTATTAATAAAGGAATTAAACTACTACCATAAGAATCACGAAAAACAATTAATTCCCTATTACTATTTGAAGCAGGATTAACAATATCTATAATAGAAGATGCTCCCGATAAGTATATATCATATTTATCTAATGATTTTATTTTATCATAATCATATATTTGTGTATATTTTTTAGTTTCATAATTATACACACTACTATTATCAATAGATGGATTAGATACAGTTTTTATAGTATCAATATCTTTAGTTACTGATAGTCTACCAGCGTAACTACCTTTGAAAGTAGTAATAGTATTTACAACATTGTTGTTAGTTAAAGAAAAGTTCATTTGATTAGCAATAGTATTTGCAACATTAAATAAATCTTCTTCTTTCCAATGAGTATCAGTCTTATAATAATTATCAAGAGTTAATTCATCAAATATATTTATATAATTAATATTTGATAAATTAGTTTTCATCATATTTTGTAATTTATTATAATCAAGTTTTAAATTACCATTTTTAACAAAAAAATTTTTATCAGGTATAATAGTATAATAAATATTACTATTATTATTCAAATATGTATTTTTTATATAATTAATCTTATTAGTTAAATTATTAATAGAATTACTATTTAAAGGAAATATTTCTTCAATAATATAATCATTATACATATATAAATTATTATATTCACCTTTAGTAGATAATTCGATATCTATTTTAATTTTTCTAAAAGTATCTCTTTCTACAAACTGATCTGTAACATAAGAATCTAATTTCTTAGTATAAGTACCATCAAACAAACTTTTAATAGTTAATTCTGGCATAGTGGCGAGTTTTCTTCTTTCTGCTATGGAAATATCAGTATCTTTTTTTATAACATTAATCAAAAATAATGAAATTATAGTAAAAAGAAATACTAAGGTTACAATTATATCTTTAATTTTATCATTCATGTATAACCTCCTTAAAATCTGAAATATAAAAATGGATTATACGAATTATCTATCAAATAAGAAGTAACAACAACTAATATCACAACTATTAAAATTGGTTCTAAAATATTAATTATGTTATTTACATATTTATTTTTTCTTAATTTATCTATTAATATTTTAATAAAAGGAGTAGATCCAAATAAAGCAATAATTAGTAATGGTAAATAACTCTTTAAGTAATGAAGTGTATAATCATTAATAAAAACTTCTCCATTCATACCAAATAAACCTTTAATATTAGTCAAAGCCACTGACATATTGTCAGAATTAAATATAACAAATAATATCATAACAATAAATAACACATATAGTCTTCTTATAAAAGAAGGTAATTTTTCCATAAATTTATTAAGAAATATTTTTTCTATTATAAGAATAATTCCGAACAATAATCCCCATATTAAAAAAGTCCAATTAGCACCATGCCATATTCCAGTTAATAACCATACTATTAAAATATTTCTTATTTGTTTATATTTACCATCTCTATTACCCCCAAGTGGAATATAAACATAATCTTTAAACCATGTACTAAGAGAAATGTGCCATCTACGCCAAAATTCAGTTATACTTTTTGATATATATGGGTAATTAAAGTTTTCAGGGAAATGAAATCCAAATATTCTTCCAAGACCAATAGCCATATCGCTATAAGCAGAAAAATCAAAATATAACTGCAGCATATAACTTATACCAAATATCCAATAAAATATTACGGTTGTTTCATTTAGAGCAAAAGCTTTAGTACAAAGTTCTCCCAAAGCATTTGCTATCAATACTTTTTTAGCAAGTCCAATAGAAAATCTTCTTATGCCATATGCAAAATTATTAAAACTATGTACTCTATCATCTAATTCTTTTTCTATTGTTTGATATCTAACAATAGGTCCTGCGACTAACTGTGGAAATAAAGATACATAAGTAGCTAAATTTATAATGTTGTGTTGAACTTTAGCTTTTCCATTATATACATCAATAACATAACTTATAATTTGAAATGTATAAAATGATATTCCTATTGGTAATGCAATATTTAATAATTTAATATTAGCATTAGATATATCATTAATTGTTTGTATAATAAAATCAGTATATTTAAATATTATTAATAAAAATACATGTATAAATAAAGTTGTTATTAATATATTTTTACTTTGATTTTTATATTTATCAATTAAAATAGCTCCTATGTAAGCAATAATAATTTCTAATATCATTAAAAAAACATATTTAGGCTCTCCATAGAAATAAAATATTAAAGATGCAATTAATAAAATAATATTTTTATATTTCTTTGGTGTTATAAAATATATAATTATTAATGCTGGTAAAAAATAATATAAAAAACTAATACTAGTAAATAACATTTTATTCTCCTTTAAAAAGGTCCCTTAAAAGGTGATTATTATTCTGCCGGCATTTCTGATGGAAGTTCTATATTTTCCTCGTTATCTGATTTTTCTAATTCTTTTCCAATATTATTATTTACATATTTCTTAAAATCATTATATACTGCTTTAGCAATATCTTTCTCAGCCATTACAGAGAATATTACATTACCACTATTAGTGATATATAATTGTTCTGCAGAAACACAAATCCAACGTCTCATATCAATATTATCCAGCATCTCTTGTTTGATTTTTTCTACATCTGCGTTGTCTTTAACCTTAACAATAGCTACTGAATAAGCTTGTGCTGTTATCAATGGTACTGACACAACAATTGATTCAATACCCTCATTTGTTTTTAAACCAGTATAACTAGTAACTTCATCAATATTCTTCACATTTATTTTCATAGTTTCAAGTTCAGGTAAAATATCTTTATTATCTTTATTTATGGTATTAATTAAGGTTTTTATATCTTTCGTTGTATTAAAACTACCTTTGTCACCACTACCTGACACTACTATAAATGTTATAAATGCTATAATTGCTAATAATATCAATCCTATAATTAAAAAATTTTGTTTTTTCATAACTCTCCTCTCTATATTTAAATTATATCATACTTTTACTGATATCGGTAGAAAATTTATTACGTTTTACAAAAATTAAATTTTAAAACGAAAATTATATGTTTATGATTTTTTGAGATGGGTTAATTATTTTTATTGGAACTAAAACACATCATTAATATAAATATTTTTAAAAATATAGCAAGACATTTTTCGTTTACACCTTGTTAAAAAGAATTAAATAAAAATTCGGTTGACATTTGCCTCGGTTTTGGGTATTATAATAGTAATGAACAGGTGTATAAATTAATTGGCAGGGAGGTAATTCTAATGCTAAAAAGAAACGATAACTGTCACAGCAAAATCGCTATAATAATTGCAGCTATAGCTGCTGTTACGGCCATAGCCACAACTATAACAGCTTTTTTGGTAATTAGAGAAAAGAAAAGAAAAAAGCAGGACAAGGAGCTTGACGAGTATTTAGACTGCTCTATACAGTAAATATACTTAACAAGGCTTAACATCCTTTCTTAATTACAACAGTATTTTCAGGGGCGCTTGTGTAAGCGTCCCTTCTTGCTGTCTGTATTTCTATTCATTATCTGCCAAGGCTCTCTATGCCATATTTCAAACGAACTATAATCAAAACAAATATACACATCTCACTGAAATAGCTTCACAAAATACCCTCCTTACCGGTTTT
>ENA-ORMS01003097-ORMS01003097.1-human-gut-metagenome-genome-assembly--contig:-NODE-3097-length-11178-cov-2.239324_pt1 | contig 11178 bp, 7 predicted proteins | sample MGYA00242104_ERZ508997 | MGnify/ENA primary metagenome ERZ508997 (study PRJEB26280, sample SAMEA2338704) | human gut metagenome | biome: human gut; feature: human-associated habitat; material: faeces... | reverse complement strand
ATCAATGAGTTTTCTCTGGTTGGAAACGCTGTTGCTTTCCACCGTCTTGTCATCGGTGTAGGACAATCGGATATACTTTATTGCCCTATAAATCTGCATAAAAAAACACTCCTCTCTTAACGGAAATGCCCGCAATTCAAGGAGTGTACTTTGCAATATTCAATTCTTTTTCCACTTGTTATTATACCACCACCGCATTGAAAAGTCAAGCACTTTTTAAGTTTCACTTGATTATACCCTTGATACAATCTTCAAGGCTCTGTCCGTTCTCGGAAAAGCTCGCCTTAACAACAAACTCTCCGCACTTGAACAGGTACGGATTTCTTATCTGCTGCACGAACTCGGATATTCGTTCTTCTTTAGGCTTCTCCATATCAACCGACACGGTACGAATATCCACCAGCTCCTCTGTCCTGATTTCTTCCGCCGCATTTACCATAACCTCATCTCCTTTACTGAATAATGACCAAAATCACATTCATAAGCCGAGCCACCGCAAGGCAGTTCGGCTCATTGTATCTAATTTCGGTGTAGTTCTCAAAATCAGTCTATCGTATTTTTCTCTTGCCCCCGACAGAACGGGATTATTCCAGACAGTCGTTGGCTTCACAGATGTGGCTCTGTTACTACTTCATAGGAGTTTCACCTCAATGCGGATCTCGCAATGCCGCCCTCACTTAAATGACCGGACGGAAGTATCATTATCCCCCTATACAGGTCTTGGCGTATCAGCAGCCACGCTGATATTTTGTAATTAACGCTTTATCGCTCGGATATGAAATGATGTTCGGATCAATTTTGTCACAGGGTTAAGTACCTCCGCTTATCCGATTAACATAAATCAGGGAACGTCTTGGCGGCGCATTACTTTCGCTTTCAACCACAATGGGCTGTATAGGGGAACGTATCTGAAATAATGGTATTCTGTTGTCAAAGAGCTGAACACATCAGAATAAAGGAACTTTACGCTTATGTGTTAAAAGCAAGTGTACGAGCTATAAGGCGTATCTTGAGCCGATTGCGCATATCCTCGTCAACCATAGGATAAGATTTGCCGTACTCGTCACGCACCAGACGTGTGGAAAGCTTGGCAATATAGCCATCGTAATGCTCAAGCACTTTACAGAGAGCGTCAATGTCGCCCTGCGTAGCCGCAGCAATGACTTCAAACGGAAGCATTGTTGCTTTACGGTTGTTTTCCTTCGTCATCTGTCATTCTCCTCCATGTACCTTTTTAGCTTTTCGAGTGCGTTTTCCCGATGATATGTTACGGTGCTTCGCACAAGGTTGAGCAGTTCAGCGATTTCACAATCTTTCATATCCAGAAAATAGGACATAAGAATGATATTACGCTTTCGTTCCGGCAGGTTTTCGATAGCTTCAGCAAGAAGCTCGTTCCTTATGATGATGTCAAATCCATTCACCTCAAACGTGAAATAATCGCATAAGCAATCATCACAAGTGCCTAAGTTTTCAATTAAGCTGTCGCTCAAATCTGAAAAATAAACTTCACGAGCCCTTCGCTTTGCTGTTTCTGCTCTAATGTTCTTTGCCTCACCTGTCAGAACCATTTTTACCAGCGTATCATACTGATGTTCAACGGTAGCTTTGTCGAAAGAAGGTCGCTGCATCGAGTTCACCTCCTTCCGCACTATTTGAAAAAGGGCTTTTTTACCCCTTTCGTACACAATATCCAATCGAAATTTGCGTTTTGGTCGAATAATATTGAGAATATTTATAAAAAATCGAAATTTGTTTTGTGGGCACAATTTCTCATGCCGATTATTATGCATAACTTCCAAAGTTACTGCTTCATATATCGGTAAATCCGATAAAAACAGCCCGCTAAACGATTGCTCGTTTAGCGGGCTGTTCCATTCCTGTTATGCGAAAAAGGTAGATGTTGGCTCAAAAACTATTGTTTGAATGAAAACTTACAGAATATCGACCACACAGATTCGAATTGGAAACTGTCAAGTGTCAGACGATGGTTCGGTGATATGCCAACAGTTTATGCGGTACGAAAGGGGGGATCCTTGTTTCAAATCAAGCTATTAATTGTCCTGTCCTGGAGCAAGCCATTTGCAGTCCCTATTCACGCTTTCACACAGGTGGTTTATGCATTCCATTGTTGTTCTGCCTTGAGGAATTGCATAAAAGAATTGTATTATTCCCTCTCCGTCAACAGCAAGCGGTCCGCCCATTGTTTTTCCGCACAAAACCGTTGGATGCTTACGGGGATTCCTTTTTTCCAACACATGGTCCATAATCTTATTTTGTTCCAAGATTTGTTCCAGCGAATAAAAATACCAGCAGTCACTGTCAAAATTAAAATCCAGACCGCTGAACTCTGCGAAAAAATCAAGCTGTTCCTTAGACAACTCAATTCCGCGTCGATTCAGCTCTTGTTCAAACGCAGTTGTGTCGATGTGCCTACCCTCATACCAACCAAAAAACCGCAACATATCGTATGTTCGTTGTTTGATTTCAGGATGGAAGTCATATTCAACCGAAGTAATATAATCAAAGAAATCTTCCTCACTTTCTGCAATTAGCTTGTGATTTTGGTTATAGAACTTACCATACTCGGAAATATTAAATTGCTCAATCCTTCCGGAACAATTTGAGATAAATCCTATTGAATTTACGGCGCAGCCTATATCTTCCCAATTTTCGATGCAGTTCAGCCACCGCAAATCAATTTCAAGTTCATCTCTTGATTTTGTTTCTATACGGTTGAAGTACAGATGTCCTATCCCTGAAAAAAAGCTTACAATTTTCTCGGTTTTGATTACACCGTCATATGCTTTACTTATCCAGTCATTTATCTCGTCTTCCGTGTACGAGTCATGAAATGAACCGGCTTGATTGGACACATACTTAAGAAATTCTAATCTTGTCATAATACATCCTCCTAAACAAGAAATATTGTTGCAGTTGTTGTCAAAATTACATCTTGATTATTGCTTTTAAAAGTGCTAAAACCCTTTGTCAGAATGCATAGCTATTTGAACAAGTTTCAGCGCTTGTTTGATGCAAAAACAAAAAATGTGATTAGTTACACTAAATTACGAACCCTCTAAATTCGAAAGAATTTTTGCGAAAACATTTTGACAATTTGCACAAGGTGGCTTTAATGACCCAACCGCTTGACTGCTATTAAGATAACTTCGTGTCGAGAACATGATGTCCTCAAATTTCCCACCCTGCAATATTACTTCTCTAGCACTCCCAATTTCAGCACAATTAATTATTGAACGGTTTTCAAATAATGAATATTCATTATCTATACCCGTATAGTGTGTAACACTACGTGCATTTGGATTATTTGCTATTGTTGAACGTGCATCAGAAACAGCCTTAACTAGCTTTTCATATTCGCACTTAATTTTAGGGTCTGTAATTGTCTTAAGATACTTGTCTGTTAGCAAGTCATTATACACCTTGGTGAACAATTTTCCTTTTTCAATGTCAGAAATGTCATCAAGAGCATCAATTCTCCGAAGTTCTGTTGCAACATCCTCGGAAACGGTTATTGTCCTGTTGTATGTATACACGCCACTAACGGTAACAAAGCATTTATCACCAGCTTTGGTTGAAGCAAAGGAAATAGCTGCGGCCTCAGATTTAAGAGCCTCATCTAAACCGATAAATTGACCAAATATCCTTTCGCCATTTCGAAATTACGGAAAGTCTTCGGGGATGCCGTATTTCATATTGAAGCTTGCCGTAACTGCAACAATTGCCAAATGCTTTGGAAGACCGGATACAACTTTCATATCAGCAATTTCTCGAATTATTTTGCCACATAAATCAGGATAAAAATGGTATAACAAGCATGCCACATCTTCACGAACAGAAACGCTTTCGCTTTTCAAGTACGGCAACAATTCATCTTGCCGGTTTTCATCAAAAAGCTCTCGTGCAAGTTTTCTCATTTTGTCAAGATAATGATTATACCTACTCATTGATTGCCCGTTTAATAAAATTTCTTCACGTTTTTGACAACATGTTAAAATTTTTGAAACGTTATCTACACTACTTTTCATAATTTCCCCCATTAGTTGATTGGATAGCCAAATTGTTTCATAAACTTCTCCCATGTTTCAAGTCCAAATTTTAGTTGTTCATCAAAGCTTTGACCATTTAACCAGTCTCGTATTGTTTTTCCTGGGACACCAGGAGCCTCTGAGCTGTAAAACTTACTTATTGCTGTATGAACATCTTTTGGCGTAGCCCTAATATTTACGGTAGTGTTAATGTCACAAACATTAAATCCACTTCTTGTGCTTTTGGCTTGACATTGTTCTACAAGGTGATGCCAATCCCAGTTTTTCGGGAGGGGTTGATCCGAGTTTAATTTCAAAGCCTTTTTTAAAGCATTAAAATTCTTGAATTTTATGCCATCTATTAAGTCGGGAATACTTTCTCCGGCTTCGTTCAAAGCCTTTGTTAGTTTCTGAAAATCATTATAAGTTATACCATTACCTTTTTGGATAGCTTTAATGATATTATCGACTGAACTGTTAGGGAGAGCTTTAATCAGTGCCGCAAGCACTTCGTCATTTTTGGATATTTGCTTGCTAACCTGCGAAATTGCCTCAACTACTTTTGGCACATCGTCAGCATATTTGGTGACAAATTTTCCAACCTTTGGCGCAGCCTTTACCACATCTGCGGCTGAGCCGCCCGCACCTGATGTTGCTAAATCCAACAAAAATCCGTCAAGACATAATAACGCCGCAAGTGTGTCCTGATTTTTAAAGACATTGGCAAAATAATCCCGCGCGTCCGCAACGAAAGGTATGAATGAGCCAGCTATTTGTCCCAAAAGCTGAGGTATGTTGTCCGGTTCATCAAAATCACCAAGTGCCGCACCTTTTAAGAACTCCAAAGTCTGCTCCTCAGGCGTATAATCATACACATAGGGATTGGTGCCGTTTTCAAGTTCCTCACTGTCGTTATATGCGTCGCCGTCGGGATTTCGATTAAGCGGATCATACCACAATTCGACTTCCTGATAATCGGATAATCCATCGTAATCCGAGTCGGAATTAAACGGACTAGTTCCTATATAATATTCATCTCCGTCCAGAAGTCCATCGCCGTCGACATCGCAATTAAGAGGATCTGTTCTCTTTTGTTTTTCCTCTAAATCATCAAGATAATCATTGTCCGAATCTTCATTGGTCGGATCGGAGGAAATAGGCATAACCTGAGTGTTGAGCAGCTTAGTCGCATAGTCCGAGCTTTCCTCAAGCCTTTTCAGCCCCTCGTAAACATAGGATTTCTTGGTAAACTCGGCGCACTGTCCAATGGTCGGAAGAATAACATTGTGCTTCTCATCATAAGTAATGAGTCTCTGTTCTTCCCAGTATTCTAAATTGACCTCGTCCCAGTCGGAAAGACCGTCCATATCCGTATCAGTATCTTCTCCGAATGGATTAGTGCCGTTAGGATATAGCTCACTATTCAGGCATACCTTTTGAAGCCCAGTTGCCAGAATAGCGTCAAATTCCGCTCCATAATCATATTTTGGTATGTCTTTTTGAACATATTCCTCTTCAAATATATGCTCATAGATTTTGCTTGCAAAATTATCGCTATAATCCAGAACGATTCCGTTTGTCGAATCTGTAAGCTTGCTTTGGAAACCGGTCAGAGCATCAGTATCGCTTATTAAGCTGATATTTACCTTATTTTCCGAAGCAGCATTCAGAATACTGTCGCATAATTTAGTGTCATATACCGCATCATCTTGTGCATAAATATCAAAAATGTAATTTTTGGTATTGTTGGTGCAATTGCTTATTGCTTCAGTCAATCCATCCGAAATGATACAGTTCTCGCCCATTAATTCAACCGTATCCGAATTTGAGGAGGATAGCTTCCCTATTAAACCGGACAAACCACCAGTTGATTCGTAGTCATGGTCTTTAGGCTCAAAAGTTCCGCTCAGTTCGCAACAGTTTTCGCTAAAATCAGAGGCGGACTGATTATATATCGTTATTTTCAGGTCGCGCTTTTCTGCAACTATGGTTTCTGCAAACTCAAGAATCTGTTCCTTTATATTGTCAAATTGTACTTCAGAAATAACTGTGCTTCTGTCATCAATTATGAAAATAATATTATATTCGCCGTCAGTAGCATCTTCAATATTCTCTTCTTCGGAGTTTACTGCCGCCGAATACATGATTCTTTCCACAGTTTCAACGCTTATGCTTTCCTCAGGCTCAATGCCAAGATTACGCATAAGTATCTCCATATCAAGAACGCAGTAAGTACCCAGTTCATCGGTTACAGCGTACAGAGTATTGTTATTCTCATCGAATTCCGTTGCAACTGGCAGAAGCATATTCAATTCATCAAAATATCTGAATATATTATATCTCTTTATTCCTGATAAGTCAAGACAATTCTCAGCATATTCACTACCATCATTGGAGATATACTTGTCATCTATCTTGTAAGAAATCTTAACTCTGTCAATCTCGCCTTCAAGGTATGACAAAGTAACAGCCCCGCCGAGTCTGGCGCTGTTTTTGGTAATTGCAGAAAAAGGACTTTCGTTTGCAGAAAGCTGTGCAGTTGCATTACCCGAAGCAGTCAGTTCCACAGATATTTCATATGGTGAATCTTCGGCGTTTATGCTCTTAAAAAGCTCATTGTCCGCAGAAATAGTCTGCTCAACCTTGTATTCTGCATCGGGTACACCAAAGGTTTCGGGATTGTTAGGGTCAAGCCCGATTGCAATTTCGTCGCCGTCACTCAAAGTATCCCCATCGCTGTCAGCTTTCAGAGGGTCGGTGTTATACTTGTCTATCTCATCAAAATCAGATAAACCATCGCCGTCCGTATCGACATCGGCAGGATTTGTTCCAAGTTCAAGCTCTGCCTTGTTGGATAGAGCATCACCATCAATGTCATCATCGGCATCATTTATGCCATTTTCATCTGTGTCATATTTCAACGGATTTGTACCAAGAGAAAGTATTTCCTCATAATCGGTTAGCCCGTCGCTATCCGTGTCAGCGTTATTCGAGTCTGTACCGTACAATTCTTCAAGATAATCGGGTAGTCCGTCCTCATCACTGTCAAGCCAAGTGCAAGCATACCCATTCTCTGTGCATGCAACAACGAACGGTACGGATTCAAGTGTGCCACTTTCAGTTTCTTGCTTAACTTTTATCTGTTTTGCAAGAAAATCCTTTGATAATTCATATGTATACGAATTGCCCTCGTCAATATCCGCAATCTTCGTCCACGGTTTTTCGTTCGAACGCTCGAAAACCGATACTTTGCCTTCATTTGTGGAGTACCAGAAGATACCAAGTGCGTTTTTTTCTTCATTATACTCACCGAAGCACAAAATCATTGCTTCTTCGGGTTCAACAGGTTGGTCAGGAGTATCAGGTTCTTCGGTTTCTTCTGTATCGCCGCTTTCGCTTGGATCTCCAGTTTCGTTCGTTTCTCCAGTTTCATCGGAATCAGAATTTTCCGAGCCTGCTTCCATATCTATCACAATGGAGGTCAGCATAAAATCAGACATAACAGGCTCTTTACCCAGAGCAATTTTGCCCTCAAAGCTGAAAGTTTTTGTTTCGCCTATAGCAATGGGAGTAGTGGTTATATCGTTCTCAACCTTAAAGCTGTCGTCCTCTGTATAAAGAAGATTTGCATTCCAAATGGAAGAAATATCAAAATTGCCATTGAAGTGAAGCTTCCAAGCTTCCAGAGGTTCGTTGGAAATATTCTTGATAGTAACTGCAGCGATAAAACCTTCGCCCCAGTTATTCTGAATCTCATAGCTTATCTCAGTACTTGCAGTAGAGTCCGCCGTTTTACTGCACAAGGAAATATTTTCTGGCAAAGAGAGGTTTTCACCCTGCTGCATAAAACCAAATTCAACCGTTGCATCTGGAATTAGCTCATAATTGTATCCATTGTTGCGAATAACACACAGCTCGCCGTCGTTTTTCAGCACCGAGGCATTCCAGATATTTGAAATAGTTCCCGTATTGTCGAACTTTATTGCCCAGTTGCGTAATGTTTCTTCGCTGTTGTTTGTGATGGACACAGAAACCTGCTGGTTTCCTGTCCATTCGTTGGTTATGGTGTATACTATGGTACAGTCTGCACTCTCATAGGTATGAGCCTTATCGCCTTCGTAGGCGGCAAAAGCTTCTGCACCTATTCCGAACAGCATCACTACTGCCATGAATAAAGAAATTAGTTTCTTCATTGTTTTTCCTTTCAACTTGGTTATTTGATTGGTTCAGTTTAGTCGTCTATTTCACGGTTTTTATACCGTAATTGACCCTTTATGCTTTCGCCAGGTTTAAGTGTTCTGAGAGAAAATATATCTGCGTCGGAGGTCATATTTACAGGAAGGTAGACAGTGCGCTTAAGTGTGGTATGCTGCTCGTCCTCCCACTCGATTTTCTCAATTAGACCACTCGGATATTTTACGATAATAGTACTTGCGTCGTTTAATTCAGCATACTTATCAATATCAATTATTACGTTATTAACGTCCTTGTCAGAAACGTTTGTAAGAGTAAGGTCTGCATAATACTGATGAGCGGTGAGCGTGAGCTTCAAAGCATCTCCACCGGTAACTGTTATCGGATTGCCATTTGTGAATGTTGCTTCTACGGGTATTCCAAAAGGCGAAAGAACGCCCTCAAAGTCAACACTTATATTGTAGGTTCCATGTGATTCACCTTTTATAATCCACGACACTGTTTCGGTTGAGCCACCATTAATTGTGTTCATTGTTTGGGTCATTGATTTTCCCGTGACATTATTCGCTAATGATAGTCCGTCGGGAAGAATCAGCGTTGCTTTAGGATTGATAATATCAAAACCTGCCCCTGCATTATTTGTAAAGGAAATACTTACCTCATAAAAATCCTTAAGCCAAGAATACTCGGTTACTGAAAGGCTGACCATAGTTCCGTTGATTAACCTATAAACAGTTTCTGCTTGCTTGGTTTTCTTATCTGAAGCCTTGTTATTTATGCCACCGCCAAGGGAGGATATTGAGGTAGATGTTTTTACGCTGGAGTCATTTGATGTGCTAACAACATTCAGAACGCCCTTAACCGGTGCTATAAAGTTGCCGTTATGCTCAATCTGAATTATTTCTCCGTCATTATCAACACAAACACTGAAATTGCCGAGATCTTCATCTGTTCCGCTACCGCCGTTATTATTACGGATTCGTATTTCAACCTTGCTAACATATTGATTTTCCGGTGCTGTAACATCAATGCCCAAATCTTCGATTTCATTTATATCCAGTTCTTTTACATTGAAATCAGCTGATACAAGTTCTGATTTTGTCAAAGAAATGTTCTTTCGAGCATTGTCTATACTCATACCGTTAATAGTAAAGCTCTGCTTTAACGGCATATATTCGTTTGCAAAAAAGCTGAAATCATATGTACCATTCTCAGCAATAATAAGCAGAATACCATCTTTATTTCCGTAGAACAGGTTCGATGCTGTACCCGACGCTTCGACATATGCTGCGGGATTGGAAATAGGTCTACCACTTTCGTCAATCACCAGAATTTCCGTAACGCTGTAGTTTTTGTTGTACACGGTAACCGTCATTTTGTCAGAAGCCGTGTTCCCTGATTCGTCCTCTACTATCAAGGTTACTGTATATTCACCCTCGTTTGCAAAGGCGTGGGTTGCGCTTTTGCCTTCCGCTTTACTTCCATCACCAAAATCCCATTTGTATGATTTGATTTGGAAGTTATCCTTGGAAAGTGAACCGTCAAATGAAAGTGAATACCCCTCAATTGATATGCTGTCACCTTGTAGGCTTGCTGTGGGCGCAATTGTATCTTTTCCGGAAACAACATTAATCGTATTGCTCTTCGATGTATACAGATTATTATCATGCGCAATTACAAAATATCCATATGTGGATAGCGGGTACAATCCACTGTCGATATAGTAGGTCTTATCCGAGCCAACAGTTGTTATGTATTTTTCAGTTCCGTCAGGATTTATCCTGCGAATCTCATAATAAACATTGGAGTTATCAGATGCGGAAGTCCAATCAAGTCTGATAGAGCAGCCGTCGGCTGTCGCTGTAACCTCGAATTGCGTCATTTCATTTTTTGCATAGGTAAACCCTGACTCGACGGTTTCTGTGTTTCCCGCCGCGTCTGCAACGTTTATTTTGATGTTATATTCTCCGCTGTCTGTCAGATAATCCGAAAGGTCAAGATTAACGATTTGGCTCTTTTGGCTAAGAAGCTGAGTTTTAACTGAGCGCCATTCATTTGATGAAGGAGCTTTTATCTCGGCCTTTAGTGTAGCAAGCATAACATCATCCGTGCATACTATTCTTAATGACTTGCTGTTTTCGGAAAGCGTCTGATTTGCTATTACAATTTGGGGCTTTTCCTCGTCGTTCTTCGCAAACACTTTCTTCATGTCACTTTCTTCGGAAATATTCCCTGATGTGTCAATTGCAACTACATAATATGAATACTCATTGCCTGCGGCAACAGATGTGTCGGTATATTCATTGGATGTAGTGTTTTTGAAAAATTCACCGTTCTTATAAATCTCAAAGTGGTCTATCCCAACATTGTCTTCTGCGTCCCATTTGAACGAAATCTGCATTGTCGTAATTGCACTAATATGCAGAACTGGCTTTTCCGGAGGCATATTATCTGCATATACGCTACTACTGAACAGAGAATTATTTCCTTCATTGTCGTACGCCTCAACATAGTATTCATGATAACCTGGCTCAGCATTCTTGTCGTTGTATGTCGTACCCACAGTATTCCCGATAAATTCGCCGTTGCGGTACAGATTATATCCGTCAACACTGACATTATCACTAGAAGCTATCCATGTGAGATAAACAGTACCATCGGCGCGAACCACGGCCTGTAAACCAGTGGGCGTTGTGGGAGCGTAAGCGTCTACATCTGTAGCAGCCTTACTAGTGTTGCTTTTTTCGGAGCGTACTCCATTTGCTCCCAACGCAACGATATAATATTCGTATTGGGTATGGGTATTCAACCCGTTATCTATAAATTCAACACTTTTTGTCGTACCCACAAGTTTCCCATTACGATAAACTTCATAACAGTTCAGCTTACCAATATCCGCCGAGTTTGTCCATCTCATCATAATAGATGTTGATGT
>ENA-ORMS01003095-ORMS01003095.1-human-gut-metagenome-genome-assembly--contig:-NODE-3095-length-11185-cov-2.863252_pt1 | contig 11185 bp, 8 predicted proteins | sample MGYA00242104_ERZ508997 | MGnify/ENA primary metagenome ERZ508997 (study PRJEB26280, sample SAMEA2338704) | human gut metagenome | biome: human gut; feature: human-associated habitat; material: faeces... | reverse complement strand
TGATCGGCACGCGCATCAGCGGCATCCGGCTGAGCGAGCTGCGGGATAAGGATTATCACATCACTGCCGCGCTCCGCCTGATCGTTCTGCCGCTGATGCTCTATGTCCTCCTGCTTCCGCTGCATCTGGATCCCGCCGTGTGGAGCACGCTCTATCTGCTCACGGCCATGCCCTGCGGCACGCTGTCCGCCATGCAGGCCGAGCTTTACGGCGGCGACGCGCGCTTTGCCGCCCGCGCCATCGCCTATTCGACGCTGCTTTCCCTCGTCACCGTGCCGATCGTCAGCATGCTGCTGTAACCGCGGCCGCAACAAACGGCGCCCATCCTTTCGGATGGGCGCTGTTTGCCATATACATAAGGAGTTGCAGTACTGGCTGTTTTAAGAAGCGGCTTTCTTTTTCTTCATGTTCATAAAGACCGGGCTGACCAGCAGCACGATGCACACGATAATCAGCACGAAGGCAATCGGGTGCAGCGTCGGGTTGAACATCGTGAGGATGCTGCCCTTGCTCATCAGGTAGCCGCGGGAGAAGTTCTGCTCGCACATGTTGCCCAGAACCAGACCCAGCACGATGGCCGCGCTGTTGAGGTGGCAGGCGCGAACGACAAGCCCCAGAATACCGGCCAGAACCATGATCTGGACGCTCGTCGCGGACATCTGGTCGCCATAGGTGCCGATGAGCGCGAGCATCAGGATGATCGGGCCGAGGTAAGAATACGGAATGGCCAGAATCTGCGCGAACACCTTTGCAATCGCCATCGCGACGATAACCATCAGGATGTTCGTGACGATCATGGACATGAAGGTTGCGGAGAGGTAGGTCGGCTGGTTCGTCAGCAGCAGCGGTCCAAGCTGGACGCCCTTGAGCGTCAGCGCGGACATCATCACCGCCGCGGCGTTGCCGCCCGGAATACCGAGGGACAGCAGCGGAACCATCGCGCCGCCGGTCGCGGCGTTGTTCGCCGTTTCGGAAGCCGCAATGCCGTCGATGATGCCGGTGCCGAATTTTTCCGGATGCTTGGAGAACTTCGTCTCCATCGTGTAGCACATGAAGGAAGCGATGGTCGCGCCCGCGCCCGGCAGAATGCCGACGACCGTGCCGACGACGGAGCAGCGCAGCATCGTCCACTTGATGCTCCAGATTTCCTTGAGGGAAGGCATCTTCGTGTTGACCTTGCCGCCGGAAACGCCGTCCTCCGCGGAGAGGCGCTTCTTCTTCGGGTCGGTCTGCTTGAAGACCTCGGTGACCGCGAACAGACCGATCAGCACCGGGATCATGTCGATACCGGCCAGCAGGTTGCGGCTGCCGAAGGTCAGGCGCTGCACCGCATACATCTTATCCTGACCGACGCAGGCCATCAGCAGACCCAGCAGGCCGGAGATGATGCAGGTGAGGATGTGGTCGCTGTCCAGGCACGTCAGGATCGACAGACCCATGAACGTCACGGCGAACAGGTCGCTCGGGCCGAACTGGAGCGCGGCCTTCGTCAGCGGCTGAGACAGCAGGAACATCGCGATGGCGGAGAACAGGCCGCCGATGGCGGAGGCCAGCAGCGCCACGCCCAGCGCCTTGCCCGCTTCGCCGCGCTGCGCCATGGGATAGCCGTCAAATGTCGTCGGCGCGGAAGAGGGAACGCCCGGAATCTTGAACAGAATCGCGGTGATCGAGCCGCCCGTGATGGACGAGCAGTAAATCGCGACGAGGAAGACGATGGCCGGAATCGGCTCCATCGTGTAGGTGAAGGTCAGGCCGAGAGCGACGGCCATCGTCGCGGAAACGCCCGGCAGCGCGCCGAAGATCGTACCGAGGATGATGGCGACGCAGACCATCAGGAACATGCCCGGATTAAATACTGCGGCCGCACCGGAGGCAAGAAGTTGTCCCATACTCATAATGCTGTCGCCTCCTTAAAAGATGTTCTTGACCGCGCCCACGATGGATTCGAGCCACAGCGCGAAGTTGCGCAGGAAGCCGACCGTGCCGCGCGGCAGGTTGACGCTGAGCATGCCGCTGAAGACGATGTAAAGCACCATCGTGATGCAGACGGACGCGATCAGCAGGCGGACGATGTTCTTCTCTCCGATCAGCAGGCCGTAGAAGAAGAGAATGAACAGCGAGGTGACGATGAAGCCGACCGTGTCCAGAATGAAGGACGCGACGACCATAATCACAATGCCGAAAAACAGCTTGCTTTTGAGAAACGCCGGGATGCTTCCGACGAACGCGCCGAGCGTAAATTCCGGCTTGCCTTTGTTCTTCTTGATGATCTGGATGATGTTCACGATCAGGCAGATCTCAAGCAGAATGATGATCGTCTTCGGCCAAACGTCCGGCTGAAGCGCGTAGGGGTTTCTCGCGACACTCGCGGGAACCGCGGCTTCCAGCACATGGGTGAAGAACGTGAAGCCAAGGAAGATGAAGAGCAGAATGTTGATAATCAGTTCAAACACAGTGCCGCAACTCCTTTGTGATTGAGAAAGAGGGGAAGCGTTTTCCCCTCTTTCCGTGTTGATTTAGGTCAGAATCCGTTCAGAATCGCCCGACGGATTCATCGGATAGAGGACGATTACTTCAGATCGTCGTAATCCTTCACGAGGGTGCCCTGCTCGACCATGTAGTCGTGCAGATCCTTGTACTCATTGTGGCAGAACTCGACGGTCTCCTCACCCGGAGCCGGGATCGGGCGCTCGTCATACGCCGCGTTGTGGGTGAATTCCTTCCAAGTGTCGGACTGCTTGGCTTCCTCGATGGCGGCAACCAGCGTGTCGATGGCCTCCTGCGGGGTGCCCTTCTTGGCGAAGATGCCGCGCCACGGGCCCATCACGGAGTCGATGCCGTTCTCAACGGAGCACTGCAGGTCGGGGGCGATGCTCATGCGGTTCTCGCACAGCGCCAGAATCGGCACGATGTCACCGGACTCAACCAGACCGGCGATGTCGTCCCAGCCGCAAACGTACAGGTCGCAGTGACCGCCAACCAGCGCGGAGTTCGCGTCGGAGCCGGAGGAATACGGGATTTCGAGCAGGTCGAGGCCTTCGGTCGCCTGAGCGAGGGACGCGCCGTCAACGCCGGTCGCGGTCAGCATCGCAACGGAAACCTCAAACGGATGATCCTTGATGTAGGCCTGGAGCTCCGCCCAGTTGCTCACACCGAACTTCTCAAGGGAGATCTTGGAAGCGACGATGGCGTTGATGGAGTGAACCAGCACGTCTTCGCACTCGAACTCCGTCTTGAAGTCCATCGAGGTGTTGCCCAGCATGTCCTGAATGTACAGGGACTGGGTGCCGAGCATGAAGGTGTAGCCGTCGGCCGGCTGCTTGTAGGTGTATTCCACGCCGTTCACGCCGGAACCGCCTTCCACGTTCACAACCTCAACCGGCACGCCCAGGATATCCTGGAGCAGCGTGGCCATCGGGCGCAGGGTGGAGTCAGCGCCGCCGCCGACGCCCCACGGGCAGACCAGATCAATCTTGCGCTCGAACTTGAATTCGGCGCTGGCGCAGGCCGCAAGACCCAGCACCATCACGAGAGCGATAGCGAGACATACGAGCTTCTTCATAGGTTTAACCTCCTTTTATTCCTAAGCCGGTTTTTCGTCTCCGGCTCAAGTTGCCTTGATAAAGTTCCCTTGACGGGCAACGCGACGTAAAGCGCTCAACGAGGCAAAACTTCCAAAGGAAGCGCCCCGAAGTTCTTGCGCTTTTGATGAATCCATGATAATATAAAACTGTCCATAATGCAAATACCGTTTTTTCTATGAAATGCATAAGCCTTCGGTTATAACCCTTGATTCTACTCATTTTTTGGGCTGTTTTCGTTTTAATTCTTCTTTTTATTTCTTTTTTCGTCCGGCGAGCAAATTCGAAATTTTGTACAAATTCCGATAACGGGCGCGCCGTGCGCGCCCCTACGGGGACAGCGATACAATGCGCGACTGCTTTTTGCAACATTGTAGGGGCGCGCATTGCGCGCCCGCGTTTTGTGCGGAACTTGCTTCTTACTTAATGATTGTCTTTTAAGCACCTTTCACTCTGATCGACCGCGGGGGGATTTTCTTGAATTTTAAGCATATCAACTACGTGCTGACCGTCCTGACCGAGGGCTCTATCACCGCGGCGAGCAAAAAGCTGTTCGTCTCTCAGCCCGCGCTTTCGCAGACGATCAAGCTCATCGAGCAGGATCTGGGCGCGCCCATCTTCGACCGCTCCACCGATCCCATCTCCCTGACGCACGCCGGGCAGCGCTACGTCGAGGCGGCGCAGGCCATTTTGGATATCGACCGCAACCTCCACGCGGAAATCGCCGAAACCAAGAAAGAGGTGCACGGCCGCATGCGCGTGGGCATTTCCAGCCAGCGCGGCATCCAGCTCCTGCCCCTGATTATCCCTGAGTTCATCAAGCGCTACCCCTATGTCAAAATCGAGCTGCTGGAATACGGCAGCGACACCCTCGAGCGGCTCACCGCCGAAGGTCAGTGCGATCTGGGGCTGATTACCACCGCCGTCAAGCCCAACCGTCTCAACTATGTGCTCATCGAAAACGAGCAGGTCGTGCTGATGGCCGCGCGCTCCACCGAGCTGGCGCACCGCTTTGAGGATGGCCAGCCCATCGACATCAAGGACGCGATGGGCGAAAAATTCGTCTGCATGACGGAAAGCCACAGCGTCCGCACCATTCAGGACAGGCTCTTTGAGCGCTGCAATTTCAAGCCCAACGTCATTCTGGAAACCGACAACATGGAGGCCGCCAAGCACGTCGCCGCGCGCGCCAACGCCGTCATGCTCATCCCCCACGTCTACGTCGTCAATTCGATGGAGCTGAAATACCGCGTTCAGTGCCACCCCATCAAGAACAACGATTACGAGCGCCATTTCTTCTTCTGCTACCGCAAGGGCATGTATCTGACCCGCTATATGGAGGATTTCGGCCGCATCGTCTGCGACAAGCTGAATGTGCCGTTCAACATGCCGGGGCACGAGGCGTAAGCGCAGAATTCCGCTCCATTCACCGCGCCGGGCGCGGTTTTTTCTTTTGTTTACGAAAATTTTTCGGAAAAATAAAGGGGATTATTTTGGAGTGAGCGCTTGATTCTCGATAACTTTGTGCTATACTTATTGAGTGGTTTATTCGTTTTTTATGGCGTGCCTTTGATGCGCCCGCCGCCGGTGGAAGCTGTCAGCGGACGGAAAAACACTTGGGAGGAATGAAAATGAAAAGAAGGGTTCTGGTTTTTCTTCTGGCGCTGTGCCTCGCGGCGGCGCTCGTTCCGGTGACTGCGTTTGCCGGGGGGGGTATACAAATATCTGGGATGGCAGCATAGCCTCAGCGTTTGCAGGCGGAACCGGTACTGCGGAGAACCCCTATCAGATCGCTACCGGAGCGCAGCTCGCGTACCTTGCAAGTTCGGTAAACAACGGGGAAACCTACGCGGGGAAAAACTTTGTTTTGACGGCGGACATAGACCTGAACAAGCGCCCTTGGACGCCGATTGCAAACGCCTTTTCCGATGCGCTGTTTGGCGGCTCAGATTATCGCATCTTCGCTGGCAATCTTGACGGTCAGGGATATACCGTCTCCAATGTGGCCATCGGGTCAACGAACGCCCCGTTGGAATCCGACGTATTCGGTCTTTTCGGGGTAACAGAGGGAAAAATCAGCAACCTGCATTTGAATACCGTTTCCATCCACGGCATAGCAAAGAATGTTTCCGGCTACGTGATCGGCCTTGCCGGCGGGCTTATCGGTTCTGCGAGCGGAAGCGTCGAAAACTGTCATGTGACAGGTTTGACCATGACGTTGACCACGCCGGATAGCGGTTGGGCTGCTGCATATTGGATCGGCGGTCTTGTGGGTGCATTAGACGCAGGGCAGATCAACGAATGCAGCGCATCCGGCAAGATTACAGAAAAATCGGGCAAGGGCTCTATTGGCGGCCTGATCGGCGAATTGGGAAAAGCGTCAAAAATCACATACAGCAGAGCGGATGTTACGCTGAATGTAACGGCAGATTCTGCGGGCGGTGCAGATGTCGGCGGCTTTATCGGCAAGGGAAACGGGAAAAGCAGTCCTGAAACGGTTATTCGGAATTGTTATGCAACCGGCGATGTTACCGGCGGCGCGTATACCGGAGGTTTTGCGGGCGGTATTTGGGGGCTGAATATCATAAACTGTTACGCGACCGGAAATGTATCGAAAGCCGCAGCTTCTATGGCTTCTTTTGTTGGAACCGACTCATCTGATCCGTCATATTATGGTTCTATTATAAACTGTTATGCCACCGGCACGGTAATAGGCACAGCCCCATTTCGGTACGCATTCTTCCAACAACAGGACGCGACCAAGAGAAGCAAAGTCGAGAATTGCTATTTTTCATCAGATTCGAACTCGTCCTTAAAACAACCAAATGAGTCTGCGGTTGCAAAGACGCCGGATGAAATGAAAACGGATTCTTTTGCCGATGCGCTAAACGCTGGCGATAAGAGCAACGGATGGGTTTTTGTAAACGGGAAAGCGCTGGGCGGCGCAGAACCGGCGGATTACAGCGCTATAGAAAAAGCGCTAAAAAACGTTCCTTCCGATTTGACAGTGTATACCGATGAATCCGTCGCCGCGTTGAATGAAGCAATAGATGGAGTTATCCAAGGAAAAGCCGCTGTTAATCAGGCCGCAGTTGACGCGATGGCAAAGGCTATCGAAGACGCGATAGCCGCGCTGGAGAAAAAGCCTGTTACAATGGCCGTGCAGCTTCCTCAGACGGGCGATGATTCCAACCTTGCCTTGTGGACGGCGCTTCTGCTCGTCAGCGGCGCGGCCATCTGCACGATGATGGCGGGCAAAAGGAAGAATTACGAAAAATAACAAAATAAATCCTACACAAAAACGCGGGCGCACATGACACGCCCGCGTTTTAATTTGCCTAAGGAGTCCTCCGTCATTCGCGCCCCAGCAGCGCCGCGCCGATGATGCCCGCGTCCGCGCCGAGCTGCGCAAGCTGAATGCTCGGATACGGCAGGGTTTTGAAAAACCCCAGCGGCCGCACCGCCTCGCGCACCGCGTCGAGCAGATATTCGCCCGCCATGGACACGCCGCCGCCCAACACGATCACCTCCGGGTCGAGCACGTTGAACAGGCTCACAATGCCGTGCGCCAGCCCCTTGACGTATTCATCAAACACCTGCTTGGCGGTCTCGTCGCCCGCCTTGGCGCAGTCGATGACGATTTTCGCGTTGATCTTCTCCGCGTCGCCGCCGCAGCGCGCGAGAATCGCGCTCTCCGGGTGCTTCTCCACCGCGCGCTTGGCCTCGCGGATGATGGCCGTCGCGGAAGCATAGCGCTCAAAGCAGCCCTTGTTGCCGCAGGTGCATGGCTCGCCGTCCATCTTGATAATCATGTGGCCGATTTCCGAACCGATGCCGTGCACGCCGGAATACGGCTTGCCGTTGATGACGATGCCGCCGCCCACGCCCGTGCCCAGCGTGATAAACACGCTCGATTTCGTGCCCTTGCTCACGCCCGCGATGGATTCGGCGTAACCCGCCACCGTCGCGTCGTTATCGACGACGACCCGGTTCGGCAGATATTTGCCCATCTCCGCCACAAACGGAACCTCGTGCCAGCCGAGGTTGGTGCAAAACGGGATGATTCCCGTCTTGGGGTCGCATATGCCCGGCACGCCCACGCCGATGGCCGCAACATCCGCCATCGCGACGTTCGCCTGCTTCGCCACATCCTCGCACAGCGCCGCGATATCGCGGATGATCGCCTGATACGGGCGCTCCTTCATCGTCGGGGTCGAGCCCTTGGATAGAATCTCGCCGCGCTCGTTCACAACGCCCGCCTTAATGCCCGTTCCGCCCAAATCCACACCGATGTACAGCATAACGTGTCCTCCTCTTATTCGCTCCCCCCGCCGCGCCCCGGCCGGTCAGAGCCGCGCGCGCCCGGAAAGGGATTTATTCCTGATGGGTGTAATGCTTTTTGAGCCTGCGGTCCAGCTCGGCGACCGCGTCGTAGCCCTCCGCCTTCAGCCGCCAGTTCCGCGCCGCGATTTCCACCACCATCGCCAGACTCCGGCCGGGGCGCACGGGCAGCTCGATCAGCGGCAGCTCCACGCCCAAAATCTCCATCGTCTTTTCCTTGTTGCCCAGGCGGTCGTAATCCTTGCCCTCCTGCCAAAACTCCAAATGGATCACCAGATCAATGCGCGAGCGCCGCACAATCGAGCCGATGCCGAAAATCGCCTTGATATCCACAATGCCCACGCCGCGCAGCTCCATGAAGTCGCGCACCATCTCCGGCGATTCGCCGAACAGCGCGCGCCCCACGCGGGAGATATCCACCACGTCGTCGGCGACGAGCTGATGGCCGTGCTTGATGAGCTCCAGCGCGCACTCGCTCTTGCCCACGCCGCTTTCGCCGGTAATCATCATCCCCACGCCGAACACATCCAGCAGCACGCCGTGACAGGTCTGCCTCGGGGCGAGCGCCTCGCTCAAATAGGTGATGGCCTTCGCCGAAAAGAGGCTCGTCTCCTCGTCCGATCCGTACACGGGCACGCCGTTTTTGCGCGCCTGCCTGAGCAGCTCCGGCGGGCACTTCATCTTTCGGGCGATGATGATGCAGGGGATGTCATACGAAAAATAGCGCTCGAGCCGTTCGCAGCGCACGTCCTCCGGCAGGTTATCCAGATAGGCCATCTCGGTTTTGCCGATGACCTGCGGCCTTTCGAACGCAAAGATGTCGAAATACCCCGCGAATTGCAGGCCGGGTCTGCAAAGGTCGGCCATCCTGATGCAGGGCTGCTTTTCCTTTCCCGCGTGGCTGATGGTTCGCAGCGCCGTGGCGCTGGCGAGCTTTTCGGGCGATATGCTCATCATCCGTTTCCTCCTGTCCGTCTTACGTTCATTATACCCCATCGCGCGCGGAAAGACCAGCTTATTTTTGGCTCAGTCGGCTGCTTGCGCGGGCGATTTTGCGCCGTTTCCCATACAAAAAAGGCTGACGCCCCGCGGCGAATCGACGCCGCCGAGGTCATCAGCCTTTTTCAGTTGTCACAATCCCACGGCTCTGCATCTTTTGAGAATCCGCAGGGCTCTGGCGCTGTGCACCAGCTCCATCACCGCGCTGATCTTGTCCGCCGCGCTGACCAGCGCCGTTTCCCGGTATCTGGGCAGCGCGATATTGAGCGGAAACATGTGCTTTTTGATCACGTCGCGCTCGATCTCGTTCAATTCAAACTGCTTCTGCGCGTTGCAAAGCGCTTCCCGCGCGTGGGTGAAGCCGTGCAGCGGCCGCATGCTGGCCGGATCGTTCCAGTTATACATGAAGAAATCGTGCAGCAGCGCGCCGCGCACCATGCTCCTTCTGTCCACGCGCACGCGCCATTTATCCGCCAGCCGCAGCGCGATGTAGCACACCGCCAGACAGTGCTCGTACCGCGAGACCGTGCCGTGCTGCGGGAACGTGCGCAAAGCCTGCATATCGCGGTTTTCCAGCACGTCCCGACCCAGTCGGCACATTTCGCGAATCGTCAAATCGTTCGAGTTCATGTCAAGCGCCAATGGAATCGCCTTCTTTCAAATAAAACGCGCTCAGTCGCCTACAAGCGTCAGCAGGTTGGCCAGCACGCCCGGATGCATCACCAGCGATGCGGAGAGCTTCGCGGCCTGCTGCGTCACCTCGTTTTGAATCTGGTCGAGCTGCGCGTCGGTGAGCTGGGTCATGTCGATGGCCTGACCGCCCGCAAACTCGATTTCCTCATAGTCCGCCTGCTCGAGCGTCACGTTCGCGCCGAGCTTGAAGATATCCGTCAGCGTCAGCGAAACGTCGGCCAGCGTGGCGAAAGCGTCGCCGTCGGTCTTCGTGTTCCCCTCGACGGCGGCGATCAGGCTGTATTCGTCCTCGCCGTTGTCGCGGTAGCTCAGGGCGACGCTGCCGGTGAAATGCTCGACGTCCGCGCCGTCGTCATCCGGCTCGACCACGAAATGCGACACGCTGTTCACGCCCAGCCCCATCGCGGTATCGGCCTTGGTGTCCTTCAAATCGAGATAGCCGTTCAGGCTGCTGTCCTTCACGCCGTTCACGTCCAGCCCGTTCTTCATTTTCACGTCGCCGACGAGCCGCTGATCGTTCAGGAGCTGCAATTCGCCGTGGCTGGTGACGATGGGCTGCTCGTTTTCGTCGTGCTTGACGGAGTAGGTGAACGCGCCCTCATACGGCACAACCTCGGTGAACTGCGGCAGCTCCGCGTCGAAGCCCACCGTCTCGCCGAAATCGTCGTAGCTGACGATCATCTTGAGCACGTTGTCCGTGCTGTATTCCCATGCGTTGTTGGTGTATTTGACCAGCTTCTTGAAGAAGTAGGAAACGTCGTTGTAGGTGCACAGCGCGCCGTCGTCCGCAACGGCGTGGGACGGCTGCACGTAATCCACCGCCGGGTCGATCTGCTCGTCCTTGAAGATGCTGTCGATTACCTGCCGCGCCTGATAGCGGGTCACGCCGTTTTCGGCCAGCACGTCGGCGAGCGCCTGCTGGAACTTGCCCTGCGTCTCGCAGATCGTCGCGGAGATGTTCCAAAACAGCGTGTTGAACTTGTCCGCGTCGATGGTGCCGACCATGCGCTGCGCCACCGCGTCGCGCGTCTCGGTCGCATCCAGATAGGTGTCGTCAAAGACGTACAATTCGCCGGTGTCCATCTGCGTGCCGGAAACCCAGCCGAGCAGATGGCTCAGCATCAGCACCCCCACGTCGGAGGCGGTGATGCGCAGGCGCTCCATCGCCGGGTAATCGTCAAAATCCGGGTCGTCAGCGCTCTTGCCCGGCACACCGGAAAGCAGCCCCTCAAAGTTCGCCGAAGCCAGTGCGCCCTCCGGCAGCGCGAGCACGAGCTTGCCGGTCAGGTTGGTCATCATCTGCACCGAGCCGTTGGCGTATGCCAGCGCGTCCGCGCTGAAAATCGTCAGGCCGTCGGTTTCGATCTCCGCGTGGATGCGCGCCGTGCCGAAATCATCGTAAAACGACATGTGCAGCTCGGTCGCTTCCATCAGCGAAACGACCGCGTCCAGCTTCTTTTCCAGCTTTTCGTCGCTCAGGCTCTTGACGCCGTCCCCCAGCTCCAGCCGGAAGCCCGCGCTGAGGTTGAGCTGATTGCCCGCCACATAGCTGTCGGAAATCGCGGTCGTCG
>ENA-ORMS01003094-ORMS01003094.1-human-gut-metagenome-genome-assembly--contig:-NODE-3094-length-11186-cov-3.194053_pt1 | contig 11186 bp, 8 predicted proteins | sample MGYA00242104_ERZ508997 | MGnify/ENA primary metagenome ERZ508997 (study PRJEB26280, sample SAMEA2338704) | human gut metagenome | biome: human gut; feature: human-associated habitat; material: faeces... | reverse complement strand
GTGGCAGCGGCGGTTCGGAGACGAGTGAGCCGACGGAAAAACCATCACAGGGAAATAAGTATGTTGAACAGGATTTTTACAGTGTACCGGATGAGTTATTGGATGAAGATGAAATTCAGGTTACTGATTTACAGACAAATGCAGAGGGAGAGCCGGCGCTTTATCAGTATGCAGTAGGATCGGATGACGAGGACGATACGGGCTGCTCGATTTATGAGTATACGTTAAATTCGGCGGGCGACTGGCAGACGAAACAATATGGACGTAAGGCGCTTACGAAACTGGTGAAAAAAACAATGGAGGGTTCTGTGGATTCCGTGGAACTTCCCTATGTTTCACGGGGCGATGATGGAAATCTCTATGCCCTTATGCAGGTTAAATTGTATGATGAAAATGCAAATCCATTTGAAAAACAAAGTGGTGCCAGTGAATATTATCTTCTTACCATTGATGAAAATTCAAATGCGGTGCAAAAGACAAAATTGCACAGCTCACTGATAGCATTAAGGCGCTAAATATGGCCAATGGCTTCATCGCTAAAGAAGAGGCTAAGGCTGTGGTGGCTACTACTGCTGCCGAGGCCAGCAACGAGGGCTGGGGAGCGGCCTTCACTAAATGGGTGCACGACACCTTTGGCGAAGAGGAGAAGGCTACGGCTTCGAACGTGGTTAGCAACATTGCCATTGCTGGCGTGAGGCTGCAGCAGAAGCCCGCTGAGGGCGAGACCATCGTGCTCAACTTTGCCTTTAAAGATGGCGACCAGAGCATCTCGCTTGAGCAAGCTAAGTTTGCGCCCCGCTTCGAGTTTACTGCTGAAAACTGGGATAAACCTGCTTACCTCATCTTCCACATCGACAACAAGCTGAAGACCACTACGAAGGCTACCTTCGCTGGCACATCGGGCAACATTCCTATGGCTTGGCTCGTCGTGTTTGTTGTGCTGTCAGTCTTCTTCTTGATGTGCGCTATCTATCACAGCATCATCCTGCCGCGTCCGCAGAGCGACCACGCTCCTGAAAACGTTACGGCCTCGAACCTCATGGCCGAGTTCTTCTCTACCTTCAAGTCGTTCTTCTGCAAGAAACAGGCTTTGGTGGCTATCGTCTTCATGTTGCTGTATCGTTTGCCTGAGGCTCAGCTGGTGAAACTGATCAACCCCTTCTTGCTCGACTCTATCGACAAGGGTGGTTTGGGTCTTACCACTGGTCAGGTAGGTTTGGTTTATGGCACCGTGGGCATCATTGGCCTTACGCTCGGTGGCATCATTGGCGGCATCGTGGCAGCCAAGGGCGGTCTGAAGAAATGGCTGCACCCCATGGCGTGGAGCATGTCGCTCACCTGTCTGACCTTCGTATATCTGAGCTACTTCCAGGACCACTCGCTCCTCGTTGTTAACCTGTGTGTCTTCATCGAGCAGTTTGGTTATGGCTTCGGCTTTACAGCGTATATGTTGTTCCTCATCTACTTCTCAGAGGGCGAACACAAAACATCACACTACGCTATCTGTACCGGCTTCATGGCTTTGGGCATGATGCTTCCTGGTATGGCCGCTGGCTGGTTGCAAGAAACCATTGGTTATCGCCACTTCTTCGTGTGGACGATGATCTGCTGCGCCGCCACCATCCTTGTATGCTACTTCGTTAAAGTGGATCCCAACTTCGGAAAGAAGGTTGGTGAAAAGAAATAAAAACACAACATCTTTATGATAACAGACAGCCAACAGACCGATTGTCAGCAAACTGTTGGTTCAAGGAGAGACCTCCGTTGGACCGACCGCCTATGGCTTGCCACCATGAGCATAGCCAATGGGGTGCCCTTTGCCATAATCTTTCTGTTGGCTGTCATGTTTAAACGCTTCGGTCTGAACAACTCTACCGTGGCTTTCAACATCTCGTTTGCATGTCTTCCGTGGGTCATCATACGCCCCGCTTGCCATCTGCTGCTCCGGCGCGTGGGATGGAGCAAGGACGTGTGGCTCCTTGCCACCGAACTGGTCATTGCCCTTTCCTTGCTTCTCATGTCAGAATCTGTTGCTTCTGACCTGTGGTTTCAACAATCGATGATTATGCTCATCGTCATCACGACATCAGCCACCATCCACAATCTGTCAACAGAGAGCCTTTACAAAGAAATAACGTGCAACCCCTATCCCACCGTTCTGCGCCCCCTCTTCGTGGCGTTCCATTCTGTAAGCCTGCTCTTCTGCGTGGGCTTCCTCACCATGTTTGCCGGCAACATTGAGGTTGTAACGCGCAACCCCCAATCGGCCTGGGCCACCACTCTTCGTGTGGCAGCCATGTTCTACGGCCTTCTATGGGTGTTTCACCTGCTTAAAGTGTGGAAACGCAACAGCCCCTCCTCATCCGATGCCGACATCAACAACCTTGCCAACGGGCATGAGCTGCTCCGCGCCATGCGCCTGTTCTTCGGCAAACGTTCTGTAAGCATAGGCGCCATGTTCTTCATGCTCTTCATGCTTCCTCAGGGTCTCACATGGGTTGTGTCGTCCCTGTTCATCATCGACTCCACCCACCGTGGCGGTCTCGGTCTCTCGCCCCAAGAGTATGGCCTCACCGTTGGCACCGTAGGCACCATTGGCTTGACCATTGGCGCCCTCCTGTGCTTACGTCTTCTCAAGCGTTACCCTTTCCATCGCCTTCTCTTGCCCTTCTCGGCAGCCTCCCTTCTGCCAGCCATCGCCGGCATGGTGCTCAGCCACATTGCCACCTCTTCGCTTGCTTTTGTCAACGTGTGGGTGTTTCTCTCACATGCCGCCATCGGCATCATCGTGACAACGTTCATGAGCTTCCTTGCCTATTACAGCTGCGGCAAATTCCGCCCCACGTTCTATTCTATCGGCATCGCCCTCCTCTTCCTGTCGCTCTTCATCACAGGCCTCTACTCTGGTAGCCTTCAACGCTATTATGGCTACCGTGTCTATTTTGCTTTCGCCCTTGCCGCCAGCGTGCTCTCCCCCGTAGCCGCCACCATCCTCAAGCTGTTTTGCTTTAGGAAGAACACAAAATAAAGAAAGGAAAAGAGAAATGATAAAAGATAAAGGAAGGAGAAAAAAGAAAAGAAGGAAGAAAAAAGAAGGAAAAGAAAAATAGAGGAAGGAAAAAATTGTCCCTATTGTCTCTATTGTCTTTAAAACAACGCAAGCAAGACCCGCAAGCAAGAACAAATAAGAAAGAAAAGAAAGAGAAGATAATAAGGAATAAAAAATAAAGATTGTCCCCCATTGTCTTAAAACCCAAGGCAGAAAACATAAAAACAGGTAAAAACCATTATGAACAAGAGAGAATATGCCAAGGCAAACCTCGACTGGCTTGCCGCAAAAGCAGAAGAGGATGGCGTGAAGGCCCTTCCTCGTGGAGTTTATTATAAGGTGTTGAGCGAAGGCGTGAACGACGGTCGTCATCCCTCGCCGCGTAGCATCGTGACGGCCCATTACACCGGTCGCACCATCAACGGCAAGAAGTTTGACAGCAGTCGTGGTGGTGCCCCTCTTGCCATCCGTCTGTGCGACCTCATAGAAGGTTGGATTGTTGCCATGCAGCAGATGTGTGTAGGCGACAAGTGGGAGGTCTACATCCCCGCCTCCATGGGCTATGGCAAGTTCTCGCAGCCGGGCATCCCTGGAGGGTCTACCCTCGTCTTCGAGATTGAGCTGTTAGGAATAAACTGATAGTTTTTCTTTATCCCGCTTGCGGCCCCAACTTAAGCTAATGCTGATGTTTGGTTCGCAAGCGGTAGTAATATTCGGCACTGTGGGCAAGACCTCAGGCTTTTCACAAAAACACTTAGACGACAGGCTTTTATTCAGATAAAAGTGTTATTTTTGCATTATAAATCAAAAACAGAGATATGGAGCGTCTGAAAAGGCAAACAAACAGGCTCCAAGAGATAAAAATAAACATCAATAACCGTTATACAGAAATGAAGCGAACAATTTTCCCTTACGATTTTTCTACATACTATCCCATTGGAATTCAGCCATGCCCCATGTATGTGGATGTGGCAAATCGTATTTATGACAGAATTAAGAACATGGACATCAATTTGCCTAATGATGACAAGATGAAGAAAGAGATTGCCATCAATGTGGCAATCTACTATGAGGACAAGATGTCTGGCATCGGGCTATGGAACGCATTTGTGGGTAAGCACTTGCTCAAATATGCACACTCGTTGCCATTCTTCGACGACTTTGATGTTCTTGACAAGAATGATGTGAACATAAAAGAAGTGGAACTGTTGGTCTGGTTTGTTTTGACCAGAAATTTTGATGACCGTTTTCTCAATCCTTTAGCAATGCAGGAAGACGCATCAAATATCATTATGGAGGTTCTTACAGAGGATGATGAGGTAGAAGAGAACTGGGCTTTGCATGATTTCATTTATAACCCTGACACGGCCAACGACTATTTCAAGTTGAAGCATGTGCTGATATGGCTTCGTCGCTCCTATCTTCTCTGCTCTCCTTTATCGGAAGACAGGTTTGAGAGATATGTCGACTCTTACTTAGAGCATTTTAACAAAAGTGAAGCAACCTACTATGCAGAAACTTCTTTCTCCATGAATTGCGAGATAGGACCAATGGCAGAAAAAGCCCATCTATGGTTGGCAGACATGTATTTGGAAAATGACATGCATGAGGAGTCTGAAAAACTAAGGTCTCTAAAATATTGCCAGCAAGATTTGTTTGAGGTGATTGATGCTGATTCAGAATATGCTGTGGTGAAGAACTCGAATGACGAAGAGTTTAAAATGAAGAACGCTTATCCTGACATCATCTTTAAAGGCTCTTATTTTTGTACAGCACTTGTAAAGTTTGCTGACAATGATTGGGAAATCAATGGTGTGGTGTTCAACGCGAATAAAGCCATTTATGACAAGAAGCATGAGCAGCAGGCTACATTGAAGAAGTCTTACGAATGTGCCTATCCTTTATATATGAAACGTACAAAAGGTAAGCGCCTTGCTTTTTTTGAGGACACAAAACAGCTGAGAAAATGGCTGAAAAAAATAACGCCAGAAATGGATATGGACCATTTTGGTTATCAGTTGCCAATTGGCCAGCAGGTTGTTTTTATTTCAGAGAAGGCAGGAATAATCTTTGCACCAAACATCATTCATGCAATAAAATGCAGCTATAACCCTTACTACAAGAAATGTGATGCGTATACATTGCAACAAGAAACGATGGATGCTCTTATCAATACGGAAATCATGCATCCAGAGTTGCTGCATTATCTGCTTGAGAACAACATGTTACAGGATGGTGATTTAAGCGGAAACTATCCAAGCGAATTGGGTAAGCATATCTTTACTCGCAATATCGACTTCATTGCCCGCAATCATCGCAGACATCTTTATTGGGACCACGACTTTTAACAATTGAGCCCCATTGAAAAAGGGCTCAGTAAGACAAAGCAACATAAAGAACGAGGATGTGAGCACGTTCAGGAAAACCTAGAAGTCGCTCCTTGACGACCTGCGTTTTGATGTGGTGTAAGAAGAAAAGGCCATGACATCTATGTAAAGCGTTTCTGAAGCTCTTTTCCTGCATAGTAAAGTTGTTCAGTAAAGGAATAAATTTGTAGTAAAGTAATTTAGTAAAAGCAAGAGGGATGATAAAACAGCAATAGATATGAAACAGACTTTTAAATGTTTAATAACGCTCTTAATTGCTTTATTTTGTGCAGTTAATTATGCTGAAGGAAAGGTACCTGTAAGGGTACTTAGAGACACCATCTGTATTTCTGTGAAAGATTTGCCACGATATACAGGACACATGAATGTAGAGGTAACAAAAGACTCCACGATTTTTTGGATGTCTTTTCTTTCAGATGGCGATTCTACAGAAAGGAAATGGATTAATATAAGAATTGATGATTTAAGTGAAGACACAGTCAAATATATTCGCAATTCCATATTGGATTTTTACTATTACAAAACAAAGAAAAAGTACAAATACTATCGTAGTTTAAAGTACGTCATTGATGAAGATCCTGGACCTGGCGGCGTTATTGTCGACATTTACAAAGCAACTGGCAAGACTAATAGGTCCTGGTTTTACTTTACACACAACATTATGAGCAACAAGCCGTCGGATAATGGTGCTGAGAGCATTATATATTCGGATGAGTATAAAAGTTTTTTAAGTGTGCTGCTTGAGCTTACATACAAATACACAGCCAAACGCAAAGGTCCATGGCATGAAATGGAACCTGGCTATTATGGTTGGTATTGGTGGGAATGAATGTTTAGGATTATATGACAATGCGAAAATCACAAAAAGAAACAGGCTTTAATGTCATGCGAAACAAGCTTTAAAGTAATCGTACCCCGGTCGGGATACGCATGAACCTCGGTCGGGATACATGTGTACCTCGGTCGGGGTACATGCGTACCTCGGTCGGGGTACGATGATTTAAAAGGCATTTTTAGATAACATTACGGTAACAAAAAAGAGGTTGTATCTAAACGAATAGTTTGATACAACCTCTTTTTGGGTGTTGCCTTGTATAATACTTATATAATAAAAGGCTTATTCTTTATATAATAAAAGGCTTATTTTTTAACATCAGTTATTAAACTGCCATATTGCTTTTAACCTGTTATTTCGTCATCCAGATCCCCTTCTCGTTCTTCGTAAATGCCATCGAGATCATTGTCAGGTCCCCATTGCTTGATGGGATTTTGATCTGAAGCAGCGAGGAAACTGCACTTCATGTCGCAAACCGTAATGCAGATTGCAGGAGCTATATATTTTTTCTTTTTCATAAAATCTTATTTTTGTTTTCTAAAACATTTTTGTTCTCTAAACCCTTTTTTTTACTTAACAACCACCTTCTTGCCGTTCACGATGTAGATGCCAGGCTGCACACCCAGCATATTGTCTACACGCTGACCGTTAAGGTTGTACACCTTGGTGTTGTTTGTGCTGATGTCGGCAAAAGGCACGTCTACACCCGTTGTCTCACCATCTCCGAAACCAAAGGTAATAAGCTTGGCATTTTCAGAGTTAACCCATGAAGGAGTGAGCCAGCAGCGGTAACCCTTCATCCAGTGGTTGGCCTTGGTGAGGTGATAGAGCTTGCCGTTGTTCCAGATGTAGTTGCCTGCATCAAGGTTCTGATGATTATTATAGCTGCCCTTAAACTTCAAATCGGTCATACCCCACTTGGTTGTGATGGCTGCATCTACAGGGAAGTCAACGCTTACAGGATTGTTAGCTGTGGCCTCGTCGTATGTGTAGCTTATACCACCAGCTGCGAGCGAATTGTCCACAGTATAAACCTGACCCGTTAAAGGTCCTGCATCAATAGTCAGCTGGGGGTTCTTTTCTGCTATTGTATGTTTTTCAACAAAATCTTTAGCGACTTTGATGATGTAAGGCTTGTTGGCAACCAGATATGGGCTTTGCGCATCAGTTTCCTCCACCAGACTGAATCCGATGATCAGATTGCCGTTGTTTGCTTCATAAACCTTGTTTGCCTGAGCAAGCTGTGCCGTTTCGCCAAAGGCTTGGGTAAACTGTGCTTTGGTCAAGCTTACAGGCATGATGAGCGAGTTCCAACTGCCACCCACAAAAGAGCGTTGGAAATACATCGTCAAATTTTCCTTATATGTCTTTGTGCTCTTTTCGTTAAGATGCACGTTCTCTTGGAAAACGAGGTCTTGCTTGCAGTCGTCTGCAGGCTCGTCCACATCAGGTGTGCCGTCACCGTCCTTGTCGTTGCGCAGCAGGAGACCATAAACAGACAGTCCTGTAAGGAGATCAAGCCCTGCACCTTCCGTAATAGCCACCTCATCATAGTCGGCTGTCGGATTTATAAAGATGTAACCCTTGTCGCCAAGAGTTATGACATTGGCACCAAGCACGCTCCAATCGTTGAATGTCTCTACTGGTTCATCCTGGCCTGTCTTATAAGTTTTCACAACGATGGCATCGGCCAAGCTTACACCTAAACCTACCGCATCCTTGTTTATAACCACTACAAGCTGCTTGTTACGCGTTGCAGTAACACCAAGTTTTACGGCAAGCACCGAGCCCGATGCAAGTTTCAATCCTGTAGGGAAGGTTGTCTTTGTTTCGAGAGAACCGTCAATGCAGTTGGTGAGGTCTTTCAGACCGTTTCCGCCGTTTACCCCTGCGATAGACTGTGTTCTGTCAGCATCAATGCTGGCATTTGTTTTGTCGAACGAAATTATTTCTGCACCCGCCAATGGGGCATCGAGCACAGCATCTGCATCGGCTGTGTAAGCATAGTAGATGTTCATCACGCTGAGGTCTGCGCCTAACAGACCAGTAGAGTAGAGACGTATTTCGTCGAAAACAGTAGATGCAGGAACATTGATTGAATATCTGACCTTATGCAAGTTCTGACTACCAATCAGCTTGGCAGCTACGGCAGCTGTGGTGACATCAGCAGCAACTGGTTTGCCTTCGTTATAAAGTCTGACATTCATCAGCTTGAGCACATCTGCACTAAGGCCTGTTCCCTTGGCTGTTACAACGAAACCAACCTGACGTTCACCGCTCTGGCGAGCAGCAGTACCGTCAGAAATCTTGCCCACCTTCTTCTTTACGCTACAGAGGTAAGAATCGCCGATAGAAACGCCACCGAAATAGGTTGCATAGCTGCTGATATTAGACGAGATGATGTTATCTGAGTTCTTGACAATAGAGAGAATATTGATGCCGGCGCTGCTTCCTTCGCCCATTTCATAAGCAGGATTCTTTGGGTCTGTATTATAGAGCACGGTTTCCTTCTTGTTTTCCGGCTTCTGCTCGGTAGAGCCACCCCAATTGATTGTGATGGTCTGGGTGCATCCATCCTCGTTCTTCAGTTCCATCTCTACCGTCACTTTCTCGCCTGTATCTTTCTTGTAGCTATCAGTCTCGCTGAAATCGAGAGTGTTGTTTGTTGGGTCAATCTTTACGTTTTTGTCTGATGTCGTTTTAATGCTCCATGTTGCATTTGGGAAGTTTTCCTTATCCCATTTGAGCTGATAATGAGAGTTGCAATTGCAGAGGTCGAGACTTGCCGCAGGGCTCATCTCACATTGATGGCCAGCTGATTCGGGCTTTGGAATGATGAAGGCATAATTTGCAGTGACACCATTAGCAACTTCCACTCCCATTGTTCTGAATTTGATGCCTGAGAAATCAACAGGAGCCTTAATGGATACTTTCTTTTGTTCGCCACCTATAGAAACAGACAGCACAGTTGTTTTTATAGCTTTTTTGTAAATCTCGTTGCCATTCTTGTCAAGAAGATAAATGACAGGGGTTACGCCTGCACCAATCAGAGCTCCATCGCTATACACAAAGCCAGCTTCTGTTCCTGCAGGGAATGTTTCTGTGCTCTTTCCATTATTAGCAATGACTTGTGCATAACCAGAAGAGCCAAGCTGCAAGAGTGCAGAAATTGCGATACCGTTTGAAAGGTTTTCGTCTATAAGATCTCCGTTTAGCTTATTCAGATCACCAATCAATGGCAAATCTGTCGGATGAGTGCTTGATTTTGCTTTTAATGTAATGTTCTCGTCGTATTGTTTGATTTTCGTTTTCGTCAACGAATATTCCGCATCACCCACGAAAGCATAATAAATCTTCAGACCGTTTACTGCATCAATATTCACGCCGCTTTTTCCGATGAGCGCAATCTCATCATAGTCTTCTGTAGGCTGTTTGGCAGCAACGATATCTACGAGATTCTTGTCTGAACTTACACTACCAAGAGTCAGCTCAAGCACAGAGAAGCCAAGCTGTTCTATATCAGATGTCAACAAAGTCTTTCCATCTTTGTAGAAACGAATTTGGTAGTTTGTTTTCAGAACATCGAGTTTCAATAAGCTGCTTTCACCAGAAATTTTGAAACCAGCCTTTGTGTCTTTGTCGATGTAGTGTTTCAGGTCTTTCACAGCGACAATAGGCGATCCGATAATAAGGTTAACGTTTGCTACACTTGGAATTGTGTAGCAGTTGTCAAGATTCTCGTCACATAAATAAGAGAGATTTTTGGAACCTGAACCAACGGCAATACCATCAGACAGACGGCTTACCATACAGTTATGGCCTACGAGTGCCATACGTGATTTCAACGTGGTGCGATTTGGTGTTGCACCCTCTTGTCCCTTGTCGTAGTAGGTATTTGCCTGACCTACTGCCTTCAAAGGAAGCAACATAAAGATAACGGCTACCAGCACGGCAGCTTTAAAAAAATTGATTTTCATAAGACAAATAAATGAGTTAAACTGAAGATCTAAATTATATTGGAATTACTTAGAAAGTATTTAAATTTTTACTTATAACAGAATAGAACGTTTAAAACGTTAGAAATGGTCGTACTATCCCTGCCTCTGCCTTATGACAGAAGATAAAAAGGGATATTTATCTAATAAAACTAACCTCCAGAAAACGGAATTTTGATAGATTTAGGGAAAATTAAAATCTTGGTATTTAAGATTAGGGGACTTTAAATGTTGAAGAGCAAAATTACCCCCCCACAATTAGAAATCTCTATCAAGAGATGGTTACTATTTTTTCTCATCATTTTCATGAACTAATGTTTTTATTATAGTTGAATAATTTTACTTGTACTAATGTATTATTGATAGTTGAAACGGATATTATCCTATCTTCTTTTACTAAAGAATTGAGTTTTTTCCTCTTTATCTTCTTTCCAGAAGATGTTTTTATCCTTGAATTATACAATCTCTTTTATACAACTCTTATGATAAGAGTTTACCTGTTGTAATTTCGGGTGCAAAATTACATCTTTTTTGAGAATAAATATGTTTCAAAATGGTTAAGGTTTGCAAATAGAATGATTTTTGTAGAACTTTTATGACTGAAAAAAAGTGCTAATATATGGATTTGCAACTTCGTGATAGCAAATCGTGGAGTATTTGGAGATTCTCTTTTACAAGAAAGCGAGCTATGCATATCAATATTGCAAAGGTAATATTTTCTATTGAAAATACAACCTATTCTCTCTTTTTTCAACAACATTAACGTTAACCTCTCCTGAAATGATTATATAACGAAAAAAGCAGGAACCTCCTCCCAGAGATTCCTGCTTTATGGTTGTTATTGAAAAAGTATTGTTGTAAAAGTCCTAAGATTAAGAGTAGCGGATAATCTGACCTGGAGTCAGCTTCTTATCCTTCTT
>ENA-ORMS01003092-ORMS01003092.1-human-gut-metagenome-genome-assembly--contig:-NODE-3092-length-11190-cov-2.778985_pt1 | contig 11190 bp, 11 predicted proteins | sample MGYA00242104_ERZ508997 | MGnify/ENA primary metagenome ERZ508997 (study PRJEB26280, sample SAMEA2338704) | human gut metagenome | biome: human gut; feature: human-associated habitat; material: faeces... | reverse complement strand
CAACTTGTTGTGGTTGAAGCAAAAGGAGCTTGTGTGCGACGAAAGCTCGGCGCTCCATTTTCTCGCCGCCTTGCGGCTCGTGTTCCGTCTTCGAAGTTGCACATTGCGTTAATAAGTGCGCTCCAAATAGGGCAACATTAAATAATAATCTCGATGCTATGCTGTATGCGCTATTCGGATGAAGAGCGCGAAAAAGCCCCTCGCAAGGCAACCCTAATGTACTAATCGTACATGAGTTGTCGGGCGAGGGACTTTGACAAAGCTATTCCCACAATTCTTGACAGTATGATATAAAGCAATATTTGAATGAAGAACAAGAAAGAGCCGCTCTTGAAGGCAGGAGCGTACTTGGCGTACGTGACTGTTTTCAAGGGCGGCTCTGACGCAGTTATTCGTCAAATAGTGCCTTATAGCATACTGTCAAGGCGGGAGAGGAAATCCGCATAAACTTCCGCTCTGTTGATTTCGTTCAGGATTTCGTGACGAGCGTCGGGATAAAGTTTTATAGTCAAATACTTTACGCCGAGATTTTTGTATTGATCGTAAAGTTTTTGAACGAGTTTACCGTTGCCGCCCACTGGATCTTTGTCACCCGAGAAAATCGCAATCGGTTTGTTGACGTCGATTTTGGAAAGGTTTTCTTTTTTGTAGCTTTCTTTGAGTCCGTTGAGGAAATATTTGAAGAACGCCACGGACATAACGTAGCCGCATTGCTCGTCGAAAATATACTTCTTGACGTTTTCTTTATCTCTTGAAAGCCATGCAAACTCGGATTCCTTTTTGAACGGCTTGTTGTATGCGCCAAAGGTGAGTTTGTCGAGGAAATCCGCCGTCTTTTCGCCGCCCGCGCACTTAAAATTGAGGTTTGCAATGGTTGCGCCAGTGTTCAAAAGCGCACCTTTCATCATTGCCGAACCGCTGAGAATAACGCCGGAATAGTCCTTACATTCCTCGATATAGCGTTGCCCCACCATGCTGCCGTAGCTGTGTCCGAGATAGAACACGGGGAGATTGTATCTGTCTTTGAGCATTTTTGTGATTGCGCACTCGTCTTTGACGGTGTCGAAATAAATGTTGCCCTTGTGGTAGCCTTTGACGCCTTTTGAAGATTGCTTCGTGCTCGTCATACCGTGAGCGCGATGGTCGTCGGCAAAAACTATATAGCCGTTTTGATTAAGATAGTTTGCAAAATCGTCGTATCTGCGCGCGTGTTCCGCCATGCCGTGCGAAATCTGAACCACGCCCTTGGGATTGCGCACGTTGTCCCAAAGATAGCATTGCAATACGGTGCCGTCAAAACTTTGAAATTTCTCTGTCTTCATAAAAATCTCCTCTTATCGCATGTGCGAAAGTCATTTTCGATATGGATATATTGTAACACAGCGTTTTTACGTTTTCAAGACGCAAAAATACGCAACTTTACCCGTTTTTGTTACATAATATGGTTATATGACTTCAAAAATCACAAAAAAGACGTCCTTCTCGACGGCAAACGACCTTGAAACGAAAACAAAAAACACCCGCAAAGCGGCATCGGCAAGCACCGCAACACCGCAATCAGATACTGCGACTTGTCTAGAAAACTCTCAAAACCGCCCGATTATCGTTTTCACGGGCGGCGGCACCGGCGGACACGTCTACCCGAATCTTGCGCTCGTTCCCGAATTTGAAAAAAGAGGTTTTTGCGCCGTGTACGTCGGCGGCGAGGGCAACACTATCGAAAGAAAACTTGCGCGCGACGCAGGCATAAAATATTATGCCGTACCCACGATAAAGCTCGTGCGGTCAATGACGATCGACGGCATAAAAAACAATTTGAAAATCCCGTCTACCCTTAAAAAATCCGTCGAAAAAGCAAACGAAATTCTTGCAAAAATCAAGCCGTGTTGCGTGTTTTCAAAAGGCGGATTCGTATCTTTGCCCGTGGTTTTGGCGGCAAGCAAAACACATATTCCCGTCTTTGCACACGAGAGCGACTTGACAATGGGACTTGCAAACAAAATCGCACAACTTAAAGGCGCAACGATTTTGAAAGCCAATCCGAAATCTAAATTCGGCGGAGAACTCGTGGGAATGCCCCTTCGCGACATTCTTGTCTACAAAGACAAAACTTGCGCTCGAAAAACGCTCGGCATAAACAATCCGTTCAAAAAGCCCGTGTTGCTTGTTTTGGGCGGCTCGTCGGGTGCAAGCGCGATAAACGACGCGATAGTCAAAAACCTAAAAACGCTCACTACAAAATATTTCGTTTTGCACGTAAGCGGAAAAAACAAAGGCTCAAACGTAAAATCCGCCGACTATCTTCGATTCGAGTATGCCGACGACGTCGCGCTGTTTTACACCGCTTGCGATATAGTGCTGTCCAGAGCGGGCGCGACGAGCGTGTTTGAGATTTCGTCCATAGGCAAGCGCGCCGTTTTCGTGCCTCTGCCAAAAGGCGCGTCGAGGGGCGACCAGATATACAACGCCGAGCTTGCAAAAGAATTCGGCGCAACGGTGTTAAAACAAGATTCGCATTTTTGCGACAATTTGCCGCGCGCAATAGAAACCGCAATGCAAAATCCGAGCATGAAACCCATAAATTCCGACGCAAACGGAAAAATTGCAGACCTTGTTTGTGCTAAATTGAGGCGAGGTGAAAAATGCACAAACAAAAAACCATCGCCAAATGGCTTGCAGTAATCTTGCTAATGACCGTTGCCGTTGCGTGCTATATAGCATTGTCAGCGGTTGCAAACGCAAACTCAAAAACGAACGTTGCCGGCGCAAACGACAATCCCGAGACCGACTTACCCGACAGTCCGCAAAAACCGATATATTCCACTCTGCCCAGAGCGTGCGAGAAAGTGGACGGAAAAAGCGTTGCGCACTTCGGCGGCGAGGGAGAAGAAAAACTGCTCGACGCATTTAGTTTCGCAGGCAAAAGCGTACTTATCGTTTCTTGCGATTCATCGCAATACGACGTGAAAGAAACAGGAATTTACGCTGCGATTTTCAGCGGAACCACGCTTGAAAAATCAATCAGAATCGCAAGTGCGAAAGGACGCTATTTTTGCGCTTGTCAAACGCGCTACGGCATTGCGATTTTCTGCGCCGAAAACAACGAAACGACCGTCAAAATTTACGATGAAAATTTTTCCGTTTCCTGCGAAAACTCAATTGAAAAATTCGACGACATAGACGCCGCATACATCCAAAACGAAATTAGGGCTTTTTGCACGATAGATGGCAAAATAAAGAGCTGTGTTTTGGACGATTCTCTCAACGTTTCAAGGGATAATTACGTGTTGCAAACACAAAACTCGAAGATAGTTTCTCGCATAAATTTCTGTGAAAACGAACTGCTGTTTTTGCAAGACGACGAAACAGCAATCGGTGTAACATACAATCGAAACAGCGGCTTTACAAAGCGTTTTTCTTACAATAAACACCGTATTTTGCAAGTTATGCCTATTTTGCAATCGTCGTCGCAAGCCTTTTTGACTCTATGCAAAACACAAAACGGACTTACTCTTTACTCGCACTCCGCAAGTCTTGAAACAACTGCGGAATACACTCTTGAAAATCAAAGTTTCGGCGCGCTTTTAAGATGCGACAACGGCGTCAATATCATATGCAAAGACAAGTGCGTTCGTCTTTGCTCGCACCTCGATTTCATCTCGGAAACATCTCTCGATTACCTATACGACAACAAGAAAATTTCAAGCGCAAACGATGAGAAATCATACCTAAAATCCGTCGATACGAAACCTCTGTTGCAAACCGAAATCAATGTGGCTTCCGCCCTCGATTTCACTTGCGTGGCGCAAGAAGAAAACTTGTTTGTCGCGCAATTCGACGGCTTTGATTTGCTTGTCGGATTTGAGGACGGAAAACTTGTAAATTTGTGCAAATTCAAATATAAAAACAATGCGATAATAGCAAAAGAAAAACTTAACGATCAAGCTCGGATTTCCTTGTTTTTCGACAGCGATTTATCGTCGGATTCGACGTATATGCGATTTGGCAAATCGGACGCGTTTTTCATATCCGTGTTGACAAATAACGATTGAGGTTATATACTTTTGTTATGGCAAAACAATCCGTGCAAACTCAATCTCAACCATATTCGAATATGGCAGCGCGCAAAACCGTGCTGATTTTGGGGTTCGTCATGACTTGTGCAGGTTTTGCCGCCACGGCGTACGCAACGCTCGTGTTTTTCTTCCCCGCACTCAATTTCCTCAACGGCGTGCTTGCTGTTGACTTGATGAAATGGCTGTATATCGCAAGTTTGTCTTTGTCGTTTGTGGGCATAGTGTTTTCGGTGTCGGGCGCAAATACGATGAAAGGGCTTGCAAAGCTGTCCTTTTTCTTCGGCACTTTGAGCTTTATCATTTCGGCGGCGTTGCTTGTGGTGATATTGTTGTTCACGACATTTATCCCTATGTAAACAATAAACGTCCAAAATACTCAAAAATCCATCGAAAGCTCGATGGATTTTTCATATATAAAAGCATAATCTCTTGAATATTTAAACTGGAATCATATGCGGTTCTACTTTTAAATTCGATGATGTATTTGCATAATCCGCTATGTTTTTTAATCATCTTCGTCGTTTTCGTCGTCGATTTGTCTATGATACTCGCAATCTTTGAAATCTACGTTCAATCTCCCCTTCAATGCGCCAACGATAAAGTGGCACAAAATCCCGGTGACAAGCCCGGCAAGCGCGCCCGCAAGCATCATATATGGCAAGTAAACGAAAACTCCGCTCGACACGACGACGGACGCAACGCATATTTGCATCAGATTGTGCGTCATTCCGCCTGCAATAGACAGTCCGCAAGTGCTGAACAATCGCGTTTTTGAAAGCAAAACCATAAGCGTGTAAGCAACGAGCGCGGACGGAAGCGACCATATAAGGCTTGCCGTATTAGCGGCAAAAACCGCACTCAACACGCATCTCAAAACAAGCACGATATACCCTTCCCAAACGCCCAGCAGCAAGAAGCACGCCAAAAGAACGACGTTGCCCAGCCCGATTTTTGCATACGGAAGCGCGGGGATTATGGGCGGAATATAACTCTCGATAAGCGAAACTATGAGGGCAAGCGCAAGGAACAATCCGCAAAGCGCAACTCGCCTTGTCGTAAACTTAGACGGTTTTTTCACGTTATTGCGTCAACCTCCTTTGCCACCACTTTGACAACGACTTTGTTTGGCAGACACACAATCACTCCGCCCTCTTTGCCTATTGCTTGCGCATGCACGCAAAGTTGATTGCGGCAATCGCTTTTTGCGATATACGCCTTTCCGTTTTCAATCTTGATTTGCACCCTGCCGTCCAAAACTTCGACGGTTGCGTTTTTGTTTAAGTCAAGTTTGTACACGAGATTTCCGTCGACGTAAACGTTCGCTTCGCTTGCGTCCGACTGCAGAGCAAAATAGATTGTGAGTGCGACAAGCACCAAAACGACGACAAGCAAAATTATGTCGCCTTTTTTGAAAAGCTGCTTAAAAGCCTCTTTCGTCACGTTCGTTTTGTTTTTGCTCATAATCACCGAAAAAGCACTTAATCTATATCTTCCGACACTATAAACGCCGCAGTTTTCAATTCAACGTCGAAATCTCCGACCGTTTGCACGTTCATATCACCGTCGATGATAAAGCCTTTCAGCCCCAACTTTTTCAAAAGTTGTACGCCTTTTTCTTTGCCCAAAACGACGACTGCGGTTGCAACCGCATCACCGATTGCGCCGTCTTTCGTCACGACGGAACAAGACACAACGCCGTCGCTTCCCGACGTATCGGCAGGCTTGCCCGTGATGGGATTTATTATATGGTGATAGACGTTTTTACGTTCTCCGTCGTCTACGACGTAATACCTTTCGTAATCTCCGCTTGTCGACACGCACTCGCCCGAGAGTAGTTTGAATTTCGCAAAGTAGGAATTTATAAACTCTCTGCCTTCTCTTTGCGGATTTGCGATGCCGACGTTGAAATCGTCTTTCACCGCACCTATATTGCCGCCGAGGTTGACGAGGGTTTTGTCGGAGGCAAGCGTCAATGACTGCTGAACCGCATAGCCTTTTGCAACGCCGCCGAAATCCAACATCGCACCGTCGATAAGTTTGGTTATCGTACTATTTTCATAGTCGACGACAAACGCTTTGTCAAGCCCGACAAGTCGTTTTGCGTTTTCTATTTCCTCATCGCTAGGAGGGGTAAAGTCCAACGCTTTCGAGAACAAATCGCCCGAAAACTTCCAAAGTCTTACGAGCGGATATATCGACGGGTCGTACGCGCCGTCGGAGGCTTCGAACACCTCTCTTGCAACGCGCATGATTTGCATCGTTACGTCTTGGCATAGGATTGCCTCACCGACTTTTGCGGCGTTGATTTTGTTGACGTCGCTTCCCTCTACGGTCGGTGAAAGAACGCTCTCCAACGAGGAAATATAATCGTAAATTTCGGTGACGGTATGCTGCGATTTTATGCCGTAAGATTGAATTTCAAGCGTTGTGCCATATACGAAATATTGCTCCGCCCTGCTGCAAGCCGTAAGCGAAGCAATACACAAAATCAAAACTATGAGAACCAAAAATACTCTTGATTTTTTCAAGTCTTTGTCCTCTGTTTGCGCTTTGCGCAATTATTTTCTCGTAAAAATCAAACCGAGAGTACCGGGGCCCGCATGCGCGCCGATAACGGGACCGACGGGCTGTTGCCAAACGGTGACCTCGGGATTGATTTCAAGGATTTTTTCCTTCAAAGCATCCGAAACGTCTTTGCAATCGGCATCTACGATAACAACGGGTGCGTCGTCAAGATTTTCGTATGTTTGTTCAAACTCGTCAAGCATAAACTTGTATGCTTTTTTAACGCCGTTTTGCTTGGAGCATACGTCGAGCTTGCCGTCTGCGACGGTCAAAACGGGTTTGATGTTCATAAGATTGCCGATTTTTGCTTTTGCGGGCGAAATTCTGCCGCCGCGCGCAAGATATTTCATATCGTCAACGACAAAATAAATGCCGACTTTGTTTACGTTTCTTTCAAGATAATCGTAAGTTGCGTCAATGTCGTCGCCGTGCTCTCTGCAATACTTTGCCCCCAAATACACCAAAAGACCTGCGCCCATACAGATGTTGAGAGTGTCGAATCTTCTGAATTTCACGCCGGGATATTGCTTGCGAAGCTCCTCGATCGCAGGTTCGAGATACTCGAACGTGCCCGAAAGTTTGGAAGAAAAAGCAATGTACAATATATCCTCGCCCTTTTTGAAAAACGGCTCGAAAGTGTCGTAATAAATTTGTTGATTTAGTCCCGCGGTAGACGCGCTTGCGCCGTTGCGCATTTTTTGATAGAAATCGCGAGTGTCGGTTTCCTCTCCCAAATCGCACAATTTCTCTTCACCGTCGATGACGTAAGGCATGCGGATAACTTCGAGATTTAACTCACGCGCATGAGTGTACCAAAGTTCGCAATCGGTATCGCAAAAAAGCACAGACATAAATTTCTCCTCGCATTTTGCACCTCACGAGTGCAAAACACTACACGTTGTTCGTTTTCTTTTATATTTATTTTATTATATATCCTTAAATTTGTCAACTTTTGCCGACTTTTTGAATATTTTGAAGGATTGGTAAAATTTTTCAAAAAAAATTTACAAATTTAATGAAAATTTAATTGTCAGAACATACTATTTTGGTATTAGATATAAAAGGAGCAAGGGTATGGACGATTTTAACAATTTCTTTGACGATCAAAGAAATCCACAACCCGAGCATACACCGGTATATCATACGCCGTCACCGAAGAACAATAACAAGCTCGGTCCGGTCGGTATCTTGTGCGTAGTGCTTGCAGTTGTGATGTGCGTCGTCGTTCTTGTCAACGTAATCGTGTTGGCAAGCTTGAAACAAACTATAGCCGAAGAATACGCAGCGTCAATCTCCGCCGATATGAGAGAACAATATCGCGAGGCAATCGACGAAGCTTTGAGCGGAACAAACGTCGTTGACGACGTGACCAAAGCGGCAACCGAAAAGGCCCTTGAAGCACTCAAAACCAATATCGGTTTGGTTGCAAACGCAAAGTCCGCGTCGGTCGCAAGGCTATATATGTACAAGGACGCAAACGTCAATCCTTCCACAACGTCGTACAACGGCATAGCAAGCGGATTTTTTATTTCGGACTCCACTTCCGACTCAAAGTATCGCTACTTGCTTACAAACGCGCACTGCGTCAGATATGAAGCGACAAAAACTTCTTCGTCCGGTTATCCTTTCGGAATGGGAAGAGTGACTTACGAATGGGCTTCATACGGCACGATTATTTGTATGTTTGACGGTGACACTTCAAACTACTACAAGCTCGAAATCGTAGCATACGGCGCATACAAAGGCGATCATCTCAATGCCGAAACAAACGATCCCGACATTGCGCTACTCAGAGTGGTCGGAAAAGTCAGCGGATCGAGTGTTGTAGACGCTCAACCGTCAAACGAGGATCACCCCTCCCTCAAAATCGCAACAAACGATTCGCAAAGAGGTACGATGGTGGCGTTGATCGGAAACCCCGAAGGCGTCGGATCGACAAACAGCATCTCAACGGGTATCATATCTCAAACGGGAATCACGATTTCCAGCTGGGGCTCCGGCAAATTCGTTATGACGGATGCGGCGGTCAACGGCGGAAACAGCGGCGGACCGATGATTGACATCCTCGGAAACGTCGTCGGAATCGTGGAATCCAAACTCGTCGACGAAAGCATAGACAACATGGGCTTTGCCCTCTCGGTATCGACGATTAGGGATTTTGTGGACAGCGTTTCACAATCCCATAATTTGAATCTCACCGTGTGAGATCACAACTTAGTCTCCCCAATTATAGCCGGCACTTTTTTTATCCTCCCTATGCCGGCAAGGAAAAACCCCACGTTTTGTGGGGTTTTCCTTTTGCTCAAACGGCATTGCGGTGGCATCAATCGCCTTATGACATTCCGAGAAGTGAAACGACGTGGGAATCCCCTAAATAGGAACAAGAACACTTTGGGCGATTGACAAACACCGCATTTGTTCTCGCAATCTCTACCGCGCAGAGAATTTGCGCTATCAGTTCAAACAAGGGCAAAAACTCCCGCCACAATTTCGCCAAATTATCTGCTTGGTGAAAGTTGGGCGGGACACCCACACCCGATGTATTACGATTGCGGAAAATTTCAGCCTATTCGAAGCGTACTTATATACGCAATGTGCTTATTCGAAGACGGAATTGGAGTCGCAAGGCGACGACCGTAGCGAACACCGAGCTTGACGGTTAGTACAAGAATGCGTGGCATTCTGTTGCGAAGCCGCCACGCAGGCGAAGTGGCATAAGTAGAGAAATGTCCCTATCTATGCGAGCGTTGAGTGTTGTCCCCCGCTACGCGGTCGCCGTGGGTTCCCTTTCAAGGGGGAACGGCGATAGGGAAAACACGTGAGGAAAGGGGAAAATTGCAATTATATTTTCTCTTTCATCACTCATTTTAGAACAATTTTTTAAGTCGATTGATATACTCTTTGCTCTCTTGCATGTTTTCCTCTCCGAAAAGCTCGCTCAAATACAAAATCAAGCCGTCGATTTCGTCGCGGATATATGACAAGTTGAGTGATTCGAACTTACGGAAAATCTTGTTGCAAAGCACATAGTCGAGTCCGTCAAGCTCCGTTCCGCCGCATCCGACATATGACGGGACAAACTCTTTGAGCTGCTTGACGATACGGTTACCGAACGCGAGGCGGAAGTGCTCGATGACGTAGTCGTCCAACTTGTTGACTTTGTCAAGCACGTCTTGCGACACCTTGTATATCTCTTGCGATTCTTTGAACATTGCTTCGAGGTGCTTGTAACTGATGAAGATGTTGTCCGCCCACGGTGCGTCGAAAGGCACGCCCTTGCTGTTGATGTTGATAGGCATAGCACGGTCGTAAACCTTATCCGATATTGCAAACGTGGAGTCGTCGTTGTTTGCCGTGCCGATAAACCACATATTTTGCGGAAGTCTGAAACGACCTTTATCGATATGTTTTGGGTCGTTGGGCCAACCGGACGGAACGAGGTCGACAATCCACTCGTCACGGGACGGCATTTCGAGAATTGACAACATTTCCGCGAAATAGTACTCGACACGCGCGATGTTCATTTCGTCGAGGACTGTGAGGTAAATTTGGTCGTTCCAAGTTGCCTCGTACATCTTTTTCAAAACTTCGGTTTCATTGAAGCGTTTGGTAAATTCGTTGAAGTATCCGAAAAGCTCGGTACGGTCACGCCAGGACGGTTGAACGGACGCAATCGTCGCCGGGTTGTTGAGGAATATACCCATAGCGTGCGGAAGCGAAGTTTTACCTGTACCCGAAATACCTTGCAAAATCATAAGACGCGACGTGGACATACCCGCGATAAACAGCCTTATAATACGCGGATTGTAGTAAAGGCGCATACGAGAGCAAGCGAAGTTGCGGAAGCGATCGCACAGCTCGGGCAACGTAATAGAATCATCATATACGGGCGGAACGTAATTTTCGTAAATCTTGTCGATTTCGGTAAGCTTGTAGAAACGGGATTCGCCTGTCGGGGATTGTTCCTCTTGCTTTTCGCCCTCTGCGCCCTCTTCTTCGCCCTCGTAAGTGCCGATATCGCTCACGCGCATACCGAGGATACGGTCTTTTTCGGCGGACATTTTGATGATTTGCTTTTTGAGGTTTGCGCACTCTTCAACGAGATCCTGTGGCAAAACTTTGGCTTTTTGCAGCCTTGCGAGTTTGCGGATTCCAAGTGCAATCAAAACGATAATCGCAACGATAACCGCAACGATAAGAATGATAAAAATTATTGCGACAGCCCACTCGCCCGCGCCGAAGTACTCGGTGTAGTTCTTGAAAGCGTCCGCATAGCCTTCGTTGTAGAAGATATGCAAAAAGCCCCAGAAAATACTGCCGATACCCTTGTCGTAAAATGCGCCGAGGAAGGCTTTGAGAAATTCAAACACTAAATTTATGTTCATTATTGTCAATATATTTTATATTCGGCATCTCGCCTCCCGCGATAGCCGATGCCCGCACAATGCGAACGTTTGCAAAGTCAGTCCGATTCGCGATGTCCCCTATCCTAAAAAAACGGATAAACGTATCGACTTTGCAAAAGGATGCTTCGATTTTGCGCACGCGC
>ENA-ORMS01003086-ORMS01003086.1-human-gut-metagenome-genome-assembly--contig:-NODE-3086-length-11199-cov-4.331658_pt1 | contig 11199 bp, 4 predicted proteins | sample MGYA00242104_ERZ508997 | MGnify/ENA primary metagenome ERZ508997 (study PRJEB26280, sample SAMEA2338704) | human gut metagenome | biome: human gut; feature: human-associated habitat; material: faeces... | reverse complement strand
GATCTTCCATGTCAACTGGTTCCGCACCGATGACGAGGGCAACTTCCTGTGGCCCGGCTTCGGCGATAATATGCGCGTGCTGCTGTGGATCCTTGACCGCTGTGAGGGGAAGGTCAGCGCCCGTGAATCCGAAATTGGCTATCTGCCCTATGTCAAGGATATCGACATCGAGGGTCTGGAGAACGACGGCAAGGAATTCACCCACATGATGCTTGATGAGCTGCTTACGGTGGACAAGGAGCTGTGGCGCGAGGACGCCGAGAATATCGAGAGCTTCTATGCCTCTATTGGCGACCGCCTGCCCGCCAAGCTGCATGAGGAGCTGGAGACCCTGAAGAAGAACCTTCAGTAAGCACTCCCGCAGAAACCGAGTAAAATAGAGCAAGGCTCCCTCAATCCATACGATGGGGGAGCCTTTTTCTCAAATTCGCCCCGAAGACCGGAGGACACCATGGAAAGCATTTTTGAAAACACGACAACCCTTAACCGCCAGAACCTGACCGAAATGGCGCGTGCTTCCGCCCCGAAATGGAGCATTCTGGTGGGACTGGTGCCGGCAGCGCTTGCAGCCGCAGCCGCCGTTTGGGAACTGCTCCGGCACGGGATCGGGTTGGGAGCAGGATTATTGCTGCTGGCGGCATTCGCACTGGTGATGACCACCTACGGCGCACCGGCGCGGGTGGCGCTGCGGATTGCCAAACGAAACTATAAGCTGTATGGCAGCGATGTTACCGTCGAGCTGTGCTTTTATGAGGACAGGGTAACGGTACACAACTGTCAGGAGGGCGTTACGGAGAACCTAAAGTACGGGCAGATCCAGGCAGTCCGCCAAAGCCCCCGCCTTTACCTGCTGGAGCTGACCGGCAGGACTGGACTGCTGATGGAAAAAACCGCTTTTACTAAAGGCTCTCCGGAGGATTTCCTCCCATTCCTGCATCAAAAGTGTGCAGGAATGGAAATAAACTGATATATCCCACGGCACCCAAGCCCCTCACCTGAAAGGTGAGGGGCTTTTTTATAGGCAAAATGGAATTAAATTGAAACAAATATTACGCGAACTTTACTGATTATGTAAATGTTCAAAATGCTTACTGCAATGACGGGGTAGAGGTGCTATTATGAAAATGGCAGAACACCCATAGAGAGTTTTGTCTATTAAAAAAACGAAAAATATCCCATATGGGATATTTTCATGGCTGCACACAGCCATGATTTCCCCTAACGGCTGAAAGGAGACGATAGTGACATTTCGGATAAAACGAGCCAAATTGCCGAAAAGAGAGAACAGTTGACTGTAAATCAATATTAAGGAGGAGAAACCATGAAATTGATAAAAAGGCTGCTTGGCTTTTTGCTGGCAGTGATGATGGTAGCAGCTATTTGCCCAGTACAGGCATTTGCCACTACTACGCCGTCGGAAGTTAGTGCAGCAACTGCCGCACAACGCGTCGAAAAACTGAGGAATTTTGTAAAGAACAACAGCCACGGTTATTCATACTTTACCACAACGGGAAAGAATTGCACCAGTGCAGACTCAAGTCACCCAAGTAGCAATTGGTGCAGCTACTGTGTTACAACGAACTTGTTAAATGCAAGTTGGATTAAAAGTGACTTAGGTTTGCTCCCCAGCAGTAATGACCAGTTGCCATATCTGCGCTGGGCTTCGCCTACAGAAGCCGCTTCGTATGGGAAAATAGGTGTAATTGAAGCGCCGGCATATTCTTGTGTCGGTTTCGCAATGATTGCACATTGGTTCATTTATGCCCAAAAGAGCACAGATAATATTGCTGGAGAACACATTGCAACTATAGATCTTAGTAACAGTACCAGCGCAAAAACAAATCTCGAAAAGTATGCGCGTGTAGGAGATGTCTTGGTTTATAGGACTGCAAAGACAAATGGAAACTATAGTCATGCAGCTATTTATACCGGCTGTTCCACCTCGGGTATAACGGTTCTTGATAGCAACTGGGGCGGAAGTTCCGGTCCTACCTGCAAAATGCAGGAGCATACTATTCCGTATAGTTCCTATAGGTATGTTGAAATTACTCGTGCCACAAATGCGAGTAAGACTGTGACCTACACCATCACCTACAACGCCAACGGCGGTACTAACGCTCCCGCCGCACAGACCAAGACCAAAGATGTAGCACTGACCCTAAGCAGTACTGAGCCGACCCGTACAGGCTACAACTTCCTTGGCTGGGCAACCACATCTACTGCGTCCTCAGCGCAGTATTCGGCTGGTTCTTCCTATACCGCGAATGCCAATGTGACGCTGTATGCGGTGTGGGAAGCGAAAACCTACGCCGTGCGGTATGATGCCAACGGAGGTACCGGTGCACCTGCTACCCAAAACAAGGTGCATGATAAGACCTTGGCACTGTCCTCCGTGATCCCACATTATGAGGGACATGTGTTCAAAGAATGGCGGGACCTCACCCCTATTGCTGGCACATGGACAGAAACAAAGCCAACCAGCGGCGTTTATGAGACCAGATATCTTTATTATTGCTATGGCTATGAATACAATAATGATATGACCTTTTGGTATGGCGCAGATAAATCAAAGGTAGAAGTCCTTGTAAAGAAAAACCTGCCTTCTGGAATAAGCTACGATGCAAAGAAACTACGTTACATCACTTATATTTCTTCTGCCAATGCCGGCAGCAGCTTTAAGCCTGCCAGCGGCGGTACCTTTACAGCAAATTACACGAACCAAGATGGGTCGACTGGCACCGCGCAAATCAAAAATACGGAGATGTACTATAAAGCTCCGGTATATAAGCAGGATAGCGTTTCCTCTGTAGCCTATCAGCCCGGCGGTACATACACCGCCAACCATGATGTAACGCTTGTGGCGGTGTGGGAAAAAGCTCCTACAGCTACCTATACCATTTCCTATAATGGAAATGGCGGCAGTGCCCTGGGTACCCAGACTAAAACGCAGGGCAGCAGTATTCGGCTCAGCACACAGGTTCCTACCCGCACTGGCTACACTTTCAAGGGCTGGGCGACCAGTGCCACGGCAACTGCTGCGCAGTATCAGCCGGGCGATACCTATACGGCAGATGCCGACCTGACGCTGTATGCGGTCTGGAAGATCAACAGCTATGCCATTACCTATTATGATGGCTCCAATGTTCTCTCCGGTTTGTTGAAGAACTATGGAGAGAGTGTCCAGATCATAGCCGGACCCACCAAAGAAGGTTATACCTTCAAGGGCTGGGCGACCAACGCCACAGCTACCACGGCACAGTACCAGCCGGGTGACAGCTGCACACTGTACACTGATTTGAACCTGTATGCGGTCTGGGAAAAGAACGCACCAGTCACCTATACAGTTTCTTTCAACGCCAATGGCGGCACAGGCGCCATGTCCGCGGTCAGCAAGGTCTCCGGCGGTTACACTCTGCCTGCGTGCTCCTTTACCGCACCGACCGGCAAGCAGTTTAAGGGCTGGGCAACCTCGCCCAACGGCGCAGTGATCACCGGAACTTATAATGTCACTGCCAACATCACCTTCTATGCCATTTGGGAGGCGATCCCCGCCGCCGACGGCACGACGATTCAAGTCGGCAAGGCAGTTTCCGTGCGGGAAAAGGAAGTCGTTATCCCCATCAGCCTTAGCAATAATACCGGCGTTGCCAGTATGAACTTTAAGATCAATTATGATAAGACCCGGCTACAATTGACCGGCTTTGAAGATGCTCAGATGACTGGCTGGATGGTCGGTGTCGGCAGCGGCGAAAAGGCGATTTGGGTCGATGAAAACGGCAGCAATGTCAACGGCGATATCCTGTCCCTCAAGTTTATGGTACTGGATACCGCAGAAGATGGATTAGCAGAGATCACCGTTACCGGGATGGATGTTGTAAATGTTGATGAGGAAGATGTTTCCGTTATGGTAGTCTCCGGCGGGATTGAGGTCATCAGCCGCATTCCGGGCGATACCAATGATGACGGCAAGATATCTGCGGCAGATGTCCTGCGCCTCAAGAAGTATCTGGCAGGTATGGAAGTCGAGATCAATCTGCTGAACGCCGATGTGACCGGCGATGGAAAGGTGTCCGCAGCGGATCTGCTGCGTCTTAAGAAGTACTTTGCCGGCATGGATGCCGTGCTGGAGTAAAACAGTAAATTTTAATTAGGAGGAAAACCAATGAAGAGAATTTGGACAATGTTATTGGCAGCACTGATGCTTTGTTCTTCGCTTGTTATTCCTGCTATGGCGGCGGGAGAACCCAGCATCAAAGTAGTGATTTCCACGCAGGAAGCTATACAGGGAGATGAGCTGACGGCAGAGCTTATTGTGAGTAATAATCCGGGTGTAGCAGTAATGAATTTCAGCATCAGCTACGATAAGACCCGCTTGGAGCTGACTGGCTATGAAAATGGTCAGTTGACTAGTTGGACGGTCGGTATCGGCAGCGGCGAAAAAGCCGTTTGGGTCGATGAAAACGGCTGGGACGGCAACGGAAGCTGCCTAAAACTCAAATTCCGGGTGCTCGATAATGCTAAGACTGGCGCCGCTTCTATCACTATTTCCAACTTGGATATTACCGATATCGATGAAAACGAGGTTACATTCTCTGTTACGGCGGGCAGCGTTACTGTCAAGCCGATCCCCGTTCCCGCAACAGGCATTACTCTTAATAAGAACACCCTGTCTTTGATAACCGGGAATGAAGAAATCTTAACGGCGGAGCGGACCCCCACAAATTCTACCGATACGATCGTTTGGAGTTCCAGCGATAACAGCGTTGTAACCGTAGACAGCAACGGTAAGGTAGTGGCTGTCGGCAGGGGCACCGCAACCATTACCGCAAAGGCAAATAATGCGGTAGTAGCAACCTGCAAGGTAACGGTAACCTGCTCTCACGCCAATAAAGCCCTTACGGCAGCAAAGGAATCCAACTGTGCCGAAAAGGGCTGGGATGCCTACTATACCTGTAATGCCTGCGGTCAGCTCTTCTCCGAGAATGGTGACGAGATCAGCACAGTGCCTTACCGTGCACTGTCCACCGTCCATACCGAGGGTACGCCGGCTACCTGCCAGGAGAAGGCAATTTGTTCTGTATGCCACCAGCCATATGGCGATCTCGCTCCCCACAGCTACACAGCTGAGACACAGAAAGAAGAAGCCCTCAAAGCCGAGGGTACCTGCAAAGCGGAAGCGATTTACTATTATTCCTGCGCTGTCTGCGGCAGGGTAGAGAATAACGATAGCCATGTGTTCCTTGGCAGCAAGAATGCCAATAACCATGATGGCGGCACTACTATTATCAATGACTCTCTTCCGAACCATGTGGCAGGCACCAACGGCTACACCGGCGATGTCAAGTGCCTTGGCTGCGGTGAGATCATCGCAAACGGCAGTATCATTCCCGCCGGTGAGCATGTAGCAAGCGGCGAATGGCTGCATAATGAGGATGAACACTGGCAGCTCTGTGGCATTGAGGGCTGCAATGCGGTGGTAGAAAGCACAAAGACTGCGCACGATTGGGTAGATGCCAACTGCACCGTCGATAAGCACTGCTCCGTCTGCGGAATTTCGGAGGAAGGCACCGCCCTTGGACATGAGTATAGCGAGGATTGGATGTACGATGCACAGAACCACTGGCACAAGTGCGTCCGCTGCGAGGAAAAGAGAGGATCGGCAGCACACGAGTTCGAAGAGGATGAGTGTGTTATCTGTCGGTACAACAAATCGAATGTTACCGTCAGAGTCCCCGAGGGAACTCCCGGACAGCCGAACCCCACTACCGGTGCAGTGGTCAATGGTGTTGTCTATGCGGCGGTCGCGTTGGCGGCAGTTGGTGCGTTTTGCATCGGTGTCAAGAAGCGCAGCGGCAAAAATGAGGATTAAGATCCAGTAATAAGGCACAGGGAATAAAAGCCGACAGGGGCTTTCCCCGCAACCGGTCGGTGTGACCTTGAAATTATAGAATGCTGTTTTTCAAAAGGGGAGTCCTATCACGGGCTCCCCTTTACAACAATAACGCACAAAAGTGAGAGAGGGAAAATAATGAGTTTAATTAAAAGATTGGTAGGATCATTGCTGGCGTTTACGATGGTACTGACGATCTGCCCGGTTCAAGCATGGGCGGTAGATCAAAGTGAAGAAACGCCTACCTACGCGGTTGCTTACGATGCTTTGGGAGGGTCTGGCGCACCTGCACCTCAGGTAAAGCAGCAGGGCGTGGATCTTATCCTTTCTGACGAGATACCGGTTTGGGAGAACAGAACTTTCCGCGGCTGGCACAAGAGAATTGTCTCAGAAAACGAAAAATGGCTTGCTTATCAGCCGGGCGAGACCTATACCGTAGACGAAGATATGGTGCTGGAGGCACTTTGGTCCCCTGATTGGGAACCGGTCATCTCCGTCGGCAGCATATCAGGAAAACAGGGACAAGACGTGGAAGTCCCGCTTTACATATCTAATAATTTAGAAGCGGAGCGAATTGACGGCGATATTATACTTAGCTCCAGCTGTGATGGCTTAAGTCTTGTCAGCGTGGCAATTACCGATCAACAGGTAGAGAACGGACAAATCGGTGTAATAAGATATCAGATCCCCAATGACGCACCGGCGGGTGAATACACCGTAAATATAGCGGTGGAGCGTTTTGAACTTTGGGTCGCAGGGAGGGACGAAAGCTGCTATAACTATAGACACAAAATGCCCACAGCGGTTCAATCGGGGATTGTCACGGTATTGCCAGATATACAGGGGGAATACACGATCACCTATGATGCCAACGGCGGCACCGGCGCTCCGCCAAGCCAGACTGCCGAGGAGAGCACTATTACGCTTTCGGATACGATCCCGACCAGGATCAACGGCAAGTTCCTGTATTGGCAGGATCAATACGGACGCACCTACCAACCGGGCGATACTGCCTTTGGTGGAGATTTGGACCTGACCGCAATTTGGGCAGTCGATCCTAATTTGATCAGTTCCAGTTTGGGCGCAATGCTGGTTATCATGGAGAACGGACAATACGCGGCCCCCGGGGAGATCGTAGGAATACCGGTTCAAACAGTTTGGATAGATGGCATGAACTCCGCAGATTTGATAACGGAATTCGGAGGATGGAAAGACGCAGGTGAAAATTCCATTACAAAGGAGGACGCACCTGAATTTTTAGGCTATACTCCTGCGGCAACTATTCAACACCAAGAAGGAGAGTGCTACTGCACAATAGGTACAGCACAATACCGAATACCGCAAAATGCAGATTTGAAAGAGCGCTTTTATGTCGATTTTAATGATAGCATTGAAAAATTGAGCATTACGGACCAATATGGCGAGCTTCTTGTAATTCGTGATATGAAGTGTGCTTACGATGGCGCAGAAATGCACAATTACCTGTTTAATGTGTTTGCCAATACAGTGCCTACTTATCAGATAAACTATTACGCGAAAAATGGCGAAAACGTGCCTGAAGAACAATTCGCGTCTCAAGGAGAAACCATACAGATCGGTACCCAGATCCCAACGCGAGAGGGATATGTTTTTACCGGTTGGTCTGCGTGGCTGAATGGAGAAGAACTGGAATTTGACCCTGGAGATGAATATACAGTAAATGAAGATTTGCATTTGACAGCGTTATGGAAAAACAATGGGCTTTTCACTGTTACATACTACGCCAATACACACGAGGATGGTATCTGCACCGACCTGCCGGCTGATCAGGTAAGCAAGGATGGCAGCGTCACTCTTTCCGATGTGATTCCAACTCGTCCAAATGGTAAGTTCATGTTTTGGCAGGAGCTGAGGAGCGACAAGCATTATCAACCGGGCGAGATTGTTAGCAGCGAAAACGATTTGGAACTGATCGCCATGTGGGCATTGGACTGGGATCAGTCAAAGGGCTGCTTCGTTCAGTTAGGGAATGCAAGCGGAAAGCCGGGTGACACAGTAGAGATCCCGGTTTATATCAGGGACGAGAATGCTATTGCAGAAGACATCAGCTTTTATGGAGACTTCATCAGTTTTGAACGAGAAAATGGTCTTAATGTTGTACCGGTATTTGAAGGCTTTACTTCTGCTAATACCCTCATATTTGATGAGGAATCGCATCGTGGGGTTATGATTGGCACGGCAAAGTTCCATATTCCGGAAAATATAGACCCGGCAGGAGAATATTATGCCCATCTGGACAGTATTATGTTGGGAATCCAGGATAAATATGGATACCTGCAAGTTATTACGGGTGATAAATATGCGGCAAGCGGAGAGGAAGCCTTGGCGATAAACGGACGCATCTTTATTTCTGATGCAGAACAGCCTGTGTCTGTTGCGATCAATGAGAACAACTTCCCGGATGCCAACTTCAGAGCTTTTGTTGACGGCTTTGACACCAACAAAAATGGCGTGCTGGAGGCAGAAGAACTGGAAGCTGTGACCGAAATGGATTGCAACGGAAGAAACATCTCTGATTTGCGGGGCATAGAGTGTTTTACTGAGCTTACAGCACTGTGGTGTTACGGGAACCAGCTCACAAGCCTAGATGTCAGCAGCAACACAAAATTAATGACTCTGTCCTGCTTCGGAAATCAGCTTACCACGCTTGATGTCAGCAACAATACTGCATTGACAAAGCTGTGGTGTTACGAAAATCAACTAAAAGAACTGGATGTTAGTAACAATGAACGGTTGGAGTATCTATATTGTGGCACAAATCAGCTCACACTTATTGATACCAGCGGAACCCCAGCACTGATAGAACTATACTGCGATAACAACCAGCTTATAAGCTTGGACGTCAGCAGCAACACGAAACTGGTAGCTCTGTCCTGCTTGGGGAACCAGCTTACCGCCCTTAGCACAAGCGCTAATCTAGCTTTGCAAAAACTTTGGTGCTATGGAAACCGGATCACTACACTTGATGTTAGTGGGAACGAGAATTTGACGGGACTGTATTGCTATAATAATCAGCTGAAGGATCTGGATATAAGCAACAATACAGAGCTGAGATGGTTGTATTGCTATAACAACCAACTTACCAGCCTGGATGTAGGAAATAATTTGAAAATTGAGTCCATATATTGCAAAAGCAACCAGCTTACCAGCTTGGATGTCAGTAATAACACAAAACTGTCCAATTTCCAGTGCGCAAATAACAGCTATAAGATCATACTTGATGCAAACAGGAATTATGATTTATCGTTGTTGCCCGGCGGCTTTGATGTGACAAAGGTGCTGAGTTGGGTAGGCGATTGTACAGTAAGAGGTAATGTGCTGACATTGGGAGCAGGAGTGGATACGGTATATTACACATACGATTGCGGCAGAGGGGAAACCATGTATGTAATGCTTACCTCCGTGGACCATGCTGTGACTACAGCTTTTATCGAATATCAGGAAAACACCTATGACGGGGGTCTCTGCTCCAATATGCCTGTTGATCAGAAAGGCGAAATTGGAGAAAGTGTGGTTCTTTCCGACAAAATACCTACCCGTCCAAGTGGTAAGTTTATGTATTGGCAAGATGCGAATACGGGGGAGCATTATCAGCCTGGGCAAGCTGTTACACTGGAAGATGGTATGGTGTTAGTCGCCATTTGGGCATTAGAGTGGGACACGAATGAAGTCTACTTGGCAATGCAGAGTGACCTTTATGCTGCGCCGGGCAGTACCGTCGAGGTGCCGATCATCCTGCGGGATACCGAAACGGGGATAAAAGAAGTGTATTTGCAGGCAGATTTCAAGATGTACGAAGTGACAGACACCAACGGTACAACAACTTATTTTTCGACTGAGAACTCGGCCAGCTGCACATACTCCTACAGCTCCGATAATTTTGTGGAAACAGAAGACGGAATTCAAATCGGTACGGTATGCGTGCAGATTCCGGAGAATGCGGAACGGGGAAAAGAATACCTTGTCGCTCCGGAAAAGGTATCACGGCTGGTAGTGTGTGATGAATATGGTCCGCTCATCGTTTATCTCAATGATAAAAGCTATGTAGACGGTAAAAACCGGCGGGGTTGGTACTTTTATGTATATGCCAATACGGCACCAACCTATAGGATTACATATATCACCAATGAGAAAACCACAAATGATGGTCTGCCATGCCAGTACAAAACCCACGGTAAGGATATTAACCTGACTGAGGTGATCCCGACAAAAGAAGGGTACACCTTCCTCGGCTGGACAACCGATCCCGACACCGCGGCGGTCGAATACAGACCCGGGGAGAAATATGTTGGTAATAAGGGCATGATCTTGTATGCGGTTTGGAAAGATAACACGGCACTCTCCGCTCCCACACTCCAGATCGGCAAGGCAGTCTCCGCGCGGGAAAAGCAAGTCATTATCCCCATCAGCCTCAGCAACAATACCGGCGTTGCCAGCATGAACTTCAAGATTGAATACGATAAAACCCGGCTGTTACTTACCGACTATGACGATGCCCAGTTGACCGGTTGGATGGTCGGTATCGGCAGCGGTGAAAAGGCAATCTGGGTCGATGAAAACGGCAGCAGCGTCAACGGTGATATCCTATTCCTCAAGTTTATGGTGCTGGACGCTGCAGAGGACGGTTTTGCACAAATCACCGTTACCGGAACGGATATTATTAATGCCAACGAGGAGGAAGTTGCCATTACGGTAGTCTCAGGCGGAATTGAGGTCATCAGCCGTGTTCCCGGAGATACCAACGATGACGGGAAAGTATCAGCGGCAGATGTCCTGCGCCTCAAGAAGTATCTGGCGGGTATGGAAGTTGAGATCAATCTGCCGAACGCCGATGTGACTGGCAACGGAAAGGTATCCGCAGCGGATCTGCTGCGTCTTAAGAAGTACTTTGCCGGTATGGATGCCATGCTGGAGTAAACACGGCATACACGGCGGCGAACATTTTATGCAATTCGGTAAAGCAAAAAGGGGCTGTTGCAACAGCCCCTTTCTCAAGCCCAGTTTAGCCGGGGTCCTGACTCTTATATCACCCTTTTTCTCAGCCACTTCCCGCTCAGGTACCGCGGCAGGTAAAACGCAATGCGAATGAGCCAATCCGCCACAATGGCAACCCAGATTCCCATAATGCCCCAGCCGAGTGCGACAAACAGGTGACTGCACAGAATGCGCCCCAGCCACATACCGGTCATTGCACCGATCAGACAGAACCGCACATCGCCCGCCGCCCGCAGGCAGGGGGTGATGGTAAAGGCAAGCGGATATAGTGTGAC
>ENA-ORMS01003077-ORMS01003077.1-human-gut-metagenome-genome-assembly--contig:-NODE-3077-length-11215-cov-2.679391_pt1 | contig 11215 bp, 9 predicted proteins | sample MGYA00242104_ERZ508997 | MGnify/ENA primary metagenome ERZ508997 (study PRJEB26280, sample SAMEA2338704) | human gut metagenome | biome: human gut; feature: human-associated habitat; material: faeces... | reverse complement strand
CATCCGAAACATCTTCCATATTCAGGCTCGTATGGCCCGGTTTGATCAGACTCATCTATTGTTATCTCCATTCAAACGTAAGGGTTGCATTATATCGTTCATACGGCTGGTTCTCATGGTTCTTGAGATAGCGAATATTCTCAATCGGGCTCGCCGTCAGGAAAAGATATTCTTCATCCTGGTTAATAGCATCCAAGATCTCTTCCTGGTTGATCGTGATGCAGCCGCGTGCCGGATTCTTCGTGTAGCCGCCATTCAACTTGTCACCATTCAATGTACCGCCATAATAAAGGCCGTCTGCAAAGATCATGATTTCATCCGACGCCTCAAGGATGTCGATCGGCAGATTGTATTTGTCGACACTGATCTCGTAGGTCGGGTGGCCAGAAAGCTTGATTGTCTTTTCTTGGCGATCATCCTGCCGTACTTCGACGAGAATCTTATCAGCAACAGAATGATGACGCTCGTAGATCTTATTGCCGACCAGTGTACGCTCAGTCGGGAAATTCGTCGTACTGCCAATGAGTGGTGTATCTCCATTAATGAGGAGTGTATAATTATCGAATACCGTGAAAGCATCTGCCGGCTGACGGATACCGTTCACATATACCGTGACACGTCCTGGGAACATCGGCTGCGTCGTGTGATACATATTGATATAACCACTCAGGATATTGCCTTCACCAAGCACTTCCATCGAGCATGCCTGCGACTGATTATTCTCCGGCAGCTCTATAACATACGTAACCTTGCCCGTAAATACTTCTGGCAACTTGAAGGATTTGCCATCGATGGATTCCTGGATGCCATTCAGCGGTTCTCCTTCTGGAGCAGTATTGGGATACTGGCGGATACCGTTGCACCAAACGCGGAGTGTGTTGGCCCCGTAGAGATACTGGCCAGATTCTTGTACTGTATCACTCTCCTGTACATCCACGCTATTAATAGCAAGAGGGTGCTCGATCGCATTTGCCATATTGAACGCATACGTGCGGATGACATCCTCTTTTGTGTACGGGAGGAGCAGACGGATACTACGCGGCATATTCTCGTAAGAATAGCTGAAGAACTGAACGCCCTTGATATCCGCTTCCGTCATCGGAGCCCAAAGTTCCTGCACATTGTCGTAGATGCGGTAAGCATTATTCGTGACCTGTACGAGCGTACCGGCATTATCACGATGGAAGTCGCGGATCGTCGTCTTGTCATTGGCAAGAAATGCCGGCTCATATGAGCACGGGTAGCCATTGGCGTTGTCATCCTTCTTGCCGACGTAGCCGTTCTTCGTATCTGTGATGTAGTAAAGAACACCATCTCGGACGATGCGTTTGCGCTGCTCTTTCGAGATTGCAAGAGCTGCTGCGTCTTCTGTGATGCGGCCCGATGCAATATCATCTGCATGCTGCTGACGATATACTTTATCGATCTCTTTTTCGAGGTCTGATGTACGCTTGCCACGGTTTTGCTGGATCAGCTGCTCGAGCGCTTGCATATTCGGCAGCTCTTGCACTTCGTCGTAGACAACCTTGAAGTTCTTGACTTCGTTGAATACGCCTTCATATGGTACATTCGTCGTTGAGCTGTCCGGGTTGATGCGAACGGTATACGGGTCATCGAGCGTATCGATTGCCGTGCTATTGCAGATGAGGTGACGGTTGAAATAGACAAGAGACTCTGAGAATTTACCGACAGAAAGAGCTGGCTGCAAAGCTGTTTCATCATAGAGCCAATTATACTTATCCTCGACAAGCGTAAAAGACTGACCGGCAGCAAGACCGCCTGCAACATTGAGCTTCTTGTTAGCACGGTCGAAGATAAGATCTTCTTTCTTAACGAGGAGACCGTCGACAAAAAGAACAACAGATTCGTCACTGTCAATATTCTTGGATGAATAATTAATGAGGTTGTCCTGCCCCACCGTTCCGTTTAACAGCTGGGCATCATAAGCCGTATAGTTGTTGCGGTCATTCGGCTCTTCGTGGAGATCGATGACGCACCATGCCATATCCTGCTTGGCATTCTGTACGTAGATAAGGCCATTCGGATCCAGCGTGACATCACCATTAAGCTCACTCATCGCTTCACCATTGACGAAGACGAGCGGATTCTTATAATCACGGAGTGTGCGGATAATACCGCGTCCGTTGATATCGATCTGACGGATGTAGCCATACTCACGCTTCGGCACATGTATGAGCGTGACATCGTAGCTGCTCGTATCTTCCTTCGTCGTGATAGTCTGCGAGATACCATCTGTCGAATAATACGGATCCTCGTAGTTGTAGCCATCGACAAAGATATTGAATGGGCCGCTGAACTTATCGACGTAGTATGCGTTCGTTGCGTCCTGCGTCGAAGAAGTATCCAGTTTACCTGTTGACTTCATCCAGCTGAACTCATACGTGATAGCCAGAACGAAATCATAGTTCTGCGATGCGTTGTACGAGAGCAGGATGCCATCTTCTACAATCGTATAATCTTCGGCCTGGACTGCATATGAACCATCGTCCGTCTGCTTCTCCTGGTCTGGCAGCAGGAAGTCACCGAGATAGCTGTCTTTATGGAAACCATAGAACTCTGTATTGGCGGCAGAGATTTGGATGCGCGGGTTGTTGCGATCGATCTTGACGATGCGCTTCGTGATCTGTGTCAGACGCCCCGGATTGATATGGATGAGACTCGGGACAGCATTTAAAAGATCATTGCGCTTGTACTGGATGCAGACCTTCGAGACTTCCTCGTACTTCTCTGTATCAAGCTCGTGATTAAGGAAGATGCGGGCGGTATCCAGATTCGGAATCAGGAGCTGCGCCTTGGAATCATTCGGCAGCGTCGGGAGCTGCGGCGGCTCCTGCAAGCACTGATGCACGTCGATCTCATATTTCGTGCCGTCGCCTGTGACATCTGAATCAGTATGCGCATCGAGCTTACCCTGCAGATATTTGCGTTCCTCTTCTTTAAAAGCTTCGATGTCTAAGTCGTCAACGACCGTATTACCGATTTTCCAAAGCGGACTCAGGAGAAGGTAGTTCTTGAATACGTCAAGCGAGAACTGGCTGCCGTCTTGTAGGAGAGCCTTAATCGGCTGCCATGCTGTACCATCGAAGTAGCAGAGAACACCGTTATGGATCCAGAGCTGACCCTGTACAGGATCATCAGGCGGCAAGATCGAGGTGATACTCTCAGTGATCTTGAATTCATTCTCGTAATAGCGTCGCCATTTATGCGCCGGCTGATCCCACCACTTGAGCTGATTATTTTGCTCATCGTGCCAGATCGACCGATGCATCTTCGCGACAGGCTCCTCATGCAGAGGAGGTGTATCGGTCAGGTGCTTAGTTGACTCGTATATCTTATGGAGCTCTTCATTGTAGAACTGCTCAGATTGCCGTCCTGCATTGAATTTGCGACTATACGGTAACGCCAAGGAGTACACCAACTTTCTTTAAGATTTTTCTTCTTGATGTATATTACGCAGGGTATGTCTGTAAACAAAAGAAGAGCAGCCATATTTGACTGCTCTTGCTGTTAATGAGAGGTGACGAGATTCGCAATCTGCTCGATGCGTGCGCTTAATTGCTCAATACTCTTTGTATTATTGTTGATGATGGAAAGCTGTTCCAGGAGCTCATTATGAATCTGTTGTGGAATATTAGCTGGCACACGGGTAGCGATCTCACGAACTTGCTCCTGCAATTCTTCGAAACGATCGTTGTTGATCGTAAGCTTATCGAACTCGCGCCCAAAATTCTCGAAACGCTGCTGCAGCACGTTGAACTTATCTTCCAGCTTGCCGATATTCAGCTTGCGGTTATTCGTTTCCGTTAACAGCGTCTCGCGGAACCCCTGCAGGAGCTCGCGTACTTCTTTATAAGTTTCGATGGCAAGATTGACAGACTCCGCATACTGCTCTGTCTTATCGTAGCAGTCCTGGACCAGTGTCTCATTACGTTTAGAGCGGCCATCCGCTTCTGCTAATTTCTTTACGTCTAAAATTGACACGTGATATCACATCCTTCTAGGAAGAATATTACGTTGCTTATCCCTGGTTGAACTGAGACAGGATGAAAGCTTTCGTCTTTTCGTCGATACTGCTATTCTCGAATGCCTTGCGGATGAACTCTTGACAAATCTCTTTCTGTTCTGATGGGACGCACAATCCAACGACCTCTGCATCATCTGGTTTCTTGATCGGGATTTTGACGGTATACTTACGCACAGGAATCTCTGCTTCCTTTGCGTCAAGATAAATATTGTCGAGATCTTCTTTTGTTTTTGCGTGACGCAGCGCTTTAAATTGCGCTTCATCAAAGTCTTCGATGTAGCCGCCCTGGTAAAGATAATCCTGCAGCTCTTTTGAAAGGATACAGATTTCTTGTACATCCACGCGGCGGATCTTACCTTCGCAGTACATGTCAAGAATAGGATCGATGAGATTGTTAAGACGCTGATAGAAGAAGACACTGGAGCGTCCGATGCCAAACGTCTGCACAACAATCGTAGCTACATCAACACCAGAACCATAGCGGGCGGCAGCTTTCGTGAGCTTTGCGTATTCACCGTAACTGCGAATACGGCATTTGTTGTTAATATATCAAAAAGTTTCAAAGACTATTTCACTCCTTATGATTTATAAGTGGATAAAATCAAGATTTAGGAAGGAATTCAACAACAAGATTGTCGCCATTACTGTATGCCGTCACAAGTTTATTCCATGTTGCTATTATATCTGCAGAATTAGACGATGTAGTTGTCCAATCGCCAATCATGGACGCCGCGGAAGCGCTCAGCCGACGCCAGTACGCGCGACCATAGACGGCGCCGCCGGCGACGTCGTTCGGAGAGGACCAAAGAAGGCCAAAACCGCTACTTTCTATCGTTAATTTTATTTCATGGTTATTAAAGAAATTATATAATGCTCCGTCACTACTAAATAAATCAGTGGTGATAGCCGGAGTAACAGATGAATCATATTTTGCGATAATATTAAAAATTCCAGTACTAGAAATAACAGCGAATAATGGATAACTAGATGCATTATATCCGTTTAGGATATAGGTCGTACTGTCTACAATTAAGCCAATCGGCCCCATATTATTATTCTTATTAAACGTAAATTTTGTACCCCGCTCTTCTTTAGTAGCCTCTCCGACCGTGAATGTGACGGGACCGGATACCGTGACAGAGGAAGCGGAAAGTGCGCCTGCTTTATACCACTTATCAGCAGTTACCGTAGCCGTAAGAGTTGCCCCTTTATAATACTCGAAAGAAGATGTGTAGCTCTTCCCGTCTACCGTAACGGTGATAGTTTCATTAGGAGATTGTATAATCGTAATCGGATATTTCGTGCCTTTCAACCAATTGACGGTAGCATTCGTAGCACCCCAATTTATACCGGATATACCGTTATAATCTTTGTTGATATTGATTGTCTTTAAATTCGACATATTTATAAAGGCATTACTACGGATGCTTGTTACAGAGTCCGGGACAGTAAATGTCGTTAATGAACCGTTTAATAACCCGATGAGCTGACTGTCGTCTTTCATCTGTAATGCATCGATAGCTGGTGACATCTCAGATGGTTTGTATTTTGTTGTTGATGCTCCATTCTTATTTCGGATACTATTAGCGATATCCGTTAAATAATTCTCGGATACGATTATTTTACTCAAACTGATATCCTCCTTTTCGATTCATCAATAGCTTTTAGTATCGCCATCTATGAGAGAAGCAAGAGCATTATCGACATAAGTCTTTACTCCGCCACTTGTAACAGGATTGGTAGAATTAACTGTCGGCGTCGAGTCAAACGTTAACTTGGTCTGATAACCAGAGAGATCGACTGTCTTTGCATCGATCGCTTTCTTAATACCATCTGAAGTAACTGGGTTTGTACTATTAGCTGTAGGATTTGTATCAAAGATGAGCTTATCCTGCTTCCCTGACAGCTCTGTTTTCGTTGCGTACGTATCTGCAATAACATTGCCGGAAGCATCCTGCGCTGCTTTTGCAGCTGTGCCATTAATAGCCTTAACTGTCAGAGTCTGAGTAGCAGAGTTATAAGTCATACTTGGATCATAGCACTGTATCGTATTATCTCCACTGCCAGATACAAATACGCGACGCTCAGTGTTATCTGTATGTCCGACTTCCTGCGTATTGATATGGTTGCTTCTTTCAGAAGTGCCAGAGATATTGATATTCCATGTTCCTTTTGCGCCCGTACCGTCAAGTTTCGGAGCATATTTGTTGTAGGTCATGGAATCCAAAATTTCGCGCCATTCATTTTTCCGGTCATCCCAGCCAGTTCTATAGCGAATTCCATCCTTCGATGCTTCAGAAGCATTACTGTACCAAAGATCAAAACGCGCATTAACGGCAGGGGACGAAACTGTAGCACCATAATTATAAACATCGGCAAGACTATCAGGAAGTTTATTCGCATACTGTTTGATGCCAATCTGATCCCAGAGAGTATTCTCTTGATTACTACTAGCATCTTCTCGTGCTCTCAAGAAAGCATTTTCATGATATCCATCCAGCTTGTCCGCGTCGGTCGCAGTATCTGCATTTCCATTTAACGCACCCTGGAATGTGCCGGCCTTCAGGACATTCGTTGACGGGTTGTACTGAATGCTTTCGTTATATACTGGCTTTGCATTATTCGTATTATCCGAGAACCATACATTACGGAAGGCATTTGCTGTACCTTGCTCAAAATTTTTGATCGTGGTAGCGGCATCTGCTGTAGCTGCATTTGCAGACTGCGTGATTGTAGCATTGATTATTACGTTGGAACTGCCGTCAAATGTCGTGCTTCCTGTTACGCCGCCCGCCAGAGTGATCGTTCTCGGTGTTGCCAGTTTCGATGCAGTAGCAGCGTTGCCATTAAGAACACCAGAAAAACGTGGTGCAGTCACGGTTCCTGGAAAAGAAGTATTGCCTTCGCTATTAAGGATATAAGCTTCTCTTGCTACATCCGTAAAAGTACCTGCGCCGCCATGATAATACTGACGTACAACGATCGTCTCATCACCATTATCACTCGTCGCAAGTTCCAGCTCACCCCTATCATTTGCGTCGGAAATATGGATACGTGCTGCGTCCGTACCAGCCATCGTTCCATATACAAGATCTGCGCTCCCATTTACAGGAGCAGTTGCTGTTACTTTTGTGGCAGTATCAGCATTGGCGTGAAGTTTACCTTGCACACTCAAATCGCCTGTAATGACGCCGCCCGACTTCGGAAGGAGCCGACTAAGGTCTACGATACCTGAAAGGTTATCCCAATCCGTGCCGTTCCAACTTACGTTATCACCTGGTCGGATTCCGTGCATATCATCTTTCGTCTGGATGTTGTAAGTGTCGCCAACTTTCATCCCGCTCTTAGGGAGATCGTTATAGGAATTAACGGAGCTCTTATAATGATAGACCGTAGAGAGGTCTTGTCTCAGGGCTACCATATCATCTGTATACTTCTGGTTGAGTGTAGCCATCTGATTGCGGATATCTTGGTGAGCACTCGTAGAAGAATTGTGCTGGTTCAATGCAGTAGCGGCCTGCGTCTTCGCATCTTCCAATTTCTTGTCGATACCGTTTTGGTAGTTCTGCAGCTTCGTCACGACTTCTTCCTGCGAAGCAATTGCGGCAGTATGGTTCTTGATGGAATCCAGCGCAAGCTTCATGCTGTTCAGAAGATCCTTGAGGATAGACGATAGGGTAAGGGATCTCAAAATGTATTTCCTCCTCTATTAATAGCGGCGCTCTCGCTTCGTTGTTATCTGGATGCGGAACTTCAATCGCTCGTCTGCGTCGTTGCCGACAGTGATGTTGTCGGGACTGATGCGCATATAGCCGACAGCCATCGCATCGATATAATTATTGTAGGTAAGAGAGTCCTGCTTGGAATCATAGACTAAGAGCTTGATATCATAATTCATGAAGTTAATGCCGTTCGGTGCATACGAGTGAAAGTCGCCAGGATCTAACGAGAAATCTTCGTTGATGACTTTGACCGGTTCATTGAGAATCAAATCGCGCAAGCTGCCGATGCGGTTCTCCATCGTGAAAAGCTGTTCCTGCACATCCATCTTGATGAGCTTGATGCTATCCTGCAGTTCTTGAAGATCCTGCTTTACTTTGCTGGCATCTTTTACATGCGCGTCTGACTTGCTCGCCAGAGCATTAAGGTCTGCTGTCGCTGCTGTAATGCTTGAAGAAAGATCTGAGAGCGCCTTCTCGAATTGCTTCGTGTCAACTGCTTCATATGATCCTTGCACCGGGATCTTTGACCAGGCAGATGAGCCGGCCAGTTTAATACGGATCTCGCCGGTTGTCGTGTTGACCCAAAGCGAACCATCTGGCACTTGTGCGTAATTTATGTTGTTAAGGTCCTGCTCTGTATAGATAAGAGAGCGGCCTATCTTGAAGATGTTCTCGTTGACCTTGCGAACACCTAAGTTCTTCTTGGACAAAATTCCACCACCCTGTAAAATTCACTACTCTCTTATTACGGCCTGCAGATAAGGAAAGCCATGCTCGTCGGCACGGCTTCTTCTTAACTTCGTATGCAATTTTGACACATGGAAGGAACGATGCCCTGCAGCTGGGCGTCCTTTGCTTTTAAGAACAAGGCTCTATTGTCTACTGTCTTATCTTTTAGGTTCAAGATGATATGACGGTCATCATGCCCATAGCAGCAGGCACGTACATTAAGGTCGCAGTCGATATAGAGACCCTTGAAGAGACTCCAGCATGGCATCGGCTTTACGGGATTGTCTGCTTCGCCGATTACACCATCCGATCCGTTATCGAATGTACCACCCTGCGTCTGTAACGGGATGAAATAATGCTCATCTGCAATGGCGAGCATCATAGATCTTGCTTCAGCATAAGCTTCTCTTGTATCATCCAGCACAGTAGAGATGGCAAGTTTCTTTCCATTTAAATGACAGATTCCAGCAAGTGTGATGACATTATTGAAGTATTGATAATAGAACTCTTTCGGGTGGCGCGTCTTCTCTGCAAAATCTTCAGGACTTTTGTAGTTCCAAGACACCTTGAGACTGTCGATATACGGGATGGCCTGGATAACCGTATCGATCTTTGTTGCATTTGTCGTCAGATATGTGAAATAGCCGTCTTCCTTGATCGTCTTGTAGAACTCAGCAAGCCTTGGATGCAGACTGGACTCACCCATATAGAAGAGCCCGATCTCTTTAATAGAAGGAAAGCTCTTGATGTAAGCATACGCCAGGTCGAATTCTTCCTGCGTTAACAGCTTCTGGCGGATCTTCTTCTCAGCCATCTCATGATGCGCGCAGAATATGCAATCCAGTGTGCAGCAGCCAGTAAGTTCCAGCTTTACGGTTGTCGGCTGCGTCTCCATCGTGATGCAGTCATTTTTTGCAATAGCATCTACTCTAGCCTTTACAGTGCTTGGCATACCAGTCATATGCTTCTCCTCCCATCATAGTTCCCTCGATATTACAGTGGCAGCAAGTCGGCTCGCACTCTCTGCCGAACTTCACAAATGTCTTCTTAAGCTCAGCAAGGCGATGACAGAACCAGTTCTCTATAGATTCATAGTAGACATCGTGATACATTGCTTTACTTTCACGTAACCAGTCTTCAGCGCATTTCAGGTAACTGCCATCCCAGTCAATGATCATCTTGTAGAATGGACAGTAGCATGTCCCTGTGTAGATGGCGAAGTCGCCTTTGTAATCATTGCGATTCGTAACATGAAGCTCAAAGCCAGGAGATTCTGGATCATGATCACGGAACCTCGCATTCGGCCATGCCGCCCGCAGTTCTGATTCTTCCTTCTTGTCATGTACGGATATGATGACAGGAAGCTCTTTTGCCCAGGCTGGCTGTACCGTACCATTTGTCAGTATGGTTGGATGGAAGTCTTTCAGGATGAATAGGATCTCTTGCAGGTCTGGATTCAGAAACGGCTCTCCCATCCCAGATATCGTGAGACGTGGCGTAACACCTTTATCTTTCAGTTCTTGCAACCTGTCGCGGATCTTTTTTGCTGTTGCCGTACTCATCACGCTATTAAGAGCAGGTTTATATCCCTGCCCATGTGGACAATAAGAACAAGACTTATTGCAATAGTCGCCGACATTCAAAGATATTGTGGTTAGGCAGTCTAATTCATGACGAATCTTTTTAGGAACCGTTACTTGTTTTATTTCCTCAAGATAGCTCAAGCCATACCTCCATGAATCATCTTCAGGAAATTCGGTGTATTGCCGACACGGCAGAATGGTATGCCTGATATTTCGAATTTCTTATGCGGCATCGGAACGGCATCTGCCTGAAATGTCGTATAGACAGGGTGTGCCGTAACAATCGGCGGCCCGTCATATTCATCGCTTATCTCTGTAGAATAAATTCCTGATCCAAGGGGGTCTATCGCAAAATCATCACGACGAAACTGTTTCAGGAGCTTGCCTGCTGCTGGGCTTAGATATTGTTCGCGGAGCAGCTGGAAAATATCATTATGATCCTCATGGAAAAGAATATAGCCAAGACGATACCCAGGGCCATACGCTTTTGAGAAAGAACCAATCACGATAATATCTTGATCCGGTTTCTCGTATCCGCTCATGAGCTGGTGCATCGTGTAGGTCTCATCAAGGATATAGAATGCGTCCATATTAAGGTTGCCATGCTTGAAGAGATTGTTATAGATGTCTGTCGTGTAGACGAGATCGCTCTGCGGATCAAATGATTGTTCTGGGTAGAATTCCCTGCTGTAGCCATCATACAGATAATCATAGTGGTGGACTTCATACCCGAGAGCTGCGCCCAGGACATCTGCCATCTTCCAGCCAGGATTCTCCGTATAGAGGATCTGATTGCCGAACTTGAAGTTGTAGAACTCCAACGCAAGGCGCATCGCATTCTCGCAGCCGTTCGTCAGGATGAAATTCTTCTTCTCGATATTGAATGCTTTCGAGAAGTCGTCATACATCTTTGCCATATCTGGATACCAGCCATATTCGTTGTTGACAAACCATGGCTCGTTTTTCGTCGAGAAGAAATTCTCGTTGCGGTCCTCCACTCTTGTACGATACGGTACATAGTCGTATCTCTTCAGATCGTATCCTGTTATATAGTTCTCCATTGTGTATCCCCTCTCAAGCTATTAAGCAATGATTTTATGATAGAGCACCTTGCATAATTTGCAGTCGCGGCAGCT
>ENA-ORMS01003076-ORMS01003076.1-human-gut-metagenome-genome-assembly--contig:-NODE-3076-length-11223-cov-7.054352_pt1 | contig 11223 bp, 9 predicted proteins | sample MGYA00242104_ERZ508997 | MGnify/ENA primary metagenome ERZ508997 (study PRJEB26280, sample SAMEA2338704) | human gut metagenome | biome: human gut; feature: human-associated habitat; material: faeces... | reverse complement strand
CTGCCGCAAGCGGCATCTTCCCCTCAAGCTCCGCAAGGGGAAGACAATGGGGTGCAGACGAAATTTTGCACTAATATAGCACAACCTTGCGTAGCGCGAGAGTTTCCCGGTTTCGTCGGTAACTTCGACACCGGGCACCGGCAATATGCGTATCCGTAACTGCGGTAATTCGCCTCTAAAACTACATTTCTTCGACGGCGAAGACGTTGGGGAGGGCGGTGATAGCCGGGACAAGCTCGGTGCCGCCGAGCTTCGGCGTTGTCTGAACCGACAGCAGCGCGTAGTAGCGGTGCTCCTCGTCCTCGCCCTGGGTACGGCTAACCTCGAGGTTCGAGACCTTGAGCGAGCGCTCGCTCATCATCTCGAGCACAGTCTGGATGGTGTCGGGCTTTGTATATTCGATGTACAGCGTGCATAGCCTGCTGCTTTTGGCGAACTTAAACTCGAACTTTATGAGCACTATCTCGGCAAAGAGTATGACCGCGGTCGCGAAGACCGCGCACTCGACAAAGCCTGCGCCGCAGGCAAGGCCGACGATGGCCGAGGCCCACAGTCCGGCAGCGGTGGTCAGACCCTTGACCTGACGGCGGCCGGTGACGATGATCGTGCCGGCGCCGATGAAGCCGATACCGGCGATGACCTGCGCGCCGAGCCTGCCGATGTCGGTGTAAAGCCCGAGGCCGAGCAGCAGGTACTGGCTGGTCAGCGTTGTTATCGCAGCACCCAGACAGATAAGAATGTGCGTGCGGAAGCCTGCCGGGCGGCGCTTTATCTCTCGCTCTGCGCCGATGACCGCGCCGCATATGAACGCAAGCAGCAGGCGCAGCGCCATGGCCAGCGTTGTGGATTCCCTTATAAAATCAAAGCATGAAAGCATGGCTGCACCTCCTTACTGGCTTTCTTCGATCGAAACCGTGCCGCCGAGCGCCGCAAGCTGCGCGAGAAGCTCGGTATGGTTCAGACCCTTTGGCAGATACACGCTCAGGTGCACGCCGAGCTGCGCGCGCCTGTCCTCCGGCTGCTTGCTCAGGTCGATGTCGAACACTGTGACGCCCTGCTCGCGCAGCGCAGCCAGTATGCCGCCGAGGCACTCCATGCCGTCAAGCTCGGCGAGGATGTTCATGTACCGCGAGCGCTGTATCAGCCGGTTTTCCAGCGCCGGGAACGCATACATGCACACGAGGATCAGCGCGACCGACACGGCTACGCACTCGTAGTAGCCTGCGCCGATCGCGAGGCCGAGGCACGCCGACGCCCACAGTCCGGCAGCCGTGGTCAGACCCTTGACGCGCTTGCGCCCGGTCAGGATGATCGAGCCTGCACCGAGGAAGCCCACGCCGTTTATGACCTGCGCGCCGAAGCGCGAAACGTCGTGCGTTGCGCCGACGGACTGCGCGGCCGCTGCCCACTGCGTTGACAGCATCAGGTCGATATACTGGCTGAGCATTATGGTCATCGACGAGCCGATGGCCACGAGCATATATGTTCTGAATCCGGCCGGTGAGCTGCGCCGCTCGCGCTCAAGCCCGAGCAGGCCGCCCACTACGACCGCCAGCAGTATTCTCACTGCCACAGACAAAAAACTCATTTTTTTAGAGGCGAATTAACGCCGCTCCTTTACATTTATGTTGGTGCCCGGTTCGAAACGATGGCATAAACCATTACGTTTCGCAGCCCGGGAGATTGTTCTATATTAGTGCAAAAGCTATGCACCGATCCCTGCGAGTGCGGCATTAAATTCAGCGCCGTTTTCCTCGCATTCTGCGGCTGCGGCGGACGAGGAGCAGGATAAACACCAGCAGCAGAAACACCGCGATCGAGCAGACTATGACCGTTGCGAGCTTTTGCTCGCGGCTCAGCTCCTGCGGCCGAACGGTCTGCGTTTCCGGCTCTTCAAACCGTGCCTCGCCCTGAGAAACGAGCGTCACGGTTCCGTAGACCGTGCCGTCGCCGGGGTCTGAAAACGTGACCGTGCCAAGTTCCGTGCCCTCGGCCGGAACATCAGTCAGCGTCTGCGCATAGAGCGTGACCTCGCTTTTGAGCTTTGATGCATCCAGCTCCTTTGCCGCAAGCGCGTTTATCTCCTGCGAACACACGAGCGTTATCTCGCCGCGCTGCCCGTCTTTTTCGATCGGCTGCACCGCGGCAGGGTAGCCGCGCTCAACGATGCTGCGGTAAGAATAGTTTTCAAAGCACCAGTCGAGCAACGTCACCGTGTCGGCAAAGCTGTCAAACTCCTTGTTTGCCGTGTCGCCGTCCGCGCCGAGGACGACGGCAATGACGTTCACGCCGTCGCGCTGCACGGCGCTGACAAGGCAATAGCCGGCCTTTTCGGTGTAGCCGGTTTTGATGCCTACTGCGCCGGGGTAAACGTACTTGTCCGAATACGGCGAGTCGGGCGTTATGAGTGCGTTCGAGCTTTCCAGAACGCGCGCCGGCGAGTCGTTGGTCGCGCTCGTCGTGTATTCGCGGCAGCCGACAAGCTGCGCGAAAAGCTGATGGCGCATGCCCTCGCAGGCGATGAGAAAAATATCTCTCGCGGTGGTGTAATGGTTATCGTCCGGCATGCCGTGGGTGTTTGCAAAATGCGTGCCGGAGCAGCCGAGCTCCGCGGCGCGCGTGTTCATGCGCTCTACAAAGGCGCTTATCGAGCCGGAAATGTGCTCGGCGATGATGTTGCACGCCTCGTTTGCCGAGGCAAGCGCCGCGCAGTAGAGAAGGTCGCGCAGGCTCATCGTTTCGCCGCGGTCAATATACGCGGTCGAGCTGTCATGCTCAAGGCCGGTTTTGCACGCTGCCGAGGCCGTCACCATATCGTCGGGCGAAGCCGTTCCGGCCTCGATCGCTTCGACGGCCAGCAGCAGAGTCATTATCTTCGTAAGGCTTGCCGGCTCGCGGCGCGAGTATGCGTCGATATTGAAAAGTATCCTGCCGCTGCCCATGTCGCCGAGCAGCGCGCACTGAGTGCTTTTTAGCTTCGGCGCGCCGTCATCCTCGGCGAGGGCGCAGGGAAGCGCCATGCCCAGCACAAGGCTCAGGCATAGGGCGAGTGCCGTTATACGCAGTTTCATCATTATCTATTCCCCACAGCTTCCGTTTATACCATATATTATAGATATATTTTGCTGCCGGCGCAAGCGGCAATCGATGTTGTTTTATACGTTTGCAAATTTGCAAAGCTGTGTTATAATAAAGTTTCAGACAAGAATATTATATAGGAGGTAATAACCTTGACTAAAATAGACATTTTCTCCGGATTTCTCGGAGCAGGAAAGACTACGCTCATCCGCAAGCTCATCGCGGAGGGCTACAAGGGCGAGAAGCTCGTTCTGATTGAGAACGAGTTCGGCGAGATAGCCGTTGACGGCGGCTTCCTGCGTGATGCGGGCGTTGAGATAACCGAGATGAACTCCGGCTGCATCTGCTGCACCCTCGTCGGCGACTTCACCGCCGCGCTGCAGAAGGTCATTGATAAATATCACCCCGACCGCATCCTCATTGAGCCCTCGGGCGTAGGCAAGCTCTCCGACGTTGCAAAGGCCGTCGCGAGCGTGCCCGGCTGCGAGATCGGCGCAAAGGTCACCGTCGTTGACGCCGGCCGCTGCCGCATGTATATCCGCAACTTCGGCGAATTTTTCAACGATCAGGTTCACAATGCCGACGTTATCGTTCTCAGCCGCACCGACTCCGCCTCCGACGGCAAGGTCGTCACCGCAACCGCTATGCTCAGCCAGCTCAACCCCAATGCAACCGTCATCACCACTCCGTGGTCGGAGCTTGACGGCAAGCAGATAGTTGACGTTATGGAGCGTATCGACTCGCTGTCCACCACCATGCAGGAGATGGAGCACCACGACCACAACGAGCATCATCATGACCACGATCACGACCATGACCATGAGCACCATCATGACCACGAGCACGAGCACGAGCACGGAGAAAGCTGCTCCTGCGGCTGCGGACATGACCATCATCACCACGACGCCGATGAGGTGTTCACCTCCTGGGGCGTGGAGACTCCGAAGAAGTTCACCGAGGAGGAGATCAGAAAGGCGCTGGGCGAGTTTGACGAGGATGCGAGCTACGGCACGATCCTGCGTGCCAAGGGCTTTGTAGATTCGACCGACGGACAGTGGATCTATTTCGACTATGTTCCCGGTGAGGCGGACATCCGCCGCGGCGGCGCTGCCGTCACCGGCCGTGTGTGCGTCATCGGCTCGAAGATAAACGAGCAGGGTATCAAGGAGTTGTTCGGTATTGAGTAAGGTTAAAGAAGTTCCCGTTTTTCTGTTCACGGGCTTTCTCGAGAGCGGAAAAACCAAGTTCATTCAGGAAACGCTTGAGGACAAGCGCTTCAACAGCGGCGAGAGAACGCTGCTGATCGTCTGCGAGGAGGGCGAGGAGGAGTACGCGCCCGATAAATTCTCCGCGCCTAACGTTTTCATGGTAAATGTCGAGGAGCAATCCGAGCTTACTCGCGCCAATCTGCGCAAGTGGCTCGACGAGCACGACTGCGAGAGATGCGTCATCGAATACAACGGCATGTGGATGCTCGACGATCTGTATCAGGCGCTGCCCGAGATGTGGATGGTGTATCAGGAGTTTTTCTTCGCCGATGCGCGCAGCATTCTCAGCTACAACGCCAACATGCGCAACCTCGTTTACGATAAGCTCAAAAGCGCGGAGCTGACGGTTTTCAACCGCTATGACGACTCCATCGACAAGATGGAGCTGCACAAGCTCGTGCGCGCCGCCTCGCGCCGCAGCGATATCGCCTATGAGTACGCAGACGGCACCGTCAAGTACGACGAGATCGAAGATCCTCTGCCGTTTGACCTTGACGCGCCCATCGTCGAGATCGGTGACGACGACTACGCCCTGTGGTATCGCGATATGTCCGAGGAGCCGAAAAAGTACGAAAACAAGGTCGTTCGCTTCAAATGCCGCTATTTAAAGCGCAAAAAGGTTCCGGCAGGCAACTTCATCGTCGGCCGCCACGTCATGACCTGCTGCGCCGAGGATATCCAGTTTGCCGGGCTGATCTGCCAGTGGGGCGATTCCGAAAACATCGTCGGCGACTCCTGGCATGTGCTCACAGCGCGCATTAACTTCAAGTTCAGCCGCGCTTACGGCAAAAAAGGCCCCGTGCTCACCTTCATCGAGGACTCGCCCTGCGAAGTCCCCGAGCAGCCCGTCGCCACATTCTATTAGAGGCGCATTGACGCACCTACGAATACATTTATCTCTGGTAGCCCGGTTCGAGGGCGCGGAGGAAACCGCACTTGCGTTACGCGAGGCAACCACGGTTTCCTCCGCATCCTCGATACCGAGTGCCCCAAAAAAATCCACTGCCGCACTAATGTAGTGCGGCAGTTTTACGGTTTTGCAGGCAGTCTCGATACCGGGCTACCGCAATATGCGTATTGGTAGGTGCGTCAATTCGCCTCTAAAAAAAGGTCTTTGTCGATTATGGCCTGAAGGGCTTGCTGGACGGCGGTTTCAAAACCGAGCTCCTTGAGCTTGCAGACGCCCTCGACGGTGGTTCCGCCGGGCGAGCATACGCGATTCATGAGCGCGATGGGGTGCTCATCGCTGTCCATAGCCAAAGCGCTGCTGCCCATGACGGTAGCCGTTGCGATCTCCTCGGCCATGGGGCGCGAAAATCCCGCGCGCACTCCGGCCTCGGCCAGCGCGTCAATGTAAAGCAGCACAAACGCACCGGAGGCTCCGCCCAGCGCGCCGAACGCCGGGAACATTTTTTCCTCAATGTGATATATCTTGCCGACGGACGCGAAAATGCCGTCGGCGATCTTTATATCGTCGGCCGTTGCGCCCTTGCCGCCGCAGATCGCGGTGACCGAGGCCTTGACCTTTGCGTTTATGTTCGGCATGCACCTTACGACGGGCACACCCTTGGCAAGGCGCTCCTCATACCAGCCGGTGCTCTTGCCGGCGGCGATGCTGATAACGGTCTTGTCCTTGGTGACGCCCTTGACTATCTCCGGCATGACCTCGGGCAGCACCTGCGGCTTGACCGCGAGGATGATCACGTCGGCCTTTTCCGCGACCTCGGCCGCCGACGCGCAGGGGATAAGCCCGTGCTTTTCCTTCAGCGCAAGCGTCTTGCCCTGGCTGCGGTTGAAGCCGTAGAGATAGTCGTTTTTGAACTTGCCGCAGGCGGCCATGCCTGCAATGATGGCTCCGGCCATGTTGCCGAGTCCGATGAAGCCGTATTTCATAGTTCACACTCCTTGATTTTTTGTATTTGCATTCATTTTACCATCTTGCGGCCGTTTTCGCTATACAATAATTATAAAATAGTATTGCAAAATATTATGTAACCTGATATAATAAATGACACCGTTTTGTAACCACAAATCTACTGCCCCGGAGGTTTGCCTATATGAAAAAAATTCGCAGAGTGTTGGCGCTGGTGCTTGTTGTAAGCAGCCTGCTCGCCGTCGCGTCTGTCGGTGCGCTGGCCGATGCGATCCCCGGCCAGAGACTCGCCGTTTTTGACGATATCGGCCAGATGAACAGCAGCACCTTCACCGATGTAAGCTCAAAAACATGGTGCTATTCCGGCGTCAAGACCGCCTATAACAAGGGCATCATGCTCGGCTATACGGACAAGACCTTCCGCCCGAACAACAACGTCAGCTGGGCCGAGGCCATAACGATAGCCGCGCGTATCCACGCCGCGTATAACGACAATCTCATTGCCGAGCCGAGCCAGAACGAGGCATGGTTCATGACCTATTACAGATACTGCTCCGAGCGCGGCATGCTGCCCTCGGCAACCCCGGCGGTGAGCAAGCTCAGCCAGAGCATCAACCGCTATAACCTCGCGTATCTGTTTGCCAAGACGATCGACGATCAGGATATGCCGAAGATCTGCGACTACGCCATCGGCGATCTGAGCAGCATCCCCGGCTATTATAAGGCCTCGGTCGAAAAGCTCTATGCCGCCGGCGTAATGATCGGTATGGACTCGTCCTATCGCTTCTGCGGAACGAGCACGACCAGCCGCGGCCAGATAGCCACGGTCATCTCGCGCCTTGTTGAGCCTGCGCTGCGCCAGGGTCACGATTCCAAGGTCAACGCCGACATGGCCGCATACGAGGCAAATCTCGAAAACGACAGCATCGCCGTCCAGATCGGCAAAACAAACTACTGCCTGTATAAGGGCTACGACACCGTGGACACGGTAAGCTACGGCCTGTACGCGGTCAGCTCCTCGGGCGTGAGCACCAAGCTTTACAGCGCCGCGGTCGGCCAGTATCTTGACAACATAAGCGTGTATAACGGCAAGGTGTACTTCTGCCGCAGCATGACCGGAAGCGAAAAGGGCGCACTGATGTGCTATGACCCGGCAAGCGGCACATTCTCCACTGTCTACGATGGCTATATCATCGAGTCCTACTGCTTCTATGACGGGCAGCTTTACGCGCTTGCGTTCACCAAATATGCCGACAAGCCCTCCGGCTATACATACGCATTCGGCAGGATCGTAAACGGTGCGTTCAACGCGATACGCTCGAATATCCCCTATGCCCAGGTTCCGAACTTCGTGCCCTACGGCTGGAACGGCAAGATCTATTTCAAGATGGCCGAGCTTATGGTTTTCAAAAACGAGCAGGGCGTGGAGTCAAGCGTGAACGTTGATAAGCTCTATGCCTACGACATCGCAAGCGGCAATATCTCAAAGGTCTGTGACTATAAGATAAACACAAGCTTTTTTGACGGACACGTCATGTACTTCCTGGCATACGACACCGAGGGCAACTATGACCTGAACCTTTACGCCGTTTCCGTCGAGGCTCCCGGCGCGATAACTCTCGTCGGCGAGTTCCCCAAGACAACAAACGTGCGCAACCGCTCGCTGTATAAATTCGGCGATAAGTTCTACTGCCTGTCGTCCTTCAACCGCTATGTTTACAGCATGGATAAGACCGGCAGTACCCGGCTTGCCCTTATCTGCGGCGGCGTTTACGACAGCCTTAACTTCACCGCCGACAAGCTCGTGCTCATCCCCAACACGCTCACGACGAGCAACCCCAACGAGCTGAAGGTGTATAACTCCAAGAGCCTTGCCGCCCGTGCGCTTTACGGCGACTGGCTCGGTCAGAGCGTTTACTACACCGGCGCGCGCTTCATTCCCGAGGAGGGCAAGGGCTTCTACTCGACGACCGAGAGCGTCAGCACGGTTTCCAATCTGCCGATCACCGTTACCAAGGCATTCTCGCGCGGCAGCGATTTCATCGTGCAGACGAAGTACACAAACCAGCTTGATTCGGAGATTATCCTCCGCTCGTACATCGTAAAGGTCTATCTCAACGGTCAGCTCGTTGCATCCGACCTCAACCGTATGGTGGGCATCAATATGAGAGCGAACGATATCGAGACCTTCACATTTGTCATCGCCGGCAGCGACGTTCTGACAAACTTTGAAGTGGGCGACGGCGATCTGAGCATCGAGGTCGTTCCGACCTTCGACATTGTTCCACCCGAGACCAAGGCGTGAGCAAAACGATTTAAACAGTAAGCATCCGCGGCAGAGCATTCTGCCGCGGTCATTTTTTGCCGGAGTGCCATCGCGCCGAGCGCCGTTGACTATTGGATCTGCAAATGCTATTATCGGAACATATCACTACACACGGAGGCTTAGGCAATGAGTAACAGACGGACATTTTTTCAATATGTCATCCCGTCCGTGCTGTCGTTTGCGCTGTCCGGCGTGTATGCCATAGTTGACGGCTTTTTTGTCGGCAACTCCATCGGCGATGCCGGGCTTTCCGCGATAAACATTGCCTATCCCGTAACTGCTGTCCTTCAAGCCGTGGGAACGGGGCTTGGCATGGGCGGCGCTGTTAAATATTCGATCCTGAAGGCCGAGGGAAACGCGGAGAAGGCGCGGGAATACATTGCCGCGGCAACGTGGCTGATGCTGATTTTCAGCGCGGCCTTGACCGGCGCTGTGTTCTTCGCCTCGAAAAGCATTCTCTCCGCGCTCGGCGCATCGGGCGATCTGCTCACGCTCGGTGATGAGTATATAAGGGTGATCGCGCTCGGCGCGGTTTTGCAGATATTCGGCACCGGACTTGTTCCGTTTATGCGCAATTACGGAGGCTCGGTGTGGGCAATGATCGCCATGATCTGCGGCTTTGCCGCGAACATCGTCCTCGACTATGCCTTCGTGTGGGTTCTCAATCAGGGAATGTACGGCGCGGCTCTGGCGACGGTTATCGGGCAGGGCATAACGATGGCCGTGGCGCTTGTTTACTGCGCGGCTAAAAAGAATCTCGCTTTGAAGGTCGCAGCTGCCGACGCTCCGGAAACGGCACTTCGGATATTGAAGATCGGCCTTGCACCGTTCGGTCTTACCCTCGCGCCGAATATATCGCTTGTTATCATAAACCGCTTTTCGGTGTCCTATGGCGGACAGGAGGCGATCGCGGTCTATGCATGTATATCGTACATCATCTGCATCGTCTATCTGCTGCTGCAGGGCGTCGGCGACGGAAGTCAGCCGCTTATGAGCCGTTTTTACGGCGCAGGCAACAAAAGATCGCTCAAGCACACAAAGACGATGGCTTATGAATTTGCCATGGCTCTGGCGCTTATCGGAGGGCTGCTGATCTATCTGATCAGGGGCAAGATCGGGCTGCTGTTCGGTTCATCCGCCGCGGTGAATGCAGGGGTCATAGCGGTCATGCCGATCTTTCTTGTGTCGGTTCCGTTTGACGCGATAACACGAGTTTCAACGGCGGCATTTTATGCAACCGAGAAGAACGTGCTGTCCTATATCCTTACCTTCGCCGAACCTGTGCTCATGCTTGTTCTGATGCTCGCTCTGCCGCCTCTGCTCGGCGGCCAGATAATGATCTGGTGGAGCACAGTTTTCGCAAAGATAATCACAGCACTGATAAGCATCGTCCTGACTGCCCGAAATAGATAGAAAATAGGCGTGGCCAAACGGTCACGCCTTTTGTACATTTTGTTTTTTAACTTTAAAATAGTGCGCCGCCATAAGGACGATGAACACGCTGCTGCAATAGCCGAATATGGGGTACACGACGCCGATGAGGTCGCCGAAGCCGAACAGGCTGCCGAGGAACATGCACAGGGCGTACACGGCGGTGAACGGCTTTTTGTGCCCGGCAATGCGCGCCGACTTTGCCGTGAGCATGCCGACAAATGCAACAAGGCTCGAAAGCGCCGTGCCGAACATGGCAAGCAGCAGCAAAACGCCGTAGACATAGCCCCACGCTGCGCCGCGGCTCTGGGCAAGGGCGAGCATGGGAAGCTGCGCATCGGCGGTCTCGGGCGCTGCCGAGACGGAAACGAGCACACTTCCGGCTATCAGCAGCAGAACGCACGCACCTATAGCAATGCCGCCTACCGCGGCTTTTTTGCTTTTTACATACGGGCCGAGCGGCGCGATCATGGCGATGCTGCCGAACACGTTATAGCAGGCAAAGCTCACCGCCGCAACGAGCCAAGAACTCATGAGCGGATTGCTGCCGCCGCCCGACTGCGGCGGGACAAGGCCGTTTGCGCAGATGCTCATGATGCCGAAAACGAGCGTCACGACCGACAGCACCGGCACGGTCGCCGAAAATGCCGAGACCATGCCCGAAAATCCGGCCAGCGATACGACCGCGACGAGCGCCGCGAACACTGCCGAGCCGATGAACGGCGCAAGGCCGAACAGCTGCTCGAGCAGCGCGCCGACTCCGGCCGACATTATCGTGCCCACGCCGAACAGAAACAGCAGCTCCAGCACCGTCACCGCGCCGCGCAGCAGCGGCCGGTCACGGCGCACAACTATCTTGTCGATCTCGCTGAGCTTCGTGAGCCGGCCCAGCAGGATCATTATGATCCCGGTGAAAAACAGCAGTGCCACGGCCACCAGCAGCCCGGCGACGCCCTTCGTGCCAAACGAGCCGAAAAATTGCCACAGCTCCTGCCCGGAGACATACCCTGCCCCCAAAAAGCATCCGGCAAACGCCAGACCCAAATTAAAACTTCCGATCTTCTTCATTTTTTAATAGCGAATTAAGGCTTCTCCTATACGTTTATGTTAGTGCCCGGTATCGAAACAAAGGTAAAAAACCATGATGTTTCGCATCCCGGGAGTTTGTGCTATATTAGTGCAAAATTAGGCTGCACCCAATTGTCTTCCCCTTGCGGAGCTTGAGGGGAAGATGCCGCTTGCGGCAG
>ENA-ORMS01003073-ORMS01003073.1-human-gut-metagenome-genome-assembly--contig:-NODE-3073-length-11229-cov-3.988992_pt1 | contig 11229 bp, 16 predicted proteins | sample MGYA00242104_ERZ508997 | MGnify/ENA primary metagenome ERZ508997 (study PRJEB26280, sample SAMEA2338704) | human gut metagenome | biome: human gut; feature: human-associated habitat; material: faeces... | reverse complement strand
CTGAAGGTCAAATATCAGCTGAATCAGTAATGATTTATCCTCCAGGAATTCCAATGTTAATTCCAGGAGAAAAAATTACAAAAAATATTATTAATATATATAGTTATTATGTTAAAGCAAAAGGAACTATTATGTCTGATTCACAAATAGGACAAATTAAAATAGTAGATAGAAAGGAAAAATATATGGACGTATTAACCAAATTTTTACAAGCAGAAATAAATTCAAAAGAGTATTACGAAAGCATTATAAATTTTATTAATTTATATGAGATAAGAAAAGGTGAATTTGAAGGAAATGAGTATGTTATTATGAAGATGGATAGGGATAATTTTATAATATTCCCTGAGTATGATGGTGGGGAAGGTGGGATACAGATACCCTTTTCACTGTCAATTTATAAAAATAGCTTGTTGGATGCAATTAATAGTTATGCTCAAGAGAAAGGCGTTATTTAATTAGGGTTATACTTTTGGACTCCCAGCAACCTACAACTCCTGCACGTCTATTAATTAACCATCATAGTTGTTACGAAGCAATTAAAAATCCATGTAATTAATAGACACGCGAGCGAAATTTTGCCGAGTTGAGTATATGGACGAACATTGCAAAATGAATATACTGATATACGCATCCTTAGCAATAAAATGTTGTGAAAGTATTATTATAAACGGTAAGGGTATTTTATAAAAGTCAGTATTATGACGTGGACTCCTATACGATGAAATCTGAAATAAATAATGCAGCCATAACAGATGTTCAACTAAGACTTGCGGGGATATCTTAAATGCGGTAGCTGGCGATAAAGTAAAGGACAATGATTATCAGAATGCCAGAAGTAGAAAATCCTGTATTAAGTACTGGTGAAAATTGTAGAGCAAGTGTCAAATAATCAGCAGGCTTTAATAATAACAATGGTAATGTTGGTGATGTTACATCTTCATCAACTAAGGACGTTAAACAATTATACGAATACCTAAATAATGGGAAATATCAATAAAGGAGACTAGCTTATTAGATGATAAGAGAACAAGAGTTATTTTGGCAAGAAGTAAAAAAGATTCAAGACTATGTAGTGAATGTTTATTTATCCAAAATATCACAGTATGACGATATGGAAAAATTACTAAATGATGTGACATATGAAACCATTTATGCGATGATGGAGTTGTTGGATGGTCATAAGAACAGAGATTTACGAGGTGAATTTATAGATAAATTTAATGGTTGCACTATCAATTCAGGCATAGAACTACATAATTATTGTGAAGAGTATTTGAAGTGTTCGGATATATAATAGTTGTTATATAGTATTCGGATGTTAATGAAATGAAATTTTATAATTAAAAAAATAGCACCTAAAAGTATACAAAATATATTAAAAGATAAAGATGTTATTAATGCAATAAACAAAGGATTAAAATTTCTTGGTGAATAAAATAGTAAGATGGGATGGTGAATTATCTTGATTAAAACAAACAAAAAAATGAAATATTTATTGAATAAGGCAAATGGAACAAAAGAATATATTAAAATGAGTACAGATAATATGTCTAAAATACTAACTCCAAACTTTATTGAGGTATATAATTGTATTATTATAGATACAAATAATGAAATAAAAGCAGAAAACATTGATTTTGAAAGAATTCTGTTAACGTTTCAAGATAGGACCGGTTATGAAGCTAGTTGCAATGAGGTAAGATTAAATGACTATATTGATTGCTCTGATGAAATGGGGCTTTTAAAAACTGCTGAAATTATAATGAAAGTATGGGAAAAAAAGCTAGTATCGGAATATCCTCAATATAGGTTTTGCATAATTCTTAGCTTTAGTGAAGGGTATGCTACATTAAGGTTTCATATGATTAGAGAAAATGAAAAATCATGGCTAAAAAGCGATTTAGAAACATATAAAGATGAAGCAATAATGGTTCAAGAATGTTAAAGTATTCTAGCTTAATGATACATACACAAGTTTTACTCGGGTTGCATTAGAACTTACAAAGAACATAGATAATACTACATACAGTCATAAAATCTACGTTCAGGATGGACATAGTTCATTAACGGCACTTGTAGAAAATTCAAAAATAACAGATACCTATACATACGATTTTTATGGTATACTGTAATTGCTAAATTAGATGATTTAGATGTTCAGAAAAAGTATATTATTTGTAAAAATACATAGGAAATAGAAGATTTCTTGAAATATACAAGCAAAGTAATATGTAAATCAAAGGAATATGTTTTGTTTATAGAAAATTCAACAAAGCTTGGAGCATTAAAATTGCAAGGAAACATTATTTCTGATAATATTGAATATGTAATAAGTAAATCTGAATTTTTAAATGGTGGATGCAGCATATTTATTTGTTAATGTAGCTTAGAAAATGGTGTGTGTTTATGGAGAGGAGAGTATGATAGCAGAGTTTACATTTGGTAATAATAGTAAAGGAGATTGATGATGCGTTATTATAAATTGATATATGATTATGAAAGAGACGATAATTATGTCTATTGTAATGCTGCTAGTATTGGTGATATGAATGAATACATAACCATTAGCGGAAAAGAGATAAAACAGTGGGATGAGGTTATATTTGAGTATGATTCTACAGATGGAAATGTATTAACGGATTATCTTGCTAATCTGTATAGATGGTTTGTAGTTTCAGAAAATTTTTATAATAGGACCCGGAAAATATTGGAAGGTCAAGTTCAATATCTGCCAATTAGGGTGATTGATAGATTTACCGGAATTCAAGTGGATTCATATTTTGTAGCTAATATTGTGACTGTAATTGACGCATTAGATTTGGATAATTCGAAATATGACGTTTTTGAATTGGATGATGAAAAAATTATTTCTGTAGAAAAATATGCGTTAAAAAGTAGTCAGATTGTTAATAGGCATATATTTAGATTAAAGGATGAAACGATACCTATTTTTGTTTCGGAGACCTTAAAAAAAGTAATTGAAGATAATAAGTTTACGGGATTTGAGTTTTTAGAAGTAGATGTGATATAAAATTTATTTCTAAACAATGTTCCATCCATTCTATGTTAAGAATGAAGATGGTACAGGAGAGTGGAAAACAGCCTCGAATCTTAAAGCAGGCGATGAAGTTTTATCTGAAGATTAAAAGAAAGTAAATGTATCAGAGGTAAAAGTAGAAAAAATGGATTATTTTAAATATGTTATGGAAATATTAGAAAAAAATAATGATATTGTTCAAGTAAATAAATGTGAATATAAATTAGGACATAATGAATATTCATATGAATTATTTAAGAATAATATCTCTGAAAATAGCAAATTTATTTATAATACATACAGTCTATTCAAACTGGATTGGAAAAGTAAAGTAAATAAGGATAGAGGCTTTATTGATTTTATTCCATATTCAAAATTAATAATGGAACATGAAAAATTATGTTCCGAAATTGAAGATATTGAAAATGATATTATAGAAGAACAGGATAAAGCAATTGAGGATATTCGACATTGGTATCCTCTTTTCGGATTTCCAAATGGAGATAAATTTTGCTTTGATGATAGAACAGGAAAGATTGTATTTTTTGAGCATGATGTCTTTGATCATGGAATCAATTTACATGGCTTAGTAATTGCTGATTCAATAGATTTACTGCTAACAGATTGGAGTAAAATTTTATTTATTGATATTTATGATTGGTTTGAAGGAGTAAATGATAAAGGTCTGGATATTAGCAAAAAAATATATGATTTTGTTAGAGGACTACAGTAAGAAAAATAAGAATTACATACTATTGTTTAGAATATAAAGATTTTTCTACATCATTCCAATAGGTTTTTCAAAAGTAATGGAACAGCATGTAAAATATGAGGTTTCATAATCAATTTCAAGTCATTGATGACAATGATACAATGAGAGCAGGACGATTGATGTCATTATCATTAAAAACAGAGATACAGATAATGGTGGATATAGTTCCTTACCAATGAATTAAAAGGAGAAGAACATAGATGGCAAATCTGTCAAATATAGAAGGTAATATTCAATTTCAAATCTGTCTAAATAAAATAGCAGAAGAAAAAGAAGCAGAATACGAAACATGGATTTATAGTGAACTAGAGATAAAATCTAATGTCATTAAGTGTTCTATTGGAGAACACAATAATTTTATGTTAAATAAATATGAATTAGATAATCTGTCAAATCATCTTAATAAATTATTGAGTAATTTAAAAAAAAGAAGTGAATATTCGTTTGAATTTTCGAATTATGAATGTGATTTTGAAGTGAAAATGTGTACAGTAGTAGTTGATGAAGTCATAGAAGTTGAAGTTTGGATTAATTGGGCAAATTATACCAATGGTAAAGATATAGGATATGATGTTGGTATAAGATTTATTGCAAATATGGAAGAATTACAATTGTTTGTGAATTCATTTAATGAAGAAATGAATTACCTATTTTCAGATTGAGTATATTACAAATGATTAGTAGATGCAGTAGAATATATTGAAGAGATAGGGAGGCGTGGTAAATATGTTTATAAAGTCAGAAAATCAGAGATATATTGTAAATTACAAATATATTGATGAAAATAATATATATGCAAAAGTATTTTTTATAAAAGATAAAAATAGGATAATTGAAAAAAATTCAATTCATGCTAAATCGGGAGCTGGTGGAGAAAGAATTGCAATTTCAAATGATGGAAAATATTTGGTAACAGCTTTTTATGAAAAAAGAGCATTCATTTATAATATTAACAACGAAGGTAATTATAAATTAATTAAAACAAAAAAAGATGCAGAATATCGTGAGGATATATTTATTGAAGAATATATTCTGGGAATAAGACAAAGTGATTTGAATTACGAAATATTAGAGGAAAGGATTGTAAAATTGCAAACATAGTTATAATTATCAAAAACATTGATTGAAATAGCTGTTGAATAATGTGATATGTCCATATAAAGTAAATAATGCATATGGACATTTTAAGGAGGTTTAAAATGGAAAAATTGGTTTGCAGTTGTGGCAGCTTTAATTTTATAGAGGAAAAGAAAACATATATTTGTAAAGCATGTGGTAACAGATATAATAAAAAAAGAATGATATATTGTGAAAGTGATGTAGAAATTAATAATGAATATTATTCCAAAAGAGAATGTAAAGGGAGAAAAGTTTATTGTGTAGACAATAATAGAATAGCCATATTAAACAAAAAAGAATATGTAGTAATAAATATGGGAAGAGATAACTTAGTTGAAGCAAACTTTGAAATTACTAACAATGCTGTTGAAGTTATATGCGTATCTAACAGAATAATAGAATTTACCTATAATAAAAAAATAAATATTTACGATTCTGTAACAAAGGAATTATTACGTACTATAAAAAAGGATGTTAAATTTTTTTATACAATAGAAAATGGTATATTGATTTTGGATAATAAAAAATTATGTTTATATGATTTTGATTTTACATCAAGTAAGGTAATATTTGATTTTGGCAATGAATATGGAATGGATATTTATATACAAATAAAAAATGTTAGTACTAATAATGATAAATCAAAGATATGTCTATTTTATACATGTATGCAATCGGATAATCAAATTTGCGGCAGTATATATATTGATAAAACTCTGAGAATAGAAAATAGATGTTGGGAACATCCGTATAAAACTATAATTTGTGATTTTGAAAATAAAAAATATATTGTGGTAGAAAATAATGTATTATTTGAAATGGACGAAAATGAAGATAAAAAGTATATATTAAGTTTACCTAAATTAGAAAGTATTTTAGATGGTGGAATTTCATATCCGGAAATATTTATCGAATATCCCAAAAACATTAAATGTTGTAATGGAAAATATTATTTTATCTTTGATTCAGCATTTTTAGTTGTTGATTCAAAAGATAAAGGCGTTATATATTGTTATATTGATGATAGACATAACCTGATACAGTCTTTTGAAGTGAATAGTGAGGATATGATATTTTTTTCGGTGGGCAATAAATCATATATACTAGAAAAAACTTATGAAGAAATGTATAGTTAATTCAAAAGAATTCGTTTTACATAAATTGTCCTATATGATGATACAGTAATTGATAATTCTGAATTAGAATGATGGTTAGCTATGTGTGATTCAATTATATTGAGCAATAGTAAGTGATAGACCTGGACCAATTTCGATATCTAATGTTATTGAAGTAGGATTCTAGAATAACAAAAGGTGGTGGCAGTTTTGGAAAAAATAACTTTTTCAGGAGTATCTTTTGGAGGACATTGTAATTTGTTTCGTTATGGTGTTGTTCAAGATTGTTTACAGAAAAGGAATTTTGAGTTTTCTGTAGGAAATCTATATGGCATTATTGGTGAGTTTGGGGAAGGTGGAGCTGCATTGAGTTGTGGTATAACAGGAAATACTGAATTTTATGAAGGAAAAATTTATATAGATGGTATTGAAAAAGATATTGGAGAATTAGTAGATATTAGTTGGTATATTGGTAATGATTTGTATAAATATAGAATTAATAGTTTGTTTTGTAATCGAATTAGGATTAATAAAAAAACAATAAAAGAACAAATTGAATATGGAGTCAGGTGTCAATTAATTGACAAGGATTTTTTGACAATTCAAAAAATGTTTAATATTTCGTCAGAAAGAATAGAAAGAAATATTAATTATGTAGGTTTTGAACGATGGAAAGCCTCGGCAGCAATAGGCTACGCAAATGGGAAAAGGATATTTTGTTGTCCTTGGATGAATTCAAGTGATATCGAGTACCTAAGGGAACAACTATCTCAGACAGTTAATGTGTTGATAGATGAAGGTTGTGTTGTTATTTTTCCTATAACAAAAGAAGAAAATATAAAAAAATTATCTGATAAAAATTGTATGATATATTTGTAGCCGTTAAGTATTTTTATAACGTTTCAACCTGATATATGAATATAGATAAAATATATTATTTGGAGAAAATTATCCTATGATTAATGGTATTATTTTTCAGCGTGATGATAATAGAGACTATAAAGGCGTTGAAGGGGATAATTGGTATTTGAACAATATTTTTCCGGAATTATCTGAAGATTTTTTTGGTGAAAATATTGAGAAGTCTTGGTATGATTCAGATTATGTAGATGTATGTAATGATCATTCATTTATTGAAAAATATATAGAATTATCTAAAAGAGAAAATATTAAGTTTCGCATGTTACTTTGTGAGACAGATAGGTTAAAACCTCAATGAATTTATAAGATTACGGGAGAATATGATAAGTCAAGGTAATAATATGATTTTAGAACAAGGTGATTTCACAATTTATAAACTATATGAAATAACTTTATTAAATAGAAGATGTATATGAAGAGTTTGAATATACAGAAGAAATTAGCAACCTAGTTTCATATATGCCATGCGAAGATGGTTTACCATTAGAAGATAGATTAAAAAGGTAATTACAATATTGATATTGTTACTGAATGGGAACCAACAATTGAAATTTTAAACATTTAATAAAATAAGTGGTAAATTGCATACTTTTAGAATGAATTATAATTAATACTTTTGAATTAGGAGTGTGGACAAAATGAAGCTAACAAAGAATGAAATACAAATATTTAATGAGCTATTGGGGCATGACTATATAGTGGTTTCGCAAATTAATGGAAAATGTTTTGCATTATCTGAAAATGGTTCATATTACTATAATGATTGCTTTGAGAAAACAAATGAGCCTTTTTTTATGAAACAAAAATATGAGTTATTAACGCCGGTAAAGATGATTAAATTTTATGGATTTTATATAATGGAGCCAAAAGAGGATATAGGGGTATGGTATAGAGGGGTACTGAATAGTAATGGTAATTACGAATTTGATTGTTGTGCAGATTCAATTGAAGAAATTGTGTATAGTTTATAATTAAGGATATACAAGTAAGCTTTTCGACAGACAGGCTTAAATTTTGATATGGACAGAGCAAATAAATCAAATTTCTGTAGTAAACATTATAGAAAATATGGTAAAATTTTAAGCAGTGAAAACCATTACTTTGGAGAGTGTTAATGGAAGCTGATATTGCAATTGGAAGACAAGTATAGGGATTCACAATCACAATTAAGCCTTCTCACAAGCAGGTTTAAATTATGGTCTTATTACCTAACACTATTGCATTATAATAAAAATATTAGTAGGAGAACAATTATGGAAAAATTGTCAGAAAGAGAAAAAGAATGGCTAAATTATATTATGGAAAAAGAGTTCTTAGGTAGGGAAATATTAATAGAACAACTAAATAATATTCAAGTTATAAAAGAGTCTGGATTTGATTTTTTATCAATTAAGATGTTTGCTTCACAAGTTAATAAGTTATTTCCGCTTGATATAAGAGTGCCTGTTGAGATGATATGTTATCAAAAGACAACAGCACCAGTTGTTTTTTTGTTGCACATCATAGAAGGAATAGTGAATGAATTAGAAATAATTACAGCAGATGCATCTTTTCTTGACGTTGAAAAAATTGAACTGATGAACAGAGAATATATGATAGATTCAAAACTAATACCCTAAAAAAACACATTGTAATACAGAGAATTAGAAGTCAAGACCAGCTATGTAAGTTAAATATAGCAAGTCTGTCAAATTAATGGGACATAGTAAGTTTGCTATTCCATGTATCAATAATAAAAGTCATTTGGATTACATTTCTGATATATGTACGGAAAAAAATAAATTAATATTTATATCCATTGTATGATGATGGTAAATATAGGAAGTATGATTTTTATACATTTATACCTGAGAAAACTTTATATTAATAGTAAAATTATATTTGGAGAAGAGAAAGGATGGTAAGAAATGAGGATTATTATGGACAATTGTAATATAATAGAAAAATTGCAAGGGAAAAAATTAGGAGTTATTGATAGGGCATCATCTATGTTATGTTTAGGCTTTGGGAGTAAATACATTGATGATACATATAAGGGAATACATAATTTAGAAGTATATGAATTTCGAATTCATGTGCAGTGTGCTTGGAGAATTGTGAATAATAGATTAGGAAATATAATTGTAGCATCCGAGGATATCTATGAACCAAAAGAAAATGGTATTGTACCTGAATCATTTGATTGGGAATTGAAGGACAACAATATGTTTGACGATAAGGCAAAAAAATGGTTTGAATTAACAGAAAATATTTATGTTGATAGGATATACATTAATAAGTTTAAAGATTTATTTATTGATTTTTCTGATAATTCTACTTTTCAAACATTTTTAAATTATTCTAGTGATAGTGAATGTTGGCGAATATTTGGGAAAGATATAATAAATGGAGTAAAACTACCTCATTTTGTAGTATGTGGTAATGATTCATAATGTATAAGCTTTAAGTCAGGGTAATTTATGATAACCATAGACAACTTATAAACAATTCGCTATGGACTTGTCAATGCAGGCAATAACAGATATACTGGTCAATTTTGAATTGTCAAAAAAATATTAACTTTTATAGAGTACATTTTTTGTCAGTGATTGAAGAAAAAGATGAGAATATATAAATTTACACAAATCAAATGATGGAGATAATAATGTTGATTTATGAAGAAAGTATAAAAATATTGAAACAGCAAGGTGTTGAATTTGAAATAGGATTAACGGTTGAAGAAATAGCAAAAATTGAAGGTATATATAAAATAACATTTCCAAAGAGTCTAAAAGAATTTTTAATGATGGCATTACCAATATCTAAGGGCTTTATTGACTGGAGAAATCTTAATCAAGATAATATTATGATTATCAAGAAAATTATAAATAGACCAATTGAAGATGTTGACGAATTAGCAGAGGAGGTTTATTGGTGCGATGATTGGGGGAAAGAACCAGATAATGAAATAGATATTGCACTAGTTGTAAGGGAACGACTGAAAAGTGCTCCTAAATTGATTCCGGTTTATGGACACAGATATATACCTATGATTCCAGAGGATAATCCTCCAATAATTTCTATACACGATGTAGATATTATTTATTACGGTCAAAATCTAGAAGATTATTTTGAAGTCGAATTTGGTGGGAAAGAGCAAGGAAAGATAGAATTTGAAAATATCAATCCAATACCATTTTGGTCTGATATAATGAACTAATTAATAGCAGAAAAACAATACTAGCTTGCTTACTTTAAATATGCAATACTTATTTAAATTTTAAAAAGAGACGTAATTATGCAGATGAATTTCACAGAAGAACAACTTAATGATATGGATAAGTCGTTATTGGTACAGATGTTTCTAAATATGCAAGAGCAGTTAGATTTACTTACAAAGGAAACACATGAACTAAATGAAAAGATGCAGCTTATGATGAAATTTCTGCAATCGTAAACAGAGATGATGTGAAGAAGGTGCAAATAGCTATATGTGGGTGTATCGTTCAGGTTATATGTACACAGATAGACTTATAAAAATATCATATTAAGGCTCTGTTTTGTCTGCAATGTGCTTGCGTGACAAAATGTATAGAGTGGCGATGGTGTGATGATTATGAAAAGGTAATGGAACAAGCAGATAAATTACATAAAGAAATATATGAAGGAGATTGTACTATGAATACATATGTGATGTCTGATATCCATGGATGTTATGATGAATTTCAGCAGATGCTTGAAAAGATTCATTTTAGCGACAGAGATTTGCTGATTTGTGCTGGAGATTATATTGACCGGGGTGCAAAGAATTATGAAATGATGAGTTGGATCAGCAATGCACCTAAGAACGTGATTTTTGTAAGAGGAAATCACGATGAAGAGTTCCTGACAAACATTCACATAATGAAATATGTATGTGATGAGGCAGAACTGGATGAGAATAGTATTGAAGATTCCATAACCCTGTATAAAGCAGTTCAAAAATTCGCCGAGCAGAATAATAATATATTTTTTGATTATTATGGAACAATCGGGAAGCTTATTAATGAGGAATTGGTTTCATTTGCATTACTTTGTGACTGGGCGAAAATAGTTGAAAGAATGCCGTACTTCTATAAAATAGATATAAATAAGAGAACTTGTATCGTTGTTCATGCAGGATATATTGAAAGCCTTGACCATGTTGATACAGAGGAATCTTACGAAAGTGTCGAGGATTTTTATTTACATGCCAGAGATGATGCATATATGTGTGGTGGAGTTGAGCATGGAATGATTATTGC